>ENA-OVGE01002790-OVGE01002790.1-human-gut-metagenome-genome-assembly--contig:-NODE-2790-length-10895-cov-3.600554_pt1 | contig 10895 bp, 10 predicted proteins | sample MGYA00237769_ERZ505417 | MGnify/ENA primary metagenome ERZ505417 (study PRJEB26158, sample SAMN06016403) | human gut metagenome | biome: human gut; feature: ankylosing spondylitis patient; material... | reverse complement strand
ATCTGGAGCAATTGCTGTCGTAACAATAAGAAATTCTGTTCCGTCTAAAATATCAGGAGAATCAGAGACTACATCTATCCATACTTTTAATGTTCTCCATAAATCTGTGCTTCCGTCTGTGAGACTGCCTTGTCGCTGTATGTGATGTTTCAACTGGATAAGTTGCTTTGGCATACCATCTTTACTAAACGCAACATCATCAAATTTTTCAATACTTATTTGAAAATCAGAGTTATCATTTTCCAACAATAGCGCTAAAGCATATCGCACCTGATACAAATAGCCCAGCATCTGTTCTGAAGCTTGGTGATTAGGCATGTCTTCGACCTCCTCTCTGATTCTTTACACTCATGTCACAATGTTACCAATTATTATATCATCTTTATCAAGATTTTGATAGCTTTGCCGCTGCATCAGTAAATTATTTTTTGCAATTGAGACTACTGTCAGAAACACTTTTATTTCATCTGGCCTTATTATTCTGTTAAATGATGCTTCATTTTTAATAAGCAGAAAGGACGCTGCTATAATGCAACGTCCTTTCTGCCATACAATATAGTTAAATGTTTTCATTTGCTATCGCGCGGAGGCAGTTGTCAGTTTTTTTGGTTTTCAAAAGTAGTAAATGGGTAGTAAATTGCTCGAAGCAATCCCAAAAAGTCCTTGAAAATCAGGAGTTTCCGGGTTTTAATAGTGTACTGCCGTGGCAGATAAAGAGTATTTTGGTCAAGTGCGATCAGCCTCCTGAAAAGCCGTATTCTGCCGCGTTTTACCGCGATTTGCCGAGCTCAAAAACCTGTGAACAGAATGTGACTCTGTCACGGAAACGGCAAAATGCGGCAAAATGTGCCAAGTCACAGCCGCCAATGGTAGTCAAATGGTAGTAAAAATCGTGGTGGGTTACTACCGTGGTTTTCTCCATTAATATACCATATCCGGAGAGTTGAGGCAACAGCACAAGGGGAGAGGCATGTATTCCACCTCCTTCGACATGAAATAGAAAAACCCGGATTGCTCCGGGCATGAAAAAGGCAACAGCCGTTAAGGCTGATGCCGTGTGATGATAAGGTTTTCGATTTTATACGATCCAAATTTCTGCATCTTTTACAGAAGCATTTTTCTCAAATGCCTGTTTCTCTTCCTCAAGCAGCGGTTCAAGCGCGATATCATTCTCGAAGCAATATACCACAACTAGATATGCGTTTTACAGCGTGTAGCTCTCTCCGTCTTCGGGGATGCAGACGCGATTGCGGATGCCCTTCTTCTCCAGTTTCTTGGACAGTGTCTTGCGGGTGAGCGTGGCGTGCGGCACGTTGTCCATGTGGCTTGCGATGACCACCGCTTCGGGCGCTGCTGCACAGACCTTGGCCAGATCGTTGTCGTCCATGATCAGACGGCCGTTTTTCACCAGCATGGCAGCACAGTTGTTCGTGATGATCACATCAGGATGATACTTCTCGATCGTCTCCGCCACGTCGTCACACCAGACGGTGTCACCGCAGACGTAGAGCGTCTTTTCATTGGGGCTGCGGAAGATGAATCCGGCGGCGTCACAGCACGGAACCTTCGTGCCGTGAACGGCGTTGACCTTGATGATCTCCGCGTCGCCCCATGTGACGCGGTCTTCGATCACCCGGACGTCCTTCATGCCGGAGAACGCCAGATAGTCCGCGTCCTGCCGGTTGATGGCATAGATCGGACGATTCTTGTCCAGTCTCTGGCAGGCCTTGCCGTTGGGAGCGAGACCGATGTGGTCCAGATGCACGTGGGTGCAGATGTAGGCGTCCACGCCCTCGTTGACTTCCTTGACGGACATGGGCAGGGAGTGCAGCGGGCACGGAAGCCACTTGTGCTTCGGCTTCACGGCTTCCCAGGTGGCGCACTCGTCGAAGACGTACTTCTTGCGAGGGTCGCCGCCGCGGTTCATGGCGCACATCATCGGGATCATGGCGAGACATCCGCTCATAAAGCGCGGCGCCAGCCACGGGTCGATCAGAAAGGTCTTTCCTGCGTAGGTGATTTTGATGGTCGCGCTGCGGATCTGCTGGAATTTCATGAGGGGTGCCTCCTTGTTTGTTTCTGTGTCTATAATTTAACATAAATTCCCGCCGTGCAACAGAAATAACCCTCACTCTTGCCGCAACAAAAACGTTGTAGTAAAATAGAGCCGGAGGGGATCATATGAACCAAAAACAACTGTCTTACTTTCTGGAGGTCTATCGCTGTCGCAACATTCAGGCCGCGGCGGACAAGCTCTATCTGACGCATCAGGGACTGAGCCGCGTGATCCGCTCTCTGGAAGAGGAGTTTGGCAGTCCCCTGTTCACCCGCACCAATCGGGGGCTGGAGCCCACGGATTTCGCTACGACGCTGGTGCCCCACGTACAGCGGCTGCTGGACGACTACGCCACGATCCAAGGCGTACACACCCTCACCAGTCAGGCGCGGTCGGTGGTGACGATCTACGCGCTGGATCACCTGTTCGGGTATCTCGGCGCCGATCTCCTGCTGGACTTTCACCGGCAGCACCCGGAGATCACGCTGAGCATTCTAGACACCACGGACGAATACGCGCTGGAGAGTCTCTCGGCCGGCAGATGTGATTTCGCGGTCGTGAACGGCCCGATCGACAACACGCGCTTCACGGCGACGCCGCTGTTCTATTCGCGCTTCGCCTTCCGGATGCGGCGGGATCATCCTCTGGCGCAGAAGGAGCATTTGAGTTTCGAGGATTTTGCAGGCGAGACCATTCTCGGCAAGGGACGCGCCTACCGCTGCTTCCGCACGAACATCGACCAATTCATGCTCTCACAGGGGCTGCATGTGACCGTTCCGATCGAGACGCCGGACGAATCGCTTCTGCAGCAGCTCGTGGAAGCGGGCCTCGGCATTGCGACGACCTATGACTTCACTGCCGTGTCCCACTGCGGAGAAAACACTGTGGTGCGCTATCTGGACGACGACCGCGCCGGGCATCACATCTACCTAGTGGAAAAGGCCGGAACGCTCCCGACCAGAGCAAGCCGCGCCTTCAAGCAGTTCCTGTTGGACAAGGTCACGGAATGATGTTTTCAGTATTGGCGCCCCACAGTTCCAGAATCTCGGGGAGCGCCTGGTAGATAGAGAACATCTCAAATTCATCCAGCCAGTCATCAATGGTGCCGGGAATACTGTGATCGGCGTGGTAGGCCATGATATAGGCCACATTCTCGAAGATCTCCAGATCCTCAATCTGCATCTCCTCGCCCTCATCGGTCTTGCCCTTGTAGGACTTTTCCAGTTAGGTGAGATCCTTGAAGATATCACGTTTGAATTTGATGCGGTAAAGCTGCGGGATGGCGGCGGAGGAGCGGAACCGCACTTCCTTGCCGCTGATCAGAACCGTTTTTTCCTGCATGGTTTATCCCTCCGTGCCTGCGGTCTCTACAGCGGGAACATACACGGACTGGTACCAGCCGTTATAGGTGGCTTTTGCCGTAGTGTCGCCTAAGCGGCTCTTGACCAGGCCGGCCGCGAGGACGGCCTTGGCCTTGTTGGCCCACTCCGGATCGCAGATGAGCTGGCGGCCGAGGATGGCCATGTCCGTCACACCGTCGGCAAGCATGCCCTCGGCCTCTTCCGGGGTCTTGAGGCAGTTGACGGCCGCGGCCGGCACGGCGGCGCCATGATAACGCCCTACGAGCTGGGAGAGAACAACGTGCACATCGCGCTCGTGACGGACGATTTTGAGGGCAGCTACCAGCGGCACAAAGCCATGGGCATCGTGTGCATCGAGGAACTGCAGAAGGGCATTTACTACGTCGAGGACCCAGACGGGTATGAGATCGCCGTCGTCCCGGCGAAATTTCACCCCGCGAATCTCTCGATCTCCTGACCGGCCCGCAAAAGCAAACGCGGGGCGCAGGCAGCTGCCTGCACCCCGATCCTTTCTTTCCCTTACGCCCTTACTGCGCCTTGGCCGCGCGCTGCCGGAGCGTGAGCCCGACGGCCACGAATGCCAGCACGAGCAGCGCCAGCGCTGCGCACAGGCACAGCGTGCGCAGCGCGCCGTGACCGGCGGCCAGCATGGCGATCAGGCAGCCGACGGACAGGATCGCCGCCAGCGCCGTGCACCACGCCACGGCCTTCCCACGCCCGCGAGCGCGAGCGCACCGGCCGCGAACAGCACGATGCAGATGCCCGTCCAGACCGCCGCCGCCGTGCGCGCGGTGTCCATGTCCGCCGTGTAGAGGTCCTGCGCCAGTGCGCAGATGTCGCCATAGCTCGCGGCGGAACCAGCGCGTGCGCGCAGCGCCTCGTCCTGCATGAGCACGGCGATGCCCTGCTCCAGCCGCTCGGTGTCGTCCTCATACGGGGTGAGCTCCGCGAGGTCCTGCGCCAGCTGCTGCCGGTTTGCCGCCAGCGTCTGCCGGCCGGAGGCCAATGCGCCCGCCGCCGTGTCGAGCTTGCTCTGCCCGGCTGCGATCTCGGCCGCCGCAGCGTCGAGCGCCTGCTGTCCGGCGACGAGCTGCGCCTGTGCGTCGGCAAGCTGCTGCTCCGCCGCGGCGATCTGCGCCGCGCCGTCAGCCAGCTGCGCCTGCCCAGCCTCATACGCCTGCACGAGCGACTCGATGGAGTAGCCGGTGCCGATCAGCTGCGTCTCATAGATCTGCTTCTGCGCCGTCACGCCCGGCCAGAGCAGCGCGGCCTTGGCAAGATCGCCGTTTGCGACCGCCGCGTCATACTCCGCCTGCCGGTCGAGATAGCGCTGGTAGGCCGGGTGCACCGCGTCGTACACCGGCTGGATCCTGGCGAGCTTCTCCTGCCCGGCGGCGTATTCCTCCTTCGCCGCAGCAAGCTGCGCCTGCCCGGCGGCGTAGTCGGCCTTGCCCTGCTCGAGCTGCGCCTGCCCGGCGGCATACTGCGCCCGGGCCGCGGCGAGCTTCTCGCTGCCGGCATCATACTCCGCCTGCCCGCTCTGGAGCCGGCTCTGGCCGACGTTGTCCGTCACGACGCCCGTGGCAAACGAGAGCTTGAGCGCGTCATACGTCTCCTGCTGCGCGCCGAGCGACGCCGCCAGCTCGCCGAGCGAACGGGCGTTGTCGCATAGCTGCGTGTCGGCATCCACGCGGTCGGCCCGCTCCTGCTGCGTGCGCGCAAGGCTCCACGGCGACACGGCCATGACGAACACGGCCGCCGCGAGCATGGCCAAGCGGGCCGCGCGGCTCGCCGCCGTCAGCGGCAGGCGGCGCTGCGCGGGCAGCGCGGTCCTGCGCACGAAGGTGTCGCCCAGCAGCAGAAGCTGCGGCAGCACGAACAGCACAAGAAACACCGTGATGAGCGACCCGACGCCCACGAACCGGCCCATGCCGGCCACCGCGCCGGACGAGACGCGCGCGCCGATGAGCAGGCCGGCAGAGATGAGCATCGTGCCGGAGGTGATGATGGTCGGGAAGGCGAGGTTCAGCGCCGAGATCATGGCCTCGCGCGGGCCCTGCTCGGCGCGCGCCTCGGTATAGAGCGAGGCGACGACGATGGCATAGTCCACGTTGCAGCCCATCTGGATGGCGCTGGCCACGAGATAGACCATGAAGAGCACATACTCGCCCGTGAGCACCGTGATACCGAAGTTGATCCAGATGCTGCCCTGAATGACGAGCGTGAGCAGAATGGGCATGCCGATCGACCGGAACGTGAACAGCAGCACGAGCATGACCATGAGGATGGACATGGCGCTGACCATGACGTTGTCCTGCGTGAACGTCTGCTCGGACCCGTAGGCGGACATGGCGTCGCCGACGAGGTAGCTGTCCGTGGGGTAATACTGATGCACGACGGCGTGGATGCGGTCGAGCAGGGCAAACGTCTCGTCCCCGTCCGAGGCCGCGGCGAGCGTGAGCACGAGCCGGTGGTACGACGTGCCCTCGAGCTGCGCGCTGGCGCGCGTGAGCTGATCGCTGAGCGCCGTGACCTGCGCCGCCTGCGCGTCGCTGAGCGTGACGGTGCCGTCGGCGATCTTGTCATTCAGGAACCCGAACAGCTTCAGCAGCGGCACCTGATAGCCGCGCAGGTCCTGCGCAGCCGTCTGCGCGGCGCCGTTTTCGGCAGCGTAGAGCGCGAAGAGCGCCTGCGCGCTCGTGCTGTCCACACCGCCGAGCTGCGCGAACGTCCGGTAATCGACCGCGTCCGCCAGCCGGTAGCCGCCGGCCGCCTCCGTGCCCGCGATGCCGACGGCGCTCTTGACCTCCGGCACGGCCGAGAGGGCATCGAGCAGCGCGGCCTCCTGGTCGTAATCCCCGGCCGGGACGACGACGGCCAGCACCGTCTCGTCGCCGAAGTCCGCCGTGATCGCCTGCGACGCGGTGCGGTTGACGTCCGCGTTGTGCGTCTTGAGCGGCGCTTCACTGTAGACATAGCTCACGCGGTTGGTGCCGATGCACGCCACGACCAGCACGGCCGCGAACACCAGCGGCACCACACGGCGCGTCCGCCACGCGAGGCGGCCGACGCCCGAGACCTTCGGCACGAAGTTGCGGTGCTTCGTCTTATCCATGGCCGGGCCGAGCTTGAGCAGCAGCCCCGGCATGAGCAGAAATACCGTCAGCAGGCTGATAAAGATCGCCTTGATGAGCACGATGCCAAGATCGCGCCCGAGGCCGAACTTCATGAACGTCATAGCGACAAGGCCCGCCACGGTCGTCAGGCTCGAGGAGCTGATGACGGTGATGGATCTGGCCAGCGCCTCGATGACCGCCTCGCGCACCGGCAGCGTCTCATGCGCCTGCTTGTAGCGGTTGCAGAAGATGATGGCGTAGTCCACCGACATGGCCAGCTGCAGCAGGATGGCCACGGCGTTGGACACGAACGAGATCGTGCCGAAGATGAAGTTCGTGCCCTTGTTGATGAGCGCCGCCGCGAGGAACGTGATCAGCAGGATGGGCACCTCGGCATACGTCGAGGACGTGAACGTGAGCACCGTGACGAGGATGATCGCCACGATGACGAGCAGGCCGCGCACCTCGCCGTTGATCTGGTCGGAGACGCTGTAGCCCTCGGCGGAATAAATGTACGCGCCGCTGCCGTCGAGCAGGTCGCGCAGGGCCTGCACGGTCTGCGCGCACGCGTCCGAACCCTCGAGGTCCGACAGGCTGACGGACAGCAGCGCGCTGCCTGTGTCGTTCATCGTGTACGTGCAGCTGTCCACTCCGTCGACCGCGCGGATCTGCTCCGCCGTGGCCGCGGCGGTGTCCGCGTCCGTGCCGCGCAGGAGGATCTTCGCCGACCCGTAGGTCTGGAACTCCTGCTCCATGATGTCCAGCCCCTGCCGCGTCTCGGAATCGGCCGGAAGATAGGCCGCGACGTCGTTTTCGACCTTCACCCAGCCAGACGCGACCGCGGAAAAGACCAGCAGCGCGGCAAACACAATGAAAAACAGCCGGTAATGGTCGACGATCCATTCCGATACACGGTGCAGCGGGGACGGTTTCTTGTTCATAATGGGATCACCACTCCTTATCCCGACAAAAACGCGGGGGTTGACTTTTTGATAACAGAAGGATAAGCTGAAAAACAATAAATTACAAATGTCAGCTATCGTGAAAGTGTAAGATATTTATCACTTGTTCTTCCTGTGTCGTTTGTTCGATATGATACGATGGGCGTAAAGGAGTGCAGCATCATGGAAAAAAAGAAAGATCTGCGCGTGCAGAAAACCTACAGCGCGCTCATGGCGGCGTTTGAGGCGCTGATGGCCGAGGAGACGTTCGACGACATCACCGTCAACGAGCTGTGCGCCCGGGCGCTCATCCGCCGCCCGACGTTCTACTCGCATTTTGAAGACAAGTATGACTTCCTGCGCTTTTACCTCAACGAGATCCAGTGGCAGATCGAGAGCGAGGCCGACGCCGCGACCGACTTGCCGGTCGAGCACTTTCAGCGCTCGTGGCGCGCGCTCATCGCTTTTATAGACGAGCACCCGGCGCTCATCCGCATGGGCCTGCGCAGCAAGTCGCTGCCGATCATTTTTGAGATCATCAGCGAGCATGTTTTCGCCAGCTCCAGCCGGCGCGTGCGCGCCTACTGCGGCGCCGTGACGGACAGCCCCGCGCTGGCCGACACGCTGGCGACGTTCACCGTCGGCGGGCTCATCCAGAATCTCAAGCGCTACCTGTCCGAGCCGAACCTCGACCCGGACGCGCTGACAGCGGAGATGACCACCGTCTTTGAGCACCTGTGGAATTCCTTCACGCCGGAAGCAAAGGGGGAAACGCCATGAAGATCCTGCTGGCGGAGGCCGACGGCGCGCTGGCCGGGCGGCTGTTTCACCTGCTGGTCAAAAGCGGCTACCAGACCACGGCCGTGAAAACCGGTCAGGCCGCGCTCGACGAGATCGGCAGGAGCTATTTTGACATGGTCATCGCCGAGGCCTGCGCCCCCGCCGTGGACGGCTGCGCACTCGTGCGCTCGCTGCGCGCAAGCAGCCCGACGCCCCTGCGGAGCCGGCGAAGGTCGCTGCTGCAATCTGAGCTTTCTATCTTTCACCACTCTTGACCCAAAACGCGCGAGCGCGGCAGTCCGAATGGACTGCCGCGCTTGCCATGCATGCGCCGGGCATGGTACAATAAAAATAATCAATATGGAATGCTCCGGAAGGGAGAGTTCTGCTATGCCAAGGCCGAAATGGACCCTGAACACGATCTATATCTCCGAGCGCCTGCAGGAGCGGCTGCGCCCCATCTCCCGCTGCGCGCTGACGACCGTGGTCGCCCCCATGGGCTATGGCAAGACGACGGCCGTGAACTGGTATCTCGCCGAGCGGGCGAAGGCCGAAGACGCGGCTGTCGTGCGCATCAGCGTCTATTCCGACCATCTGGCCATCTTCTGGAAAAGCGTGCAGGACGCGTTCGAACACGCGAGAATTCCGCTGCTGCGCGGCTACGCCTGCCCGGACGACGCCGCCGGCGCGAGCCTGCTGGCGGATGACCTCTGCCACGGGCTGGCCGGGCGCGGGCGCGTGTACATCTTCATCGACGATTTTCACCTCCTGACCGACGGGCGCATCACGGAGTTTTTATGTGCGCTCGTCAACCGTCTGCCGGAGAACGTGCACCTGATCGTGGCGAGCCGCGACCGCTTCCTCCCCGGCGACGCCGTCATGCGGCTGGGCAGCCGGGTCTACCCGATCGGGGCCGAGCATCTGCGGCTCAACCACACGGAGCTGTCCATCTACGCGCACCGCTGCGGTACGGACCTGACCGATGCGCAGGTCGAAACGCTGCTGCATGCGAGCGAGGGGTGGTTTTCGGCCGTGTACCTGAACCTGCGCACGCTCTCCGAGCACGGCGCGCTGCCGGACCGGCACTCGGACATTTACACCATGTTTTCCGCCGCCATGATCGAGCCGCTCTCGCCCCGGCAGCAGGAGTTTCTGGCCGTCATGGGGCTGGCGGATGAGTTCACCGCGCCGATGGCGCGCTTTGTCACCGGCGACCCGGACACCGACCGCCTCCTGACCATGCTCACGGAGCAGAACGCCTTCGTCACCCGCCTGCCGGACGGCGTGAGCTACCGCTTCCACCACATGATGAAAACCTGCGCCGAACAGGCGTTCGCCGCGCTGCCGGAACAGACGCGCCGCACGTATCACGGCCGCTACGGCGCGTGGTACGCAGCGCACGGGCAGTATCTGCACGCGCTGGCCGCCTACCGGAAGGGCGAGGACTATGACGCGGTGCTGCAGGTGATCCAGGACGATGCGGGCATCCTGCTCGCGGCGCTCAGCCCCGAGGAGGTGCTGGCGTTTCTGGACGCGTGCCCGCGCAGCACGCTCCAGGCACACCCGCTGACGCTGCTTGTGCTGATGCGGCGGATGTTCACGTGGCAGCAGATCCCGAAAATGCTGGAGCTGCGCGCGCTGCTGCTCGCCGGGATCGAGGCGCACCCCGAGCTGCCGGACGCCGAGCGGGACAATCTGCTCGGCGAGTGCGACCTCATCATGAGCTTTCTGCAGTATAACGACATCGCGGCCATGAGCCGCCTGCACCGCAGCGCGGCCGCACGCATGACCCGCCCTGCCATCAGCATCCGCAACGAGGGGAGCTGGACGTTCGGCTCGCCGTCGGTGCTGATGATGTTCCACCGCGCGCCGGGGCAGATGGACGCGGAGCTGGACGCCATGAACGCCTGCATGCCGCACTACTACCGGCTCACAAACGGGCACGGGCAGGGCGCGGAGCGGATCATGGACGCCGAAGCCGCCCTGCTGCGCGGCCGCTTTGCCGACGCGGCCATCTTCCTCGAGCGCGCCCGCGCCGCCATCGCCGGAAACGGGCAGGAGAATATGGCGCTCTGCTGCGATTTTCTCGAACGGCGGCTCGCGCTGTGCGCGGGCACCGCCTCGCCCGAATCCCCGGCGCAGAAACGCGCCGCCCTGCTCGCGCAGCACGACACGATGTGGCTGTGCATCTTCGACAGCGCCTGCGCCTACTGCGCCGCGCTGACGGGGCAGGCCGGGCAGGCCCCCGCGCTGTTCCGGGAGCACGCACTGCACACGGTGCACTTTCTCGCGCCGTGCCGCCCTATGATGGAGATGATCGAAAATCAAGTCTATCTCGCCGAGGGTGCCTACGCCCGGGTGATCGGGCGCAGCGAGGGGCTGCTGGCGCAGTGCGCGCAGCAGCACTATGCGCTCGTCGCGCTGCACGTGCGCATCCAGACGGCCGCTGCCTACGCCGCGCTCGGCAAGCGGCCGGAGGCGCGCAGCCTCCTCGGCCAGGCGCTGCGCGAGGCAGAGCCCGACGGTCTGCTGCTGCCGTTCGCAGAAAACGGCCGCGGCCTGCGCCCCCTGCTGGCCGGCGGCGCGTGGGAGGCGGACCTGGGCGATTTCCCGCAGCGGGCAGCGGACTGCATCGCGGCCT
>ENA-OVGE01002783-OVGE01002783.1-human-gut-metagenome-genome-assembly--contig:-NODE-2783-length-10923-cov-3.724512_pt1 | contig 10923 bp, 8 predicted proteins | sample MGYA00237769_ERZ505417 | MGnify/ENA primary metagenome ERZ505417 (study PRJEB26158, sample SAMN06016403) | human gut metagenome | biome: human gut; feature: ankylosing spondylitis patient; material... | reverse complement strand
GATGGCCATGGCCTCGTCGTCGGCGGGGGTGGTCTCGTTGCCCTCAAAGACGGAGGGATACAGCCGGTCCGGGTCCAGGCCCACCCACTCCGGGCTGGTCAGGAACTCCCAGGACCAGGCGATGGCCTCGCGCTTGAAGTAGTCGCCGAAGGAGAAGTTGCCCAGCATCTCGAAATAGGTGCCGTGGCGGGCGGTGTGGCCGATGTTCTCGATGTCGCCCGTCCGGATACATTTCTGGCAGGTGCAGACCCGGCGGCGGGGCGGCTCCTCCTCGCCCTTGAACCAGGGCTTCATCGGCGTCATGCCGGCGTTGATGAGGAGGATGGAGTTGTCGTTCTGCGGCACGAGCGAGAAGCTTGGCAGACGCAGGTGGTCTTTCGTCTCAAAGAAGCTCAGGAACATCTCCCGCAGCTCGTTGAGGCCATAGTAGGGATGGCTCATAGTGGTTTTCTCCTTTATCGTTCAATTTATTGCTTGTTTTGGTTACGATGTTGTGTTATTTCTCCTGCGAGCGCAGCAGCTTCACCAGCTCGCGCAGCTCCTTGTCGAGACAGCTGTAAAACTGCGCGATGTGCAGCCCGTCGGCGAGCGCGTGGTTGACGAAGATGGAGACGGGCAGCGTCACGCGGCCGCCGCGCTCGGTATAGCGGCCCCAGCTGATGCGGGGATTGCTGTCGTCCGCGGAGACGACGGGGTGCTTGACCTGCAGATAGTCGAGCCACGGCAGGCACGAGACGAAGAAGTTCCCCAGCGGGTCGCCGTCCTTGGTGAGCGTCCTGCGGTCGAGCGAGAGCGTCTGCTGCCGCTGCCCCTCGGCGATGAAGTCGCCGTAGGTGCGCTCGCCCTCGATCAGGCTGTAGACATACACGCCGTCGGGCTTCATGAGCGTGTACGACGGGCTGCACCAGTCGTATTCCACGACGCGCCCGTCCAGAATCCGCCGCCGCAGCTGCGGCACACGGTTGGCCGCGCGCGTCACCGCGTACAGCAGGCTCAGAAAAAACGGCCGCCCGTCGAGCGCGGCGAGGAAATCCGTGATATCCACCGCCGCCGTCACCCCCGCGAAGGGGTCAACCATCTGCCGGAAATAGGCGAACTGCCCGCCGCGCGGATCCGCCGCCATATCCACCTCATGCCAGGACATAACCAGGGAACTCCTTTCTATCCACCGGGAACCGGAAAAAACAAAAACGCCCCGCCCCACGCATAGGGGCGAAGCGCTGCTTCACGGTACCACCCTAATTTGACGGGCAAACCGTCCGTCATCTCAAGTCATTCTGTAACGGGAATGACCCGTCCCGCTCGTCGCGGGCCGCTGGGAGGTGGCTGTCCGCCTGCCGATGCCGATGGGCTTGCACGCTCCCCATCTCGCTGCGGGCCGGTATGTGGCGAACTCTTCTCCGTCGCTGCATTTGATTATAGCCCATTTTATCACAAATTTTCCGCTTGTCAACGGTTTTCTGCATCCGAAACCGGATGGAAATTTATACACTTTTCCTCTTGCGAAAGCCGCAGAAGCTGGTATACTGATAGATGTTTTTCCCCGGATTCTGACGAAATCGGACGGTTTTGACGATATGCATAAGCTGAAAAAAATAGATTTTTGCAGGCATCTCTCCTTTGCCGTGGTGGGCGGCTTTTTCGCCGCGTATGCCATCCTCTGCCGCAGCGGCGTCATGGGCAACGCACAGACGGTGAACCTGCTCGAGCTGCTGATCGACGCGCTCTTCGGGCGAAGGCTGAACGTGCTGCTGCACCTCGGCGCGCTCGCGCTCTATGTCCTCGGCACGATGCTCACGGTGCTTCTGCCGCACTGGTTCCACCTCGACATCCGCCGCACGGCGCCGGTGGTCGACGCGCTGGCGGCGGTCGTGCTCGGTTTTCTCCCGGCGGAGATGCCCGTCACGCTCGCGCTCTATCCGATTTTCTTCGCCATGAGCGTGCAGTGGGGCGCGTTCAACGGCGCGCAGGGATTCAACAGCTCGACGATTTTCTCCACGAACAACACCAAGCAGACCTCGCTCGCCCTCGCGCACTATCTGTGCGAGAAGGACCCGATGTATCTGGCCAAGTGCTGGTTCTACGCCGCGACGCTGCTGTGTTTCCACCTCGGAGCGACACTGTCGTTCTTCGCGGTGAAGCTGTGGGGTCTGCGCGCGAGCTGGTGCGTGATTCCGCTCGCGGCGTGGGCGTATTACATGGTCTGCTGCGAGGAGAAATCCGAACAGCGCACGCCCGCCGAGCTGCGCGAGCGCGAGGTCACGGGCGAGACGATCGAGGAGCTGCACGAAGCCGAGGACGTCCTCCTCGAAGAAAAAAAGAAGTAATAGCCCAAAGCACAAAACACATCCGGCGGACATTGTCCGCCGGATGTGTTTTTATCTCAAAGGCCTCGCAGAGTTCGCGGCTCGGAAGCCGCGAAAAAAGTGAAATCCGTTTTTTGCGGCGGCGTGTACGCCGCAAAAAACACTTTGCGCGGAGCGGAGTGTCGCAGCCCCGCCCATGGCGGGGCAAGGCGCGGAGCGCAGCGAAACCCCTTTTCCTGCGAGTTTTTATGTGTTCTCCCGGCTGATCGGCCGCCGGTGCAGGAGAGCGCGGAGCTTCTTGCCGTCGTAGGGGATGAGAGGGTAAAGATACCCGCGCCCGACGAGGGGTTTTGTCGTCGCGATGAGCACGAGAATGCCGACGATCCCGAGCGCGAAGCCCCACCAGTCGAAAAGCCAGATCATCACCAGCAGCGCCATGCGGCAGAGCTTGCACGCGTAACTCATCTCAAAGCTGTGCTGCGTGAAGTTCGCGATGGCGACGAACGCCATATACACCAGCACCTCCGGCACGAGCCAGCGCGACTGCACCGCAAAGTCACCGAGGATGAGCGCGCCGAGCATGCTGAAGGAGTTGCCGAGCACGTCGGGCGTGTTGAGCGAGGCGAGCTTGAGCACGTCGATGATGAGCTCCACGAGCAGCAGCTGCAAAATGAGCGGGACGGGACACTCCCCCTCGATGAGCAGGAAGTGGAGGTTTTCGTGGAGCGTATCGGGCGACTTGACGAGCAGGTACCAAAGCGGCGTGACGAAAATCGTCAGAAACAGCACGACGAGCCGCACGATCCGCAGATACGACCCGACGAGCGGCGGGAAGTAGTAGTCGTTGATCTCCTCGGCAAAGCGCAGGATCGAGACGGGAAAAATCATGACCGCGGGCGTGTTGTCGATAAGCAGGAGCACGTCGCCCTCCATGACGCAGGCGGTCGCCGTGTCTGGGCGCTCGGTGTAGCGTACCTTCGGAAAGGGGTTATACCACTGCCTGGGCGCAATGGCCTCGGCGATGCTCTCCTGACTCATGGCGACGGAGCCGACGTCCATGTGCGCGAGCTTTTCGCGCAGCTCGGCGATGAGCGTCTCGTCCGCCTGCCCGCGCATGTAGCACAGGGCCACGTCCGCGCGGGAGCGCCCGCCGACCTGCAGCCGCTCGAGCGTGAGCGCCGGGTCGCGGATGCGGCGGCGCAGGAGCGCGGCGTTTTTCATGATGCTCTCGACGAAGCCGTCGTGGCTGCCGCGCAGCACCTTGCTCGAATTCGGCTCCTCGACCGAGCGCAGCGGGAACTGCTTGGCGTCCATGAGCAGCCCGCCCTCATAGCCGTCGATGATGAGGAGAGTCTTGCCCGCAAAAACGGCCGTCACCGCGGTCAGGCGGTCGCGCTCCACCGCGGCGTCGCAGATACTGACACAGCGCTCGAGAAACGCCTGCAGATCGGGCGTGTCCGCAAGGCTCCCAATGGGCCGCCACGCGGAGATGGCGCAGCCGTCCGGCGTGATCATGCAGTCGGCAAAGTTGTAGCCGCCTTCAATGGCGCGCTCGAGCAGCGCGTCCTCGGCGTAGCCGTTCACGACCCAGAGCCGGGCGCGCCGCCCCGCGATCGTGAGCGGGCGGGTGACCATGTCAAAGCTCCGCCCCGTTCCCAGCAGCTCGTCGAGCGCCGCCGCCCGCGCGTCAAATGTATCCTTCGTCGGTTCCATGAGCAGCCTCCCCATACAGAATCACTTGCAGTATGGCAGAAAACGGAAGATTTTATACGCAGGAGGGCTGCGCGGCGCGCACGCACAGCAAAAGAGCCCCCGGAGCGTCAGCTCCGGGGGCTCTGTGAAATGACTTATGCGGGTGGATCAGGTTTACGCTCAGGTGCGCTCTTTTTTGCGGGTGACCACAGCGGCGCTGCCGCCGATGGCCATGACCGCGAGACCGACATAGAGCAGGACGCCGCTGTCGCCGGTCGTGGGCGGCTTATAGTTCGGGTCCTTCGCACCGCAGACGGTGCACACGCCCTTGGCATAGTGGTGCTCGCCGGTGGCCTTGATGACCGCGCCCTTGCTCTGAACCTCGCCGCAGCCGGCGCAGACCACATCGCCGGTGTAGCCGTCATCGACGCAGGTGGCGTCCTTGGCGTTCACAAGGCGGAAGTCGTGGCTGCCCTCGGTGCAGTTGGCGATGGTGATGCGACCCTGCGGCTCGGCATACTGCTCGCCGACCACGCCGCCGAGCTTCTCGGTGATGTACTCCATCAGAACCTCATCGAGTGGACGGCCGGTGTCGAACTGGCTGCTCGCCGCGGCGAAGGCATAGTAGGTATCGCCGCCGGCGGCCACGAAGTTATTCGTGATAACGGCATACTTCGCGTTCAGGTCGAAGGGTTTGCCGTTGATGCTGTTGATGACCACGCGCTGGATGCTGTGCGGGCCATAGTAGGTCGAGCCGGGATATTTGTCGGTGTTCGCATCGTAGGCCTTGTCGGTAAAGATGGTGAAGTCGATACCGGCCACCTGCGGGAAAGCGCCGACCGCGCCGGGCGTGCTGAAGGTGGAGGCCTCGAGCGCCTCGAGCAGCTCCGCGCCGGTCACATAGACCACGGCCACGGTGTTGCCGAAGGGCAGGACGGTGTTGATGTCCTTCTTGGAGATGTCGCCCTGGTGGATCCACGCGCGGATGCCGCCGCCGTTGGTGAGAGAGATGATGTTGTCGGGGTCAACCTCGGTGATGCTGCCGGGGTTCTGCTCGGTGAGCGACCAGAGCATCGCGTCGGTGATGAGGTCGCCGAGGTTCGTCTCCTCGGTGCGGTTGCCGGGGGCCTTGTCGCCGTTGAGCTCCACGTCGCTGCGGGCGAACACCTCACCGTACTCAGCGTTGACGCGATCGATGATCTTCTGTGCAGCGGCGGCCACGGTGGGATCGCCCGCCACGCCGTCCAGCTCGACGAGTGCGTTGCCGAGGATCTCCTTGCTTTCGCTGTCGATGAGAATCATGCCGACGTATTCAAACGCGGTGCCGGTGGACTGGATGGGTTCACCGTTCGCACCCTCCACCATCACGGTGTGGGAGTGGCCGTCGATGATGAAGTCGAGACCGGTGACATTGGCATAGAGGTCGGTGGAGCGGTTGGGGGCGGATTCCTTGTCCACGCCGAGGTGGGCGAGGCAGACAACGATGTCCGCGCCGTTTGCGCGCAGCTCGTCAATCTGCGTCTGCGCGCAGGCATAGAGCTCCTTCTCAGCGTAGAAGGACAGGCCCTGCATGAGCGCGGGGTTGGCCTTGGTCTGCGCCTCGGGGGTGTCGAGACCGAAGAAGCCGATCTTCACGCCGTCCTTCTCGATGATGGTGTTGCCCTGGAAGGCGTTTTCACCATCCTTCAGGATGTTCGCGCAGAGAACGGCGAAGTCCGCCTTGCTCAGGTTCTCCTTGAGCTGGGGATAGCCGTAGTCAAACTCATGGTTGCCAAGGGTGGCCACATCGTAGCCGGCGGCGTTCATCATCTCGGTGGCGTCGGCGCCCTTCGTGGTGCTGACATAGGGTGTGCCCTGACTGTAGTCGCCGGCGTCGGCCAGAATGACCTCGGCGCCGAGGGACTCAAACGCGTCGCGCAGCGCGGCCATCTGGGAATAGCCCATGATATTGCCGTGTACGTCATTGGAGTGCAGGATGATGACCAGCCCCTCGAGGGAGGAGGGCAGGCCGCTGAGCGTCAGCAGGAGGGAGCCGATCTCCTCGGCGTTCAGGCCGATCTCCAGCAGATAATCCAGCGCCTCGGCCTGCAGGTCGGCCTTCGACAGATCCTCCACGCCGAACATGGTCTGCAGCGCGGAGACAATGCCGTACTTGGCGATGTTGGCGGCCTTCTCGGTGCCGGGCTGGATGCCGTAGTAGTTGTAGTAGGTCACGAGGTAGTCGGCGACGACCTCATCGTAGCTCGCGCCCATGAAGCACTCGAGCACGGCGCTGGCGATGCCGCAGCGGTCCTTACCCTCGGTGCAGTGCATGTAGTAGGGGGCCTCCGTCTCGCTGGAGGCGATGTAGCGGTAGCCGTTTGCAAGACCGGTCTTGAAGGCGTCCGTCGTGAACGCGACGGGCATGTTCAGAAAGACGGCGTCCTGCGTGGAGTAGTAGCTGCCTTCCCAGCCGGGATAGGCCTTCGCGGCGGCCTCGGAGTCGGCGAGGTTGATGAAGGTCTTGATGCCCGCAGCCTTGGCGGCGGCGTCGGCATAGGGGTTGCGGCCCTCAACGGCGTCGTTGATGGGGGAGCTGCCGCGGTAGAGAACGCCCTCGCCCATGCCGGTGGTCTCGATCACGCGGACATTGGCGAACTCAGCGTCCGTCAGGTTCTTATACATGTCGGCATTGCGGTCGCCGGTGCGCTGGGGCAGCTGGCGGGCATCCCACTCGTCATAGTAGGCGCCCTTATCCTTCATGGTGATCGTCACCTTGACGGGGTAGGTCACGCCGTCCGCCGCGACATACTTATCGGAGACGGCGGGGTCGGTGTTCGGCTTGGCCAGACCGGCGTCCACCGCGAGCTGGCCGTAGTTGATGGCCACGATGACGCTGGACGCGCCCTCCGTCGCGCGTACGAGCTTCTTGTCGGTGTCCACGTCGTTATAGTTCGAGCAGACGGGCATCTCGTAGCTGTTGCCGTTGACGTCAACGGTGACTACGTCGCCATACGCAAACCCGGCCTTCATAAACTCCTCCGTGGAGATGTCCAGCTCAATATTTCCGTATTTCCTGGCGGTTTTGCCGAGAACCGCTTCATAGGTGGCAGAAGCAGGTTCGTCAGCGGGTTCAGCCCAAGCTGCGGGCACCATCAGAGACAGCGCCATGGCCAGAGCCAGCAGAGTCGCTAAGAATTTCCGCATGTAATCTTCCTCCTTATAATTTCCGGACGCCTGTGTGCACCCATCAGTAATTTCTATTTTACACAAATTTTACGCGAAATGGAATCCTATTTTGTTCAGAACGACAACGAAAAACACGTCCTAATTTTGTCTATTTTACCGATAGGAAAATGTGCCGCTTTGCGGGAAATCCGTCTGGAAATCCGGGATTTTTGTGGTATACTGAATGATTGAACTGAGAGATATAAGGGAGGTTATCCTGATGAGAAAGCTCTTCAAGGGCGGCACCGTCGTCTCCGGCAAGGGGACGAAGCGCGCGGATGTCCTCGTCGACGGGGAGAAGATCGTCCGCGTCGCGCGCAGCATCACCGACCCGCTGGCGCAGACCGTCGACGTGACGGGCAAGTTCCTTCTGCCCGGCTTTATCGACGCGCATACGCACTTTGACCTCGACGTCGCGAACACGACCACCGTCGACGACTTTGACAGCGGCAGTCTCGCCGCCATCCACGGCGGAACGACCACGGTCATCGATTTCGCCTGCCCCAACAAGGGCGAGACGCTCGCCCACGGCCTGCAGCTCTGGCACGAGAAGGCCGACGGGCGCACCTGGTGCGACTACAGCTTCCACATGACGATCGACGACTGGAACGAGGACATCGCCCGCGAGATCGACGACATGTACGCCGCGGGCATCTCCTCCTTCAAGATGTATATGACCTATCCGGCCATGATGATCGGCGACGAGGCGATGTACTGGGCGCTGAAGAAGCTGAAGGAAAAGGGCGGCATCTGCGGCGTCCACTGCGAAAACAGCGGCGTGATCGACGCGCTCGTCACCGAGAAGAAGGCGGCGGGGGAGATGGGTGTCTCGTCCCACCCCGAGACACGGCCCGATTTCCTCGAGGCCGAGGCCGTCGGCCGCCTGCTCCACATCGCCGAGGCGGTGGATATCCCGGTCATCATCGTCCACCTGACGAGCGCCGCCGCCCTGCGCGAGGTCGAGGCGGCGCGCAAGCGCGGCCAGAAGGTCTATGTCGAGACGTGCCCGCAGTACCTCGTCCTCGACGACAGCGTCTATTATAACGAGGACTGGGACGAGGCGGCGAAGTTCGTCTGCTCGCCCCCGATCCGCAAGCCAGATGATCAGAAGGCGCTCTGGGCGGCGCTCCGCCGCGGCGAGATCCAGACGATCTCCACCGACCACTGCTCGTTCACGACCGAGCAGAAGGAGATGGGACGCGCGGACTTTACGAAGATCCCCGGCGGCGTCCCCGGTGTGGAGACGCGCGGCGAGGTGGTCTATTCGGCGGGCGTTGCCACGCGGAAGATCAGCCTTGCGACGATGTGCCGCGTGCTGGCGGAGAACCCGGCGCGGCTTTATGGCATGTTCCCGCGCAAGGGCGTGCTCGCCAAGGGCGCGGACGCCGACATTGTCGTCTACGATCCGCAGGCCGACCACGTCATCCGCGCCGAAAATCTCCTCAGCCGCGCGGGCTACACGCCCTATGAGGGCTTTGTCACCCGCGGCGGCATCGAGCAGGTCTGGCTGCGCGGGCAGTTGATGGTCCGCGGCGGCAGCGTCGTGGGCGAGTGCGGCGGGAAGTTCATCCCCCGCGGCAAATGCGCGCTGTAAGCGCCGCAGGAAAGAGAGGTTCACAGTATGGATAAGACGCTCGGTTATCTGCTCTGCTGTCAGTCGCCGGCCCTGTTTCTGGGGGCTTTGGCGCTGCTGGCGGGCTATATCATCCGCCATCGCAACCACCGCGTCCACGCGGCGCTCGATCTGGTGCTGGCGATCGTCTGCCTGCTCGGCGGCGTGGCGCTGTACTATCTCGGCATGCTCTATGACCATTTCACCATCCACGACTTCTGGCAGATCCGCGTGCCGGGCTGGGTGGGGCTGGTGCTGGCGGCGATTGTGATCGTCGTCCTGTTTGTTCAGAACATCGGCAAGGCCGCCGCGCGCCGCCGCAGTGAGAAGGAGGCCGCCCGCGCCGAGGACGCGCGCCGCAAGGAGCTCGAGGAGGCCAAGAGCGCCGCCTTCGCCTCCGGCCAGGCCGCCGCAGCATCTGCGCAGCCCGACCCGCAGGAAAAAACAGAGGAAAAACTCGAATAACCCCAAAGAAATGCGTCCGCAACAGCGGACGTATTTCTTTGCAAAAAAGTCTCACAGAGTCCGCGGCTCGCAAGCCGCGAATAAAGTCTGATCGTTTTTTGCGGCGGCGTGTATGCCACAAAAAAACACCTCGCGCGGAGCGAGCGTCGCAGGCTGGCATAGCCAGCTGAGGCGCAGAGCGCAGCGAATCCCCATGCGCAAATAAGACACCGCCCGCAATACGCAGGCGGTGTCTTATTTGCGCATATAAAGAAGCGGGTATTCCCCGCCCTCCTCGTCGCGCTCGGCGTCCGGGAGAAAATCGTTCGTTGCGCGTGACGACGCTCCCCGCGCCGATGACCGACCCCGCACCGATCGTCACGCCGCCGCAGACGGTGGCGTTCGCGCCGATCCAGACGTCGCGTCCGAGCGTGATGGGGGCGGAGGTGCCGATGCCCACGGTGCGCTGCGCCGCGTCGACCGAGTGCCCCGAACAGGCCAGACAGACGCCCGGCGCGATGAACGCGCCCGCGCCGATGTCGATGGGGGATGTGTCGAGCATGACGCAGTTGTAGTTTACGATCGTCAGCCCGTGCGTGTGGATGTTGAAGCCGTAGTCGCAGCGGAAGTCCGGCTCGATGAACGTCAGCGGGTCGCAGGTGCCGAGCAGCTCGCGCAGAATTTCACCACGGCGCTCCGCTTCGTCCGGCGCGGTGCGGTTATACTCCCAGCAAAGCCGCTTGGCGCGCAGCTGCGCCGCGGCGGGGGCGTTCTCGTGCCCGCTGGCATAGGGTGCTGGCCGCTTCATAATCTCAATGGGATCCATAAAATCGCTCCTTTGGTTCGTTTAGGCTTCGATCCGGTCGCCGTCGAGCGCCTTCCAGCCGAAGCGGATGATGGAGATGATGATCGAGACGAGCGTGACGGCCTCGTTCAGCGCGCCGCCCCACGACTTCACGAGCACGTCGTAGAGCAGCATACACGGCGAGTTCACGGCGAGGTTAGCGATGCGGATATTGCGGGCGTTGTTCGTCCAGTAGCCGATCGTCCCGGCGACCGTCGTGGCGACGGGCAGCAGACTGATCGGGCCGCTCCATGTGAGCAGCGCGGCAGCGAGCGACAGCGCCGAAAAGACGGCGATCCAGCCCTTCCAGCGCACGAGTGCGCTCTCGTTGTACTTCGTGAGCATGGCGTTGCGCGTGATGTTCACGAGCAGACTCAGCGCACCGCTGAACGCGCCGAGCAGCGCGAACTGCAGACTGAACGTCAGGCAGCCGAGCGTCTGCATGACGAAAAAACGCTTGTTCGTCTTGACCTGAAACGAGATGAAAAAGAACAGCAGACCCAGAAACCCGATGGCCTGCACCAGAATGTCGTAAAAGCTGTGCATGATAATCGCTCTCCCTGTGATGAATTCCGCAGGCGAGTATACCAGAAAATGCCAGCTTTTGCAATGGACACTACAGATTGAATTGAACGACCTGAAAGTCTCACAGAGTTCGCGGCCCGCAGGCCGCGAAAAAGATCCAATCCGTTTTTGCGGCGGCGTGTACGTCACAAAAAACACTTTGCGCGCAGCGCAGTGTCGCAGGCTGGCCAACGGCCAGCCAAGGCGCGGAGCGAAGCGGAGACCTGCACCCGGAAAGGGCGCCGCCCTATCTG
>ENA-OVGE01002779-OVGE01002779.1-human-gut-metagenome-genome-assembly--contig:-NODE-2779-length-10936-cov-2.303373_pt1 | contig 10936 bp, 7 predicted proteins | sample MGYA00237769_ERZ505417 | MGnify/ENA primary metagenome ERZ505417 (study PRJEB26158, sample SAMN06016403) | human gut metagenome | biome: human gut; feature: ankylosing spondylitis patient; material... | reverse complement strand
ACGCCCGGCGGGTGGTGGAGCTGGCCAACTACGCCCCCCAGGGGCGCCGGGGCACCGCCTACCTCCCCCGCGCCGCCCGGTACGGCATGGTGGAGGACAAGCGGGCCTACCTGAGGCAGGCCAACGACACCAAGCTGGTGTGCTGCCAGGTGGAGACCCGCCAGGCAGTGGAGAACCTGGATGGGATTCTGGAGGTGGACGGGGTGGACGTCTACTTCATCGGCCCCGGCGACCTGGCCGCCTCCTACGGGGAGCCCGCCGGCAGCCCCAAAATGCTGGAGCTGACCGAGCGGATGATCCGCCGTATCGTGGCCGCGGGAAAGACCGCCGGCTACTACGTGGGCACGCCTGAGGCCAGACAGGCCGAGGAGTGGGGGGCCCGCTATCTGGTCACCGCGGTCAACCAGTACATGGTGTCCGGCGGCAGGAGCTTCCTGAGCCAGGTACGCGGGGGCGGGGCGGTGGCCGCCTCCTCCGCGTACTGAGGAGGCCCCCATGGAGGACATGCACCTGATTCTCCGCTGGCACGGGGAGAAGGACCCCATCTCCCTGCGCCAGTACGCGCAGATTCCCAACCTGTACGGCATTGTCACCTCCCTCTATCATCTGCCCCTGGGGCAGGTGTGGGACCGGGCGGAGGTGCTGCGCCTGAAGGAGCAGATCGAGGCCCACGGCCTGAAGTTTGAGCTTGTGGACAGCTTCCGCATTCACGAGGACATCAAGCGGGGCTATGCCTCCAGGGACGCCCTCATCGAAAACTACCGGAAAAACATCCGCATGCTGGCGGAGTGCGGCATCCGGATCATCTGCTACAACTTCATGCCGGTCTTTGACTGGACGAGAACCGAGCTTGCCAGAAAACGTCCGGATGGTTCCACAGTCTTAGCTTATACCCAAGAAGCGGTAGACGCTATCAATCCTGAAGAAATGTTCGCTTCCATCGCCGGAGATACCAACGGTACCATAATGCCCGGCTGGGAACCGGAGCGCATGGCGCATATCAAAGAGCTTTTTGCAATGTATGAGGATATCGATGATGAAAAATTATTCGAGAATCTGAAATACTTCCTGGAGCGGATCATGCCGGTATGCGATAAATACAATATTAACATGGCGATTCATCCCGATGATCCCGCCTGGAGTGTGTTCGGTCTGCCTCGTATCATTATTAATAAGAAAAACATCCTGCGTATGATGCAGATGGTAGACAATCCTCATAACGGTGTCACCTTCTGTTCCGGTTCCTACGGCACCAATCTGGAAAATGACCTGCCGGATATGATCCGTTCCCTGAAGGGGCGCATTCATTTTGCCCATGTCCGCAACCTGAAGTTCAACAGTCCCACTGATTTCGAGGAAGCGGCGCATCTGTCCTCTGACGGCACCTTCGATATGTACGAGATCATGCGTGCTCTGTATGAGATCGGTTTCGACGGTCCCATCCGTCCCGACCACGGTCGTATGATCTGGGGTGAGGTGGCAATGCCCGGTTACGGTCTGTACGATCGTGCCCTTGGTGCGACTTATCTGAACGGTCTGTGGGAGGCTATCGAGAAAGGAGCTGCTCGCTATGAGACTAAATAATGAAGGTTTAAAAGATAGAAAGTCCTGGGAAAACGCAGGTTATTCTCTGCCGGAGTATGATCGTGAAACCGTTACAAAAGCAACCCGCGAGAAACCTTTCTGGATTCATTTCGGTGCCGGTAACATCTTCCGCGCATTTCAGGCTAATGTCGTTCAGGATCTGTTGAATCAGGGAGTCCTCGACAGAGGTCTGGTGGTAGCGGAAGGCTATGATTATGAGATTATTCAAAAAATGAATCATCCACATGATGATTATAGTATCCTTGTGACATTAAAAGCTAACGGTACGGTGGAAAAGACGATCGTCGGCAGTGTTGTAGAGTCTCTGGCACTGGATTCTGATAACGCAGAACAGTTTCAGCGTCTGAAGGAGATTTTTTCCGCTGACAGTTTACAGATGGCTTCCTTCACCATTACAGAAAAAGGATATAATCTCTATGGTGCAGATGGTAAGTTTACTCCCCTGGTCGCTACAGATCTGGCTGCTGGTCCTGAGGCTCCCATCAGTTATATTGGAAAAGTAGCATCTCTATTATATGCAAGATTTCTTGCAGGAGAAAAGCCGATTGCCATGGTAAGCATGGATAACTGCTCTCATAACGGTGATAAACTTGCAGCAGCCATCGGTGCTTTTGCTGAGGGTTGGTCCCGGAACGGTCTGGCAGATAAAGATTTCGAAAGCTATATCAAGACAAGCGGCAAAGTCTCTTTCCCTTGGACCATGATCGATAAGATCACCCCCCGCCCGGATGCTTCTATCGAAGCACTCCTGAAAAAAGATGGTGTGGAGGAATTAGATCCAGTCATCACCGGTAAACATACTTACGTGGCACCTTTTGTTAATGCGGAGGAATGTCAATATCTGGTCATTGAGGATAATTTTCCGAATGGTCGTCCGGCATTAGAAAAAGGCGGTCTTATCTTCACGACCAGAGAGACTGTGGACAAAGTGGAAAAGATGAAGGTCTGCACCTGTCTCAACCCGCTACATACTGCCCTGGCTGTGTTCGGATGCCTTATGGGATATACTCTAATCTCAGAGGAAATGAAAAATCCGAGTCTGAAGAAGCTGGTAGAGCAGATCGGATATACCGAAGGATTACCTGTAGTTGTAAATCCCGGCATCTTAGACCCTAAGGAATTTCTGGATACCGTATTAAATGTACGTATCCCCAATCCCTTCATGCCGGATACTCCCCAGAGAATTGCTACAGACACCTCACAGAAGCTGGCGATCCGTTTTGGAGAGACCATCAAAGCCTACGCTGCGGATCCGAAGCTGAATGTAGGGGATCTGAAGTTCATTCCCCTGGTATTTGCCGGGTGGTTAAGATATCTCATGGGAGTAGATGATAACGGCAAGGCATTTACTTTAAGCTCCGATCCCCGCCTGCAGGAGTTAACTGCTATAGTCAGTGGTATTTCTCTCGGAGCTTCCACTGATGTAGAAGCAGTTCTTGATAATGTGCTGTCGGATGCTTCCATCTGGGGCGTAGACCTGAAAGCCCTCGGTATGGATACCATAGTCTGCCGGTATTTCCAAGAGTTGATTGCCGGTCCCGGTGCCGTGGCAGCGGTTCTGAACAAATACACTTCCTAATCTTTATAAAACAAAAAATCCTGTTCCGGCGGCTTTTCTGTCGTTCGGAACAGGATTTCATTTTTTCATTTTTACAGATTCATATCATCTAACAACATGTCTGCATAGATACCGCCAAGTTCTCTCAATCCTCTGGCGATCAGAGATGCAAAATTTACAGCACCGTCATAACGCAGGTGGGTATTATCCTCGGATTTCTCCGGATGATTCTTATACTCGCCCTCCGGGAAGAACATATACCATCTTCTGCTATTCTTCTCTCCGGCTTTTTTCAGCTCCATACGGCTCATGCTGTAGAGATCCACCAGAGGAACATTATTTTTCTCCGCAGTCTGCTTCATAGCAGCCACATAATCGGAATGCGCTCCGATCCCCAAGTGTTTCTCATCCATAAAGCATCTGCGCTCTAAGGGAGTGATCAGCACCGGATAGGCGCTGTGATTTCTTGCCACACGGATAAAGGTTTCGAGATTCTCCATGTAAGCGGAAAAAGGCTCTGTATATCTGGTGGGATCCTCTTTTTTCTCGTCATTGTGTCCAAACTGGATAAACAGGAAATCCCCTGCACCAATTTTCTCCTCTATGGCTTTCAGTCTCCCCTCGTCCATAAAGCTTTTCGTGCTTCTGCCGTTCTTGGCATGATTGTTTACCTGATATTCCGGCTTTATAAATAAAGAAAATACCTGACCAATGCCTGTCTGCGGATAGGTCGTATAGTCATTGGTCTGGACCGTGGAATCTGCAGCCCAAAAAATTCTGTTCATTTCTGCCCTCATTTCTGCGCTTCCCCTGCGCATCTTTTCTCGCGGAATTTACCTGCATATACAACACAAGGGAAACCGAAGTTTCCCTTGTCTAAGTCTAAATACATGTGAGAAGAAAATCACTCCTTAACAGCACCGATATTAACACCCTTTACGAAGTACTTCTGCAGGAAAGGATACAGTGCCATGAAAGGTAAGATTGCACATACGATCGCTGCATAGAACAGAGTGTTCTGGGATACCGAATACTGTGTAGTAGGGGTATCACCATCCATGATCATATTACGTAACTGATACTGGAAGTTAACCTGATCAGGATTGGTAATATAGATCTTAACGGTAGAATAGTCATTCCATACGGTAACTGCGAACATCAGACCGATGGAAGCCAGAGCTGCCTTGGACAGAGGAAGCACGATCTTGAAGAAGATTCCCATAGGGGAACATCCGTCGATCTCTGCTGCCTCGAACAGACTGGCAGGTATTCCTTCGAAGAAGTTACGCATCAGTACCAGGTTGTACACGTTCATACCGTGCTTCACCACCAGGATCCACATGCTGTTAACCAGGTGTAACTGCTTCATTACCAGGTACTCAGGGATCATACCACCGGAGAAGATCATGGTAAACAGAAGGAAATATGCGAAGAAGTTACGTCCGGGCATATCAAACTGGATCAGTACATAGCCACCCAGGGTGGACAGGAGCAGACCAAGGAAAGTACCGAGCACCGTAGTGATAACGGAGTTGATGAAAGGTCTGTACAGTCTCTGGGTATGAATGATGGTCTTATAGCCATCTAAGGTAAAATCCTCCGGCCACAGTCTGAACTGATATACACCCACAGCATTGAAGGAGTCTACTACTACCTTCCAGATAGGTACCAGTACCAGGAGGCCGATCAGAATAAATACGATGTAGTTTACAATATCGAATACATGAACCTTTTTCTTAGGTTTACGATAAGCTGTCTTTGCCACGTTTAACACCTCCTATACAATGCCACGGCCACGGGTCTTCTTACTTGCCCAGTTACATATCAGTACCAGGACACAGCCAACCAGGGACTTGAAGAGACCAACTGCTGTAGAGTAACCATAGTTCGGCAGAGCGATCGCGAACGTCTGACGATAAATATAAGTAGAAATAACATCAGACACACTGTATACCGCATTGTTATACAATACGAATACGGACTCGAACATGTTCATAACCTTAGCAAGGTTCAGGATCAATACGGTGATAATCGTATTGGACAGTGCAGGCAGCGTTACGAAACGCATCTTCTGCATACGGGTTGCACCGTCGATATCGGCTGCTTCATACAGCTCCGGGTTGATACCTGCCAGAGTAGCCAGGAAGATAATAGTTCCCCAACCGGTCTCTTTCCAGATATTGATAATGTAGAAGATCGGTCTCCACCATGCAGTGCTTGCCAGGAAATAAATTCCCTTGGCATCCGGTGCCAGAATGCCCCAGTCACGCAGCAATCCATTTACCAGACCGGTAGAGGAAGGAGACAGGAACAAGCTGAAGATAGATGCAACTACTGCCCAAGACATAAAGTGGGGCAGATATATGATAGTCTGCAAAGTTTTCTTTGCAAAGAGATTTCCCATTTCATTTAAGAAGATTGATACGATAACCGCAGTGAAGGTCGTGATCAACAACTTCATAATACTCAGTTCCAATGTGTTTCTGAATGCACTCCAGAACGCATCAGTCTTAAACATACTGTAAAAATGCTTCAGGCCTACAAAAGTAGGTGCACCTACGGGCTTGTAATCGTAGAATGCATAACGAATACCAAGCATGGGCCAGTAATACATGATCAAAATGAACACAAATACAGGCAGGAACATCAAATAATAGCCTCTGTTATTCCAGATCCGGAGACCAAGAGGCTTGTGACGTACTTCTACGCCGGTGGATGTGGTGATTTTCTTTTTCTTGCTCATACCATCCCTCTTCCTTTCGACTTCATCTCACACATTCTTTTCTCTCTAAAATATCCTGTCCCATGGGTTTTTGCATCCCGGCGGGACAGGATAATGATATCATGTTTTTGTAGCTTCTGCTACGATATTGCAGATATTATTACTGATTCAGTTCAGCTAAGCACTGATCGATAATGGAGCCAACAGTGTCAACGTAGGTCTGCATAGCTGCATCTACATCGCCGCCATCTACTACTACAGAAGTGATAGCTGCCAGCTTAGCATCATAGATGGTACCGGACTCGTTGGTGTAGGTCTCAGAAGTAGGAGACTGAGGAGCATCCTTGCAGTTCTCGGTGAAGAACTTGTTGCCTTCTGCAGCCAGGCTGGAGATATCGTTAAAGCCGTTGTCCAGAGAGCAGATAACCAGAGCGGGATCCATAGCATTCTTCTTCCATACGGAGTTAGGATCGTTAGGAGACTGCTTTAAGTGGAACGTACCGTCTTCGTACTCGTAGGTCTTCTCTTTTTCAGTACCTGCATTGATGGTGAAGCTTTCAGCCTTGGTAGACCAGTGAACATCTTCTGCACCGTAGGTCCACAGAGTCTGCACCTTGTCGCCATCCATCATGGTCTCGATGAATGCATCGAAGATAGCCTGCTCACGGGAGTTGTCTCCGTCACCGTCATCAATGATAACCCATACAGGAGCTTCTCTGTTCAGGTAAGCGCCAACCTCAGCGATAGGAGCCAGCTCAACCAGCTTCTCGTCAACACCGTTCTTGATCAGGTTATCGGTCAGAGTCTGATACCAGGAACCTGCCCAGTAAGTGAATACACCTGAAGAACCGGTCTGATCGTTGGAGAACCATTTCTCACGGGCGATCTTGGTGGAAGCGGTCAGGGTCTCAGGATCGATAGCGCCATCCTTGTAAGCCTGCTGTAATCTTAACAGAGCTGCCTTGGTAGCATCGGTCTGGAATCCATCGTACCAGGTACCGTTGTCATCCTGCAGGATTGCAGGATAAGCATCCTGCCAGAACTCAGGCAGATAGTTTACGTAAGGAGCTTCGTTACCAACGAAACCAGCTGCGATAACACCATAGGTATCACCGGTTACGCCGTTACCATCGGGGTCTTCGTTGTGGAACTTTAACAGCATGTTGTAGTAATCATCATAAGTCTTGATGTCTTCAGCCTTCAGGCCAACTGCATCTAACCATGCCTGCTTAACATAGGTAACACATCCATTACCATAGGTAGGAGCGAAACCATACAGATGACCTTCCTCATCCTTCAGGTTCTCATTGATCTCAGGCAGGATCAGGTGAGACTGGAATTTAGCGTTTGCATATGCTTCGGACATATCCCACAGCAGACCGGTAGGTGCATACTGCTTGAACATATCTGCACTCATGATCATTACATCAGGATAGTCACCGCCTGCGAACAGACGACCTACTGCATCGGTATAACCGGAGTGGTCTAACTGCTGGATGTTCATCTTAATAGGATGACCGATTGCTTCGGATACTGCATCATCCCACTGCTGAACGAATTCAGCCTGGCCGTTATCAACGGTTGCGGTCAGAGTACCATTAACTACTACGTTAATCTCCTCCAGATTGTAAGCTTCGGTGGAAGCCTCGGTAGAAGCTGCTGCGCTGTCAGTTGCTGCTGCGCTCTGTGCAGGAGCATCGTTGCTGCTTCCGCATGCTGCTAAGGAAGCTACCATAGCAGATGCTAAAAGTACGGATAATACTTTTCTCTTCATTTTGTTCCTCCCTAAAAATTTGGAATCATGATTTGTCATGGGGTCATTCCCTTGACTTGCCCTCACCTTACCATCCGTCACCGGGAAAAACAAGTTACAATTTTTGCGTTCGGGTGCAAATTTTGACCACCGGTTCTGCAAACCCTTGATTTTACTGCGTTCTTTGAAAGTACTTACATTTGATATTTTTAAATTTGAAAGGGGTTACATCTTGCTTCCTTTGTAAGTAACTGATACAATAGACATGATTTATTCGGTATATTATCTAAAAAAATTGAGACATGGGAGTGATCATGAATGATTTTTAATAAAAAAGAAGCCCCTAATGATACAAATTATACAAGCCACAACAATACATTAATGCTGAAAATGGTAACCTCTTACAGTATTTTCCTGCTGATCATTCTGGTTTTGTTCCTCTTTTTATACCGTTCTACGATAAATAACGCGCGTGATTCTTATGATCAACAGAACGAGACAACCCTGATCAGCAATGCAGAGCTGTTTGAAAGCGATCTGAACATTATGGAGGTGTATTGCCGGCAGCTTTTGCAGAACGACACCTTCCGTAAGGTCATGAATTATCAGAATACTTACTATCCTTTTACGGAGATGGGGAATGAATTACAGAATTCTCTGGCAACAAATGTGTATGCGGAAGCACTTCTTCCTTTAAAAGAGTCCTTTGTCTATTTTCCGGAGACGGACTATGTATTGAATCCTACTTATTTCATATCCGCAAAACGGTTCTATAACTGGATTCAGAAATACTCTTCTACCGAAAAGGAACTGTGGCACTCCTACATGACGGAACCGGAATACAAGAACCGCTTTCTTCCTATGGATCAGTTCATGCCAAATTACAGTGAAAAATACTATATGTATATCATCGACCTGAATGATCTCTACTATATGGATGCCAATGCAAAAGTATGCTTTATCTTCGAACAGGATAAAATGGCGGATCTGTTCGACTGTGTACAGATGGATGGGGATAATTTCCTAGCAGTGACCGCAGAAGATGGCTCCAACGTGCTTACGATAAACACCCCGGACAGCATTTCCGCAGAAATGCTAGATTCCCTGAACTTTAATAAGGGATATGCCCAGGTCCGTCTGAACGGTCAGTCCTTTACTTTGGGAAAATACATTTCCGATGGCACCGGTTATTCTTATTATTTCAGTTTTCCTCCCTATAAAGTGACCGGGGGGCTTGGAGGCACACAGTTATTTTTTATTTTACTGGCAATGGTTGCACTGGTTATCGGCGGTTCTCTGGTATATTATTTTTCCCGTCTGCAGGAGGTAGTGGACAGCCAGCGTCCCATTATCTGTACCTCTTATGTCCGACAGCTTTTGTCCGGTACGGCTACATCCGAAGACGAGGTAGCTTATATGGAGAATTATCTGGGGATCACTGCTTCTTCTTATTATAATGTGTTATATATTGTGTACTATAATAACTTCGGCGATAATGTAGAAAATGCTCTTCCCGGCGGCGTGGAATCTGTAGAGGAGCTGGAGAAGATCATCGAGTCCGCACTGGAGAATTTCTTCGGTACACCACTTTTCTACTTCAGCCCTTCGGACCGTACCTATTCTGTCCTGCTACACTGTTCCGAAGAAGAAGGGAAAAATCTGATTCTGAAGATCAACAATTGTATTTTACGACTTCATGATTATCTGCTGGATACCTACGACATCTGGCTCTTCGCCGGTATCGGTCGCAATACGGATTCCCTGATGAATGTTTGGGAATGCTACCAGCAGGCCTCCGAAGCCGTAAGTTATACGACGAAGAACTATATTTTCTTCCCGTATGAATTTATTAAGAAGGATTCCAACGTGTTCTATTATCCGCCGGAGATCTCAACGAAGCTGATCCACTTCATCTCCACGGGCAATACGCCGCAGGTATTGGAGCTGTTCAACCTGATCCATCAGGAGAATATCGAGGAACGTACCCTGCCGGTCAACCTGTTAAAGTACCTGCTGTCAGATATCCGCAACACTTTATTAAAAGCAAGATTTGCACTGCCGCAGGATGCGGATCCCGAAGCCGTAAAGGTTCTGGATGAGCGTTTCAATGAGCACCTGACCTTCAAATTGTGCGAAGATCTTGCATTATCCCTGTGTAATCTCTTCGGTAATAAAGAGGATGACAATACATTATCTACTACGATTGAGAAATATATTAACGATAATTATAAGGATCCTTCGTTGGGTTTAAACAAGATTTCGGATGAGTTTCAGATCTCCGAGAGCTATTTCTCTCATATGTTTAAGGAAAAGACCGGGGTCAACTTCTCCACGTATCTGGAGAATATCCGGATGACAGAGGCTGCCAGACTGATCCAGGAGACCGATATCAGCTTAAATGAGCTGTATATCGCTGTGGGATATAATAATTCCAATACTTTCCGACGTGCATTCAAGAAAGTATACGGAGTAACTCCCAGTGCCATGCGGGAGAAATAGAATAATAATAAAACAGCCGGGGCACGAAGGATTTAATCCTCCAGAAATGCCTCGGCTGTCTTCATATCTTCCGGTGTTGTGATCTTAATATTCTGATAGGATGCTTCCACCAGCTTCACCCGGGACTCGGTAAACATCTCCACCACGCTGGCATCGTCTGTTACCTGAATGCCCTGCTCCTGCAGCTTTGGAAGCCTGTTTTTCAGTCGCTCATACGCCTGCAGGATCAGGCTGGTCTCAAATACCTGCGGTGTCTGAATATTCCAGACGCTCCTGCGGTCCGGTGTGGAAAGTGCAAAGCCATTGCCATCGCTGATCTTCACGGTATCCTTGCTCTGTACCGCTGCCACACACGCCTGATACTGTACAGCAGCCGCATAGGTGTCTTCCAGAATTTTCTCCGTCAGGAAAGGTCTTGCGCCGTCATGGATAAACACATAACCATGCTCATTCGGACATTTAAGGCGTCCGTCCGCGATCAGCTGCAATGCCCTGCTCACAGAGAGATACCGTTCCGCTCCGCCGGAAGTAATGATATTTACCTTCGTAAAATGGTATTTCTGCACGATTTCTTCCCGGACATAGGGAATATCCTGTTCCGAAGTCACCAGAATACAGTCATCGATGATCTTTGACTCTTCTACCGCATGCAATGCATACCAGATCAGAGGTCTGCCCTTTAACGGAAGGAACTGTTTCGCCACTGCGGAGTGCATCCTGCTTCCGCTGCCGGCTGCCAGGATAATGGCAGTACAACGCGGTTTTTCCTTGTTTCCATCCTCTTTTTCTGTTTTATATG
>ENA-OVGE01002778-OVGE01002778.1-human-gut-metagenome-genome-assembly--contig:-NODE-2778-length-10938-cov-3.198107_pt1 | contig 10938 bp, 2 predicted proteins | sample MGYA00237769_ERZ505417 | MGnify/ENA primary metagenome ERZ505417 (study PRJEB26158, sample SAMN06016403) | human gut metagenome | biome: human gut; feature: ankylosing spondylitis patient; material... | reverse complement strand
CAACAGGCAAAGGACAGCGCGGCGGACGGTCAACAACACCGGCCTCCGCGCTGTTCCCTTTTCGCCACAGGAAACTCTGTACGCCATTCACACGCCGACCATTCAGGCCCAGTCCTCCGGCGGTTCTTCCTCCGGTGGCGGAGGATTTTCCTCAGGCGGCTTCAGCAGCTTCGGCGGCGGTTCGTCCTCTGACCGTGACAATTCCGGCAGCACCGGAAAGGTGGAGACCACTACCAAGCCCGACGGCACCAAAATTCAGACCGAGACCAAGAAGGACGGCACCAAGGTGGAGACCACCTCCGCTGCTGGGCAGAACTGGTATGATAAGGGCATTCGCGTGTCCAAGCTTCGCTATATCACCGTGGAGGCGGCACTGGCGGGACGGGCCACCATCACCCTCAACTGTGATTCACCTGTGACGCGGCAAAAAGTGACAAGGCGCTATAAGTAAACACCGAATCGCACAGAGCAGGCATTTTGGTCTGATGCTGTGCGATTTTTTCACCGGGTAGAATGCCAATCTGCACAGGCGCTTACTATGCAGCGCCATTCTTAGCATCTACGCATAGTGCATCGACAGGAACATAGCGCATCGCGTCTCATACTTTGGACGGATTTACATTTTTCAAGGGCTTTGGTATAATGAAAGGAAAAATTATAGGGCAGAGGTTTATGACAGCGAGGGTACCCTCGCTGTCCCACGGGGTTCCCCGTGGGACAATTCCTCTCTGCCACAGGGAGGGAAGTCCGTGACCGACAAAAGTGTCATCATCGTCAAGCTGTCTACCACACAGGCGTTTGAGACCCTTTGGAAACGCGGCAGGGTGCTCTTTTTCAGCGCACCCTGCGGCTTCGGAAAGACAGTGCTGGCCGATACGCTGTTGGATGGGCGGCCCGTTCTGCGGCTGAACGCGGCAGATACCGGCTTTGCGCTGCCCTCTCTGGAAGATGCGTGGGACATCCTGCTGATCGACAACATTCAGGATATGCAGGAGGAACGGGACTGGCAGGCTCTGTGCGCGCTGATCCGCGAGGGCACCGACCGACGCTTCGTGCTGCTCTCACGCGGCATACCGCCCGCCTGCCTGATGGCGTTTCAGTACGCGGGCATGATGACCGTTCTCAGCGCGGAGGACCTGCTGTTTGACCGTGAGGACATCCGCCGGCTGCTGCAAGCCTGCGGCGCAGAGGCGACGGACTCCGAGATCGGTTCGATTTTGAAGGAGACCTCCGGCTATCCGCTGTGCGCGGCGATCCTCGCGCGGCACATGGCGGCAGGGCAGCCCTATGGCGCGGAGCTGACCGCACAGGCATACGGCGAGGTATTTCTTTATTTTGAAACGGCGGTCTACCGGCGCTTCGACCTGCCGATCCGCCGCTTTCTGCTGGAGCTGTCGCCCTTTGAGCGCTTTGATCTGGAGTTGGCGCGCATGGTCAGCGGCGACAACAACGCCGCCGCACTGCTGGATACGCTGTGGCGGAGCACGACCCTGCTGCAAAGCCGCGATATGCGAAGCTACCGCTTCTGGCCGCAGTTCCGCCAATTCCTGCTCTGGGAGCTGGACCTGGAATACACGATGGAGAAGCAGCGCGCCCTGTTTATCCGCGGCGGGCTTTACTATGAGTTAAAGGAGGACTTCTCCAGCGCGCTGGACTGCTATACCAGGGGCGGCGACCATGCCAAGGTCTCCGAGCTGCTGATCCGCAATGCGGAGCTGCATCCCGGCATGGGGCACTACGCGGAGATGGAACAGTACTACCGCGCACTGCCGGAGGCGGAAATACTCGCCTCCCCATCGCTGATGCAGGGCATAAGTATGCTCTGCGCCCTGAGCGCGGACTATGACGGGTCGGAGCACTGGTACGGACGCCTGAAACAGTTCGTAGAGCGCTGCGGCAAGGAGGACGCCGCAGGCCGGCAGGCACGCGGCCGTCTGGCATGGCTGGACATCTCGCTGCCGCAGCGGGGCGTGAAACGCCTGACGGACACCATCCCTGCGGTGTTCCAACTGCTGACAAATAAGGAGCTGTCGCTGCCGTCCTTCTCCGTCACCAGCGCGCTGCCCAGCATCATGAACGGCGGCAAGGACTTTTCCCCGTGGAGCAAAAAGGACGACCTGCTCTACAAAACCCTCCGTCTCCCCGTGGAGGCGGTGCTGGGGCGGGACGGCGTGGGTCTTGCGGACTGCGCCATCGCCGAGAGTAAGTTTGAAAAGGGGGAGGACGTGGCCAGTCGGATGCTGTCCCTTCTCCCACAGCTGAACGAGGTCCGCAACCGCGGCACGCCGGACATGGAGTTCGCCGTCAGTGGACTGCTGGCCCGCAGCCAGCTGGCAAGCGGACAGCCCGCCGACGCGCGGCGCACCATCGAGGTGCTCCATGAATGCTTTGTCGAGCGCGGTTTGACTCGCTTTCTGCCCAATATGGACGCCATGCTCTGCCGTATTGACATGCACACCGGCGACCTTGATGCGGCGGATGCGTGGTACCGGGAAAAAGCCCCCCGGGAGCCGACGCATTTGAACGTCATGCGGCGCTACCAGTATCTCACCCAGGCCATGGTGGAGCTGGAGGACGGCAGGCCGGACACGGTGCAGCTGACGCTTGCCCCGCTGGAGCCGTACGTCCAAAACTGCGCCCGCATCATCGACGGCATTCACCTGAATGTCCTGACTGCCATTGCCCTGTACCGCAAGAAGGACGAGCGGTGGCGCGAGCGATTGACGGCGGCGCTGGACGCGGCGGCGGAGTATCGCTTCATCCGCACCGTCAGCGTATACGGCACGGCGGTGCTGCCGCTGCTGGAAGCGCTGGACTGGGATGGCGACAAAAAGTGGTATAAGCAGATAATGGCGGCGGTGCGGATGCAGGCGGCGTTCTACCCGGATTTCCTCGCACCGCGCCTTGCCCCCGGCGAGGAGCTGACACCCACGGAGCTGCAAATTCTCCATCTGCTCTGTGCGGACAAATCCAACGCCGAGATTGCACAGATCATGGACGTGAAGCTGCCCACGGTGAAGACCCACGTCAGCCACATTCTCGACAAGCTGGACGTGAAGCGCCGGGCGGAAGCCAAGACCGCCGCTAAAAAGCTGCGGCTCATTCCGGATGATCTATAAAAGCTGTGCCTGTGCTTGAACGGGCTGAATATAAACCTTATACATATATCCTAAAGGAGAATCTTATGAAAAAACGAGTATTGAGTATGTTCATGGCGCTGGCGCTGTGTCTGACGCTCCTGCCCGCACCCGTGCGAGCGGCGGAGGATACGCCGGAGAGCGGCGCCATCGTGCAGCAGGAGCAGCAGGAGGAAATTTCGCCCGCCGTATCCGAACAGGCTGGAACGAATGAGGAAGAGAACGGTTCAGAGGGTGACCCGCAAAATACCGGTACCCCTGACGCCGGTGGCGCTGAGGACAGTAAAGCAGATGCGCCCGAGAGCGGCGAGGATGAAAACGCCGGGAACAATGCGGACGCGGCGGTATCCGCTGTGCAGACGATGATCGATGCGCTGCCCATCGTGAGTGAGTTGGACGGCATGACCGCCGACGAGCTGGACGCAGCTTATGACGACATTCAGGCGGCGTATGATGCTTATGAAGCACTGAACGCAGAGCAGCAGGCGCAGATCACCGGCGCAGACTTCGAGGCGCTGCTCGGCTGGTTCAACAGCCAGACCGCGCTGTTGGCGGACGCACAGTCCGGCGAGCATACCCACTGTGTCTGCGGCAAGGACAGCGGTACAACGGTCAACGGTCATACCCATAACAACAGCACAGCATGGACGGCAGCCGATTCCCTGCCCGGTACTGCTGGCAGCTATTATCTGACGCAGCCCGTGTCGGGGAGCTGGGCTGTGCCAGAAGGCGAGGTCAACCTCTGCCTGAACGGGCAGACGATCAACGGCAAAATCACCATCGGCAGCGGCGCGACGCTGACGCTGACCGACTGCATCGGCAGCGGCAGGGTTCAAGGCGAAGTGACCGTCAACGGCGGCAAATTTGAACTGTACAGCGGCACGATCACCGGCGGCGTGCAGGTCGGTATAAAGGGCAGCGCCTATCAGACCGGCTCGTCCTTTACCATGTATGGTGGAGCGATTACCGGTAATGAAGTAAGCAGAAGCTCCGGCGGCGGTGTGTTCCTTGTCGGCACGACGAATCATATCGACCCGCCGAGCTTCACCATGCACGGCGGCACAATTTCCAACAACACCGCAGGTGCGCCCGACGGCGGTGGCGGCGGCGTGTATGTAGGCGAGAAGTGCAGCTTCACCATGGACGGCGGCACCATCACCGGCAACACGGCAACCGCCGGCAACGGTGGCGGCATCTATATCCACTTTAACGCCGGCAATGTTTCGATCTCCAACGCCACGATCACCGGCAACAAGGCGTCCGCCACGGGGAATACAAGTTATGGCCACGGGGGCGGCATTTATTCGGAGAGAGGGGTAACCGTCGAGAATGTGACGATCACCGGAAACAACAGTACCTTTGAGGGCGGCGGCATCTATGGAAAGGGCGCTATTACCCTCACCGATGCTACCGTTACCGACAACTCTCAATATGACGTTTACTACGGCGGAAAGGAAAGCTCAGCTCCTGAGCTCACTATTTCCGGCTCGGTGAAGGCCGGTTATTACGCCAATGAAGCTTGGAAGCTGCCCATTCTTGTATCAGGCGCATTGAGAGAGGATTCGGTCATCCGTGTGGGCGTGCGTGAAGGCATAAATCTTGGGGCCATCGCCGAACCGGCAAGCGGCGTGACGCTCAGCGCCGAGAACTTCAAGGCGGACGCCGCCGGCTGCGTGACCAGCCTGGGCGGGGACGGCAAGGTCTATCTTGTGCCCTGCACGCACAAGATGGACGATACCGGCTACACCTGCAAGAAGTGCAAAACGCAATTCGACGCGCGCGTGGGCGATAGCGCCTATTATCAGACGCTGACGAAGGCGTTTGATGCAGCCGGAGGCAGCACCGTGACGCTGCTGCGGGATGTGACACTCACAGGAAATTGCTCTGCTGCTTACAATTCCCCAGCGACGCTGGATTTGAATGGCAAAACTGTCAGCAGCGAGCGTTATTACATTGGTGTCGGAGGCGGGAACAATCCCAGGACTCTGACGGTCAAGGATTCCGGAACAGGCGGCGGAACGCAGGCGCTCGATGTCACGTTTTACGTTTCCTCCAACGGAACGCTTGCAGTCGACAACTCCTACACCGGCGAGATTTCGCGCGTGGAGCTGCAGGCCGGCGGCGCATTGGAGCACTTTGGCGGCAAAATCGGCGAGTTGGTTTTAAGCAATGCTGCGGCTGGCTCCACAAGTACGGGCTACAATCTGAAGCTGTGGAATGGCAATACAAACGCCTGCACCATCGGCAAGTTCACGGATAACAATAAGAGCAAGAGCCTCACCGTTCAAGACCTACTGAAAACCAACCATGCAAAGTGCGAGCTGTACGGCGAAAAGGGCGGTGCATGGAGCGTCGTTGATAAGAGCACCAAAATTGCAGAGTTGACCGGCTATACAGCGTACAAGGTGCAGTTCCCGGAGTGCGTCCATCAGTGTAGCGATGACAGCAACCCCGTGTGCTCTGTGTGCAACAAGAACCTGTACACGAAAATTACCGCCAAGGCCGCTGACGGCACGACCAAGACTGCCTATTTCACGGAAGACAGCGCGCTGGAAAACGGCTATGTAGAGGCCATCCAGACCTTGAACGGCTGGAGCGCAGCGGGCTGCACCGAGCCGACGCTGACCTTGCTGCGGGATATGTATGCTTTCGGCACCTCCATGCCGCTGACCGGCACGCTGACGCTGAAGGGCGGAACGCACACCGCCAAGAATGTGACGGTCGCCGAGGGGGCGGACGTGACCTTTGCCAGCGGTAGCTATAGAGGTGCGACCATCGACGGCACGGCGACGGTGAAGGAGGGCGTCACATTCACCTCCACCGTCACGGTGAACGGCACGCTGAACGCCAAGGGCGGTACCTTCAATGATCCTGTCGAATTCAACGGCAGCAGCATCGCGAACATCAGCGGCGGCAGCTTTACCAGTGATAGGGTGCATGGCGGCGTTCAGTTCCTCAATTCTTCTGTCACGGGCACGATCTCCGGCGGCACGTTTGTCTTCGCGGATTTTTACACCACCAAAGTCAAGCTCTCCGGCGGCACATTTACGATAATCAAAAGCAACGGCGACCGCAAACTCGCCGACCTGCTGGCGGAGGGCGCGGCGTATTACGGAGCAAGTGATAATCAGGCTGTGACCAATGATGGAGTGAATACGCTGGAAAATGTCAAGGTCGTGTCGCATACGCACAACGGCGGCACGGACGGCAAGGGCATTTGCAGTGTCTGTAAGAAGCAGATGGCGGCGTCGCTGACCGTCGGCGGCAAGACGAGCTGGTACGCGGCCTTTGCCACTGCCATCGAGGCGGCGAACGCGGCGGACGGCGAAAAGACCATCACGCTGTATCAGGATGTGAATGGCTATGCCGACGGGCATTCGACCACCTATGAGCTGACCCACGGGCCAGTGACGCTGGCGACCGGCGGGAAAAGTGTCACAAGAGCAAACCTCACCGCCAAGGGCATTTCTCTGACGGTCACGGGCAGCAACGGAGGCTTCAATGTGACGGTGGAGGGCAAAGACGCGGAATTGACCGTCAACGACAAGGATACGAAGCTCGCCATTGTCACGGCGAAGAACGGCGGAAAGCTTTCGCTGAGCAACGGCACCTTCAGCCGTGTGGCTGTAAAGGACGACGGTAGCAGCGCCAGCCTCAGCGGCGGCAGCTACGGCGAGATCACGAGCGATGCCGGCTATGTCAAGCCCTACGCGCTGCTGGCGAAGGGGTACGCTTACAAAAAAACAAGGGATAACCAATGGCTCCCCAACGCCAATTCAATCTCGGAAAAAGTCACCGTTGAAAAAGCCCCCTTCGCGGTCGAAAAGATCTATCCGAATAACGATATGGACTACACCGGAAACTCGGCGTTTGCGACGGACGGCAATATCACGCTGACTGCGGTAATCGCGCCCGAAACGGAGGGCGTCACCTACCACTACTGGTGGGAGCTGTTTAACGAATCAAAGAACGACTGGACCACGACATTCAGCAATGTTAATACTGCAACGCATACCGGCGGGCAGAGCAAGACGCTCACGATTTCCGGGCTGCCTGTAGACAAGAGCTATCAGTACCACATTTTCGTCCAGTGCAGCAATGGCTATCAGTGCTACAGCGAGCCGTTCACCGTGACCCAACATCAACATAGCTGGACGTACACGGCAAGCGGCGCGACCATCGCCGCGAAGTGTACGGCAGAGGGCTGCTTTCTGACCGATGGAAACGGCGGCAGCGTGACCATCAACGCACCCGCTGCGGGTACGCTGACCTATAACGGAAATCAGAAGGCGGCGACGGTGACAAGCAGCGACTGGAAGGGCGTTGCTATCGACAAAATCGCGGTGGCATACGCGCAGAATGGCAAGACGCTGCCCTCCGCACCCACTGACGCGGGCGAGTACACCGCCAGCATCACGGTGGGCGAGGGCAATAAGGCTGCCACCGCCAGCGTGAAGTATACCATTCAGAAGGCCGATCCGGTGGTGACCGAATGGCCGAAGCTTTCTGCGCCGGTTTATGTCAACAGTGAAGCAACCCTCACCGGCGGCAGCGGCGAAGGCACCTTCGATTTCAAGGCAGGTGCTGCTAAATCTTGGGACAGCGCAGGCAGCAAGACCACCATGATTGTGTTTACTCCCACAGATACCAATAACTACAAGGAGCTGACTCAGGACTACACCGTAACGGTTGTCAAGCGTACGGTAAAGAACTGCAATACGCTGACTGGCATTACGGACAAACCCTACGGAACGGCGCTGGAAGAGCTGGGACTACCCGAAACCGTGACGATCACCACGGAGGACGGCAAAACATTTGATAAGATCCCCGTCACATGGAGCGGTTATAATCCGAATACGCTGGAGGAGCAGACGCTCACCGGAACATTAGATCTTACTTCGATTGCTAACGAGGTGGAGCAGCCCGGCATGCCTGTGACGGCGCAGATCAAGGTCAAACTCACGCAGAAGAACTTCAGCGGCATTTCGCCTGAGGCTTATGATGGTGTGTATGACGGTAAGGCGCACGGAATCACCCTCACCGGCGTGCCCAGTGGCGCAACCGTAAAATACGGCGAAAGCGCAGATAGCTGCACACACGACAGCCTGACCTACACCAACTTCACGAATGGTCCAAAGATCGTATTTTATAAGGTCTCCCAGTTCGGCTATGCGGATGCTTCCGGCTCCGCCTGGGTAAATATTACCAAACGCCCACTCACCGTTTCCAGCATCACGGAAAATAAGACCTATGCGTATGCTTCCGGTTCAGACGGTAAGGCAATCGGTGTGAATATTGCAGGAAAGCTTCCGACGGATAGGGGAACTACAGCATATGCGGTTGCAAAGACAGATACAGAGAAGCTTTTAAGTGAGGTAACAGTCGATACAGCCGGAAATCTGACCTATAAAGTAAATCAGGTAGATGCGTCCAAGGTTGGAAAGACAGCAATTATCACGGTAACAGCTTCGATGGAGAACTATGCGAATGCTGGATACACGCTGACGATTAGTATTACAGATAAGAAGACGGTAGAGATTAAGAGCGGAAACACCGTATCTGTAGATGGAAGCAATGCGCTGACCTATGGGGAAAAGGTTTCAAAGCTGACACTTGGAAATACCGTTTTTGTGGAAGCCGGTACAGATGATGTGATAGAAGGTATTCTTTCATGGAGCAATCCGGACGAGATACCGGCAGCCGGAACCACACAGGCGGGCTGGGTATTCAAGCCGGCAGACAGTACGTATTACGCGGAACTTACCGGAACAGCAGCCATCACAGTAGCCAAGGCAACTCCGATAGTTGTAACAGTACCAACCGTTGCAGAGCGTGGATACAATCCGGATGCTGCGCTTACCGGTTCAGATATAACAGGCGGAAGTGTGACAGGGGCAGATGGCAATTCACTTGCCGGAACATGGAGCTTTACAGGAACGAACATCATTCCGACTGTAAACAACAAAGGCTATCAGGCAGTATTTACACCTGATGACACAAACAACTACAATACAGTAACTAGAACAATAACAGTTACGGTCAATAAGGCAGCGAAAGCTCCAAACATGCCGGAAGCTGCAATGACACCGGCACACAGCACAAAGAAGGTTGGCAATATTACACTTCAGGAAGGATGGAGCTGGCAGGAGGCAGATAAGGACACGGTGCTTGCAGATGGTGTGGCTGTGACGGCGACTGCGGTTTATATAGGAGCTGACAAGGGAAATTATGAGACAGAAAGTGTAAGCATTACGATTACAAGAAGAGAATGTGATCACACGCACACTGAAATACGGAATCAGCGGGAAGCGACCTGCACGCAGACCGGATACGCAGGAGATACCTATTGTACGGACTGCGATAAACTTATGAGTACCGGAAAAGAGCTGGCAGCATTGGGACATGATTATAAAGCAACCGTAACAAAGCAGCCGACGACAACCGAGGAAGGAGTCAGAACCTACACCTGCACCAGATGCAGCAGCAGCTACACAGAGAGCATTGCGAAGCTGCCGGAGGAACAGCACACTCACAACTATACGGGAAGCATTACGAAGGAGGCAACCTGTACAGAGGCAGGGGTAAGGACATACACCTGTTCCTGTGGAGACAGCTACACGGAGAATATTCCGGCAACAGGACACAGCTATGTATCAAAGGTGACGAAGGCTGCAACGACAACAGAGGAAGGCATCATGACCTATACCTGCTCCAAGTGCGGACACAGTTACACACAGCCGATCGCTAAGATCAAGTCCGATGACAGCAGCAAGGATAATGGCAGTCAGAACCGGAAACCGCAGACTGGCACAGACAATGGTAATCAGAATCAGAAGCCACAGCCTGATACGGATAATGGTAAGGACAACGGCACTTCAATTAAGCCATACATCAAGGACGACAGCGGCAAGGAAGGCTGGGATGTTATCAAGCCACAGCTTGAAGAAGCTAAGTCAGGCGATACGGTAACAGTTGCCATGAACGGAACGACTGTAGTACCGAAGGATGTAATTGACAGTATCAAGGGCAAGGATACAACACTTGTTCTGGATATGGGAAATGGTCTTTCCTGGAAGATTTATGGAAAGGATATTACTGATGCAGCTGGAGATATTGATTTTGATGTGACAGTCGGAGCCGACGCCGGAAAATCCATTCCTGTGGATGTGATCAATAACGTGACCGGGGAACATTCTTCCTTGAATCTGACTCTTGCTTATGACGGAGAGTTTGGATTTACAGCCACACTGACCGTCAACATGGAATCAAAGAATGCAGGACTGTATGCGAACCTGTTCTACTACAATGAACAGACCGGAGAACTGGAATTTATCAGCGCCGGACAGATTGATCCGGATGGAAATGTGGAACTTGAATTTACCCATGCATCAGATTACACGATTGTTGTTGATGCCAAGATTATGAGTGATAACGGTCAGGCAGACAACAAATCTGATGAAACCATTCCTGCACCTAAGACAGATGACAGCACTTCAAAATATGCATGGAATAATACGATAATCATAATTATAGGTATCTGTATTATGCTGATTGTTATTGGAGCCATATTCTATGTAAGGAAAAAGAGTGGTTCTGAGGAAGAATAAGTATCTGACATAGTAATTGAATAAAAGTGGGAATGTGGGAGCGTACTGGCAAAGGGTGTAACAGTATAAACATGACAAGCGGTGTATGTCTTGATGAAGAGACGTATGCCGCTTATTTGCGTCAAAAATGATAGAAAACTAAAATAAAAAACGAAAAAAACGAAAAAAAGCGTTGAAAAAAAGCGTTGAAAAAA
>ENA-OVGE01002773-OVGE01002773.1-human-gut-metagenome-genome-assembly--contig:-NODE-2773-length-10949-cov-2.728474_pt1 | contig 10949 bp, 7 predicted proteins | sample MGYA00237769_ERZ505417 | MGnify/ENA primary metagenome ERZ505417 (study PRJEB26158, sample SAMN06016403) | human gut metagenome | biome: human gut; feature: ankylosing spondylitis patient; material... | reverse complement strand
TTCCAGGCGAGAACAACACCCTTCCCGGCAGCCCGGACCATGGTCTATCCCCACGGCCTGAGCCTGGAGCTGATGCTCACCGGCGCCATGGCGGGAGCCCCCAAGGGAGAGGGCTTCCGGCAGAGCCGGAAGGGCAGCGATCCCGGCGAGACCTTTGAGAACCGGGAATATGTCCCCGGGGACGATATTCGCTCCATCCACTGGAAGCTCTCCAGCAAGACCGAGCAGCTCATCGTCCGCCAGTCCAGCGAGCCCTTTTCCTATCACATGGCGCTGCTGCCCGACCTGGGCCGCAAGCAGGGGGAGCGGAGCGTGGATCAGGACGAGCTCAACGGCGCCGTCGCCCTGGGCAGCGCCATCGCCCAGGGCCTTTTGCGCCAGGGGGTGGCTTTCTGCGCTGCCCTGCCCACGGCGGAGGGCCTGGAGCTGTGCGAGATCCGCAACCAGAGCGATTTTGCCCGGTGCATGGACTGGTGGTTGAGTTACCCCATCCCGGAGAACCCAGGCGCGTCCCTCCAGGCCTTTTTGGCCCAGCATTGGGAGGGGTATTTCACCCGCCTGCTGTTGCTCACGGCGGGGCCATGTGACTTAGACCTGACGGGCCTGGACGGCCGGATCGGCCTGACCGTGGTCAGCGCCGTGAATGCCTCCGCCCCCGCCACGGCGGAGATGAGCCCCACCACGACCATGGTGGAGCTGCCCACCCACCCGGACCGGCAAGAGGCCTGGCGGGTGGTGTGCTGACCAAAAACAGAGAAGAAAGGAGGGAGACCGACCATGCGCCAAGCGATCCAAGAGCTGCAGCCCCAGGGGGCCAAGCCGGGCCAGGCCGGTCTCCTTTGGCCGGTTTTTCTATCGGCCCTTATGACCCTGGGGAGCCTGCTGGGCGTGTACCAGACCTTTGGGGAGCATACGCCCGGCCTGTTCGTTCCCGTGCTGGCGGGGCTGGTGGCCCTGCTTTGCTGTCTGCTGGGGTGGGCGTTTCAGGAGAAACACGCCGTGTTGGCGGCCCTGCCGGTGCTGCCCTGGGTGATCCTGTTTGCCGCGGCCGGTCCCGCCGCCCTGTGGCGGGGCGGGAAGCTGTGGCTCAACGATCTCTTCACCCGCTGGAACCTGGCTCATGACGGGGCCTTGTCCCTCTTCCAGGTGGAGGGGACCATGGGGGACTTGCTGGCGCTGGCCTGCCTGCTGGCGCTGCTCTGCGGCTGTGCCGTTTGGTTTTTCGTGGCGGGGCGGCGGGTGCTGCCCTGCGGTGTGGTGGGGGGCCTTGTGGTCCTGCTGCAACTGCTGGGCGGGACCTTTTCGCCCCTGGCCTGCGCGTTGTTTTTGGGGGCCTTTCTGGGCCTTTGGATCACGCGGGACGGGGGAGCGCCCTCTCGCCGGGGTGTGTTCGTCTGGCTGGCGGCGGTGGTGCTGCTGGCCCTGGGCACCCTGTGGGGCGGCAGCACGACGCTCCCCGCTGTGGACCAGCTGCGGGAGAACATGACCCAGGGCGTCCATGACCTGCGCTACGGCGAGACCGTCCTTCCCCTGGGTGACCTGCGCCAGGCGGAGAAGCTCAACGAGAGCCAGGAGGATATGCTCACCGTCCATACAGGCCAGGAGAAAGCCCTTTATCTTCGGGGCTATGTGGGGGCGGACTACCGCAGCGGCGTCTGGTCCCCCCTGGCAAACCGCACCTACACCGGCGAGAACGCCGGGATGCTGGATTGGCTCCACGAGCAGGGCTTCGACCCCCTCACCCAGCCGGCGGAATACTACCGCCTGAGCGGGGAGGAGGACCAACCGGAGCAGAACACGCTCTCCCTCCAGATCAGCGGCGCAGCCCGTGACCGGATCTACTTCCCGGCCTCCCTGTCTGCCGTGCCCCAGAAGGGCATGAAGTCGGAGCAGGACACCACTTTGGCCCCTACGGGCTTTATCGGCAAGTGGAGCTATGAAGAGGACGAGCGCTCCGGCTCCCGCCCGGCCGAGCTGACCGTGGCAGAGGAGTGGGTCGCAGCCCCCGGCAATGAGGCGCAGAACCGCTACTGCCAGGTCGAGGCCGTCTACCGGGACTTTGTCTATCGGACCTACACCACGGTGGACGCCCAGCTTGCCGATCTCCTGCAAGCCATGTTCTGGGACGAGTACGACCAGGAGGGCGACGGCGTCTACCGCGCCCTGCGCCAGGTCCGGGATACCCTGAACGAAACGGTGACCTACACCAAAGCCCCTCAGGCTGCCCCGGAGGGAGAGGACCCCATCCTCTGGTTCCTCACCCAGTCCCGCCAGGGCAACGCCGTGCTCTATGCTTCGGCGGCGGTGCAGGCCCTGCGGGCCCACGGCATCCCGGCCCGGTATGCGGAGGGGTACTATCTGTCTGCCTCGGACGCGGCCAACAGCCCGGACGGGACCGTCACCCTCACCGGCCAGAACGCCCACGCCTGGGTCGAGGTCTATTTCGACGGTGTGGGCTGGCTCCCAACCGACGTGACCCCCGGTTACTACTATGACACCGTGGCCCTCCAGCAGATGGTGGGCACGCCGGATACCGTCCGCAAGACCGCTGCCCTGGAGGACGATCAGACCGGCGCCGAGGGCGTCACCGGCGAGGACAACGGCGGCAGCGAGGAGAACATCATCCCCCCGGAGGCCGTGAAAAACGGGGCCATTGCCTTGGCGGGCCTGGTCGGGCTGTGCCTGCTGCTGGCCTGCATCGTGCTGCTGGTGCTGGAGCTGATGCGGGCGGCCGTGCTGTGGCGGCTGACCCAGCGCTTCCGGGCGGCGGATGCCGCCACGCAGATCACCATGCTGGAGGGGCAGATCTTCACCTTCCTGGACCTCTGGGGCTATGAGGCCAGCCTGGGCTGGCACACGGAGGAGCTGGACGCGGCCCTGGCCAAGGAATTTACGGCCATTGAGCCCGGTGAGTTCCGCCGGGTCAGCCGCCTGATGGAGCAGGCGGTCTACGGCGGCCTGGAGTTGGAGGAATACGAGACGCGGGCCATCAGAAGCTTCCTGTCGAAGATCTCCCTCGTTAAACCGGGGGACGGCTGGGAGATCCGCCGCCGGCTGCGCTACGGCTGGCTGCCCATCTTCGCCAAACGCATCCACAAACGAAAAAAATAATTCCGACTGTGTGCGTAATGAATAGCACTGCGTCGGAATTATTTTTGCTGTTTTTAAGAAGAAGGGTCAGGCTGCGGCGGGGACCTTGGGGTCCTTCCGGGTGATGATCCGGTAGGCGATGAGGCAAATGAGAACAGACACCAACGACCCTGCCGCCGTGGCCAGGCCCATGGGGAGAAGGGACGCCGGGAACCAGAGGGAGGTCAGGTAAGCGCCGGGGAGCCGGGCCAGGCAGAGGGAGATGATGTTGTGCAGGAAGGAAAACTCGGACCGCCCTCTGGCGCAGAAGTAGCCGCTGAAGCTGAAGTGGATCCCCGCCAGGGCACAGTCTAAAATATAGCCCCGCAGATACTGCCCGCCGGCCACCCACACGGCCTGGTCTGGTGTGAAGAGGGAGACGACCTGGGCGGCGATGAACTGCATGAGCACGGCCATGATGAGGCCGAACCCGGCGGTGATGATAACGGCATAGCGCAGGGTGCTCTTGGCCCGCTCCGGCTTGCCGGCCCCGATGTTCTGGGCACCCAGGGCGGAGACGGTGGAGAGCATGGAGGAGGGGACCAGGAAAAGAAAGCTGATGACCTTTTCCACGATGCCCACGGCAGCCGCGTCCGTCAGCCCGCGCCCGTTGGCGATGACGGTGATGACGAGAAAGCCGACCTGGATCAGACCGTCCTGGAGGGCAACGGGGATGCCGATGCGTAAAATTTGCCCGGTCACGGTCCGCTTGGGCCGGAAGCAGGCTTTCGTGACCGGCAGGCCCGTCCCCTTGCGGCAGATGACGAACAGGGCAATGACCACGCTGATGCCCTGCGAAATGGTCGTGCCCAGGGCAGCCCCGGCAGGGCCCAGGCGCAGAGCGCCCATGAAGAAAAAGTCCAGGCCGATGTTGGCCGCGCAGGCGATGGCGATGAAATACATGGGGCTTTTCGAGTCGCCCATGCCGCGGAAGATGGCGCTGATGATATTATAGGCGGTGATGCAGGGGATGCCCAGGAAGCAGATGGTGAGATACTGCGCCGTCCCCGCCACGGCTTCCGCCGGGGTGGACATGACGGACACGATGGGATACACGAACCGCAGCAGCACCAGCGTCAAGACCACGGACAGGGCCAGAAAGATGGTCGCCGTGCTGCCCACGGCGTCGGCGGCCCGCTGGCGCTTCTCGCCGCCCACGGCTTGGGCGATGGTGACGGTGGAGCCCATGGCCAGTCCCACCAGCATGACGGTGATCATGTGCATGACCTGGCTGCCGACGGAGACAGCCGTCGTGCTGGCCACGCCCTCAAACTGGCCGATGATGAACAGGTCGGCCATGCCGTACAGCGTTTGCAGAAAATAGGACAGCAGATAGGGCAGGGAAAACAGCAGGATATTCCGCAAAATGCTGCCGGTGGTGAGGTTACGTTCCATAGGCCAAGGCCCTCCTTTTATCCGTGGGTGCGACCACGCTGGCTGAGCCAATGGCGTAGAATATCCAAGACATGGTAAAAACCGCTCCCTTTTGTCGTTTAGTATAGCACAAATAGACGAGAACGGAGGAACCAACGGGAAACTTTTGCCCTTTTGCCTAGAAAAATCGTGGCTTGGTTGACAGTATGCGAAAAATGGTGGTAAAGTGATAAAATCAGCCGCCGGGATTTTTGAGAAATACGGCCTGGACCTTGCCCTGGCGCGGGTCAAAGCCTGACCCTATTGAACGAGAGAACCGAAGGAGAAGCCCATGAGAGTACGATGGATCGCAGCCGCCCTGACGCTGGCGCTGTGTTTTTCCCTGGCCGCTTGCGGCCATCCCCCTGTGTCTGAGGAGCAGGAACAAGAGCTGCCGACCTTGCGCATCGGCAGCGACGACTATGAGCCTTACAGCTACCTGGACGAAACAGGAGACTTCACCGGCATCGACGTGGACCTGGCCAGGGAGGCCTGCCGCCGCCTGGGCTATCGGCCGGAGTTTCACCAGGTGGTTTGGGAAAACAAAGACCAGGAGCTGGCCGCGGGGAACATCGACTGCCTGTGGGGCAGCTTTACCATGACCGGCCGGGAGGACCTCTACCAATGGGCCGGACCCTATCTGTACAGCCGACAGGTGGTGCTGGTCCAGGCTGACAGCGACATAGCCACCTTGGCCGACCTGGCCGGAAAGCGCGTGGCGGTCCAGGCGACCTCGAAGCCGGAAACGGTTTTCCTGGAGCGCCCGGAACCGGAGCGCGTCCCAGAGGTGGGAGAGGTCTACTGCTTTTCTACGATGGAGGAGGTCTACTCCGCCATCCGCAAAGGCTTTGTCGACGCCATCGCCGGCCACGAGGGGGCCATGCGGACGTTTATGGAGGATTCTCCGGGATCTTGGCGGATCCTGGACCAGAGCCTCATGGTTTCTGGCCTGGGGGTTGCGTTTCCCAAGGGCACCAACGAGAGCTTGTCGGCCCAGCTGACTGCCGTGTTGCAGGAGATGCAGGAGGACGGAACAACGAAAGCGATCGTTGAAAAGTACGGATTCGATCCGGATCAGTTTTTTTTAGGGAGAGGAGGTAGCTCGTAATGCATCACACCAAAGAAATGCCAGCGCAGCCCCGCCGCCGCGCGGGGCTGCGCTTGGTCTCCCTGGTGCTGAGCATGGTGGTGTTGGCGGTGCTCCTGGTGGTGCTGTGGGGCCAAGACCAAAAGAACGTCCTGGCTACCAGCGACGAGACCATCGACTTTCTCAAGGAGCAGGTGGTCCGCTATGACAACTACGTGACCAACGACAAGACCAAGAGCTTGGTCCGCCTGCTGGATAAGACGGCGGAGCTGAGCCGGTGCCTGGGCCTCTCCGGTGCGGCTGACCAGGATATTTTTGATGACTACGTCTATAACCAGCGCCTGACCGGTGCCGTTGTGGTGGACGAGACCCTGCACCCGATCCAGCAGTCCAGCGCAGACGGGGATACCTACGCCTATTGGTATGACATGCTCCACAGCCAGAATGTGACCTCGATCATTACCTACCCGACCAAGTCCTACATGACCCGCGTGGAGCGGGACGGGGAAAGCTATGACGTGGCCGTGGTCGCCCGCACGGGGGAGAAGGGGTTGGTTTTGGCCTATTATAAGCGCCATGAGATCGTTGCCGGCAGCGGAGAGATCACCATGGAGTCTCTCCTTACCAATTATAAATTCAAGATGGATGGTGTCGTCATGGTCACCGATGGGACGCAGATCATTGCCAGCAACCAACAGGATCTGATCGGTCAGACGGTGAGCGAGTGCCTGCAGTTTCTGGACAGCGATACGAAGACCTTGAAAAACGGCCTGCTTTGTGCGAAGGTCGGCGGCAGGAGCTGGTACGGCGGAAAAGCCCAGGCCAAGGGAAACTTCCTCTACGCCTTCTTCCCCTCCAACGAGGTCTACGCCACCTTCCGCACCGTGCTGGGCTATGGCTTGGCGGCCCTGGCGATGATGTGGCTGATCTCTACCCTGATCCGCTACCGGATCGAACAGGGCGACCTGCGCCAGATCCAGAAGCAGTTACGCACCATCCAAGCCATCAGCAGCGTGTACACGGCGGTGGTTCTGCTGGACATCCGGAGCAACACCTGGGAGCTTATCCAGGCGGAAGATCGGCTGCGGATCATCACCGACCCCAAGAGCACGGCCACCCAGATGCTGCAAAGTATCAACGAGCACCGCTTCAGCAAAGACAGCCGGGAGGATTTTGCGGCCTTTAGCGACCTGTCCACCCTGCCCCAACGGATGCAGGGCCGGGATTATATCACGCAGAACGTCCAGGATGTGAATGGCCGCTGGTATGTTTCGATGATCGCGCCCCAAAAGCTCGACGAGCAGGGGGCGCTCACGGAAGCCATGCTCGTCTTCCGCGACATCACCGAGCAGCAGCGCCGGGAGCTGGACTACCAGATGGAACTGAAAAACACCGCCGAGGAGGCCAAGCGGGCCGACGCCGCCAAGACCAGCTTCCTGCGCCGCATGAGCCACGACATCCGCACCCCCATCAACGGCATCCGCGGCATGGTCGCCATCAGCCGCTGCTGCATCGGGGATGAGGAAAAACAGGAGGCGTGCCGAAAGAAGATCCTGTCCGCCTCCGGCTTCCTGCTCAGCCTGGTCAACGATGTGCTGGACATGTCCAAGCTGGAGAGCGGCCAGGTGCAGCTGGAGCACGTTCCCTTTGACCTGCCGGAGCTGGGCGACGGCGTGTTGAGCCTGCTGGAAACGGAGGCTCAGAGGCGGGGCGTGACCCTCTGCGCTGACCGCCCGGTGCTGCCCCACCCGCATCTGCTGGGCAGCCCCCTGCACCTGCGCCAGGTGCTGCAGAACATCACCGGCAACGCCGTCAAGTACAACCGGGAGGGCGGCTCGGTCCGCACCGGCTGCGAGGAGCTCTCCTGCGACGGCAAGCGCTGCTGGATCCGCCTGACCTGCGCCGACACCGGCCTGGGTATGAGCGAGGAATTTCAGCAAAGAGCCTTTGAGCCCTTTGCCCAGGAGCACAACGACGCCCGCACCGCCTACGAGGGCACGGGCCTGGGCCTGGCCATCACCAAGGATCTGGTGGAGCGCATGGGCGGCACCATCGACTTCACCAGCAAGGAGGGGGAGGGCACGACCTTCTTCCTCACCATCCCCTTCGACATTGACCCTGACGCAGAGCAGACGATGGAGACGGAGCAGCCGGAAGCGCAAAGCTTCTCCATTGTCGGCCGGAACATCCTGGTGGTAGAGGACAACGACCTGAACATGGAGATCTCCCGTTTCCTGCTGGAAAACGAGGGCGCTTCTGTGACAGAGGCCTGGAACGGGAAAGAGGCGGTGGAGCTGTTTGCCCGCTCCGCCCCCGGTCACTTTGACGTGATCCTGATGGACGTGATGATGCCGGAAATGGACGGTCTGGAGGCCACCCGGCGCATCCGGGCCATGGACCGGCCCGATGCCAGGACGGTCCCCATCATTGCCATGACCGCCAATGCCTTTTCCGATGACATCCAGCGCAGCCGGGAGGCGGGGGTGAACGAGCACCTCTCCAAGCCCCTGGACCTGCCGCTGCTGCTGCAGGCCATCCACCGGTGCCTCCATCAATAAGCGAAGACCCAGCCGTTCTGAACATGGCTGGGTCTTTTGATTGCGTTTTATTGCGTTCGGTCAGCCGCATTTTTCTTGGCCTCCCGCTTGGGGTTCTTGGGGAACCAGCCCTTGGCCACCCGCTGCTCCTGCTCGAAGAGCTCCTTGATGGTCCAGAGGCAGGTGATGCCGAAGACGGCGATCAAGATGCTCAAAACTGTGTGGGCGATGAAGAGCGATCCGATCAACGCCCCCGCGCCTACCACGGCAAAGAGCGGCCAGATGCCCTTTCCAAAATAATACTCGCACCGGATGACCACCACATGAAAGCTGCCAATGAGCAGAAACGTGGCCGCGCCGATGAGGATGCCCTGATAGTGCATGGGCTCCGTCCCTCCTTCTCTTTGGGTCATTGTCCGTATCATACCATAAGTCGTCCCAAAAAGAAAGAAAAACCGGCGCTCATCCCAGCGCCACATCCAGCGCCATCATCACGCTGAACCCCAGTGCGAAGCACAGCGTTCCCACGTTGGAGTGCTGCCCCTGGGACATCTCCGGGATCAAAACCCCGTAGACTGCTTCTATTTGGACAAAAAAGCAGGGACGATCTAGGGACCGCCCCTGCTTTTGGGTTCAATCGAGAGAAAAAATAGGCTCAAACGTAAAGATAATCATTCAGCACCGGCTGCAAGCCCTCCTGGCTCATGTCCTCATACATGGTCGCGAAGCTCCGCCCGTCGTTGATCTCGAACTGTTCGTCTCCCTCGTCGGCCCCGGCGTCCTGGCCGGTGTACTTGCTCTCGTGGTCGCCGATGCCGGTGGAGACACCGGCGGAGACCTTCGTGGCGGCGATCTTCACGATGCCGTCCCGGAAGCTGGCGCTCTCGCGGGAGGAGACGGTGATGCCCGCAAAGGGCAGGAAGATGCGATAGGCGCAAAGGATCTGACAAAGCTCTTTTTCGTGGACATCCAGGGAATTGATCTTGTCGTTGTTCACGATGGGCCGCAGGCGGGGGCAGGAGAGGGACATCTCTGCGTGGGGGTATTTGCGCTGGAGATAGTAGACGTGCAGGGCAGTGGCCAGGGCGTCTTTTCGGAAGTCCGCCAGGCCCAGCAGGGCGGAGAAGCCCACGCCGCGCATGCCGCCCATGAGCGCCCGCTCCTGGGCCTCGAAGCGGTAGGGCCAGACGCGCTTGTGGCCCTTCAGGTGGAGGGTCTCGTATTTGTCCGCGTCATACGTCTCCTGGAAGACGGTGACGTAATCTGCGCCGCAGTCCCGCAGATAGCGGTACTCATCGGTGTTCACAGGGTAGATCTCCAGGCCGATCATGCGGAAGTATTTCCGGGCGATTTTCACGGCTTCGCCGATGTACTCCACGCTGCTCTTGGCCCGGCTCTCGCCGGTCAGCATCAAGATCTCCTCCATGCCGGAGTCGGCGATGACCTTCATCTCGTGCTCGATCTGCTCTTTGTTCAGCTGCATCCGCTTGATGTGGTTGTAGCAGTTGAAGCCGCAGTAGACGCAGTAGTTTTCACAGTAGTTGGCGATGTAGAGGGGGGTGAAGAGATAGACGGTGTTGCCGAAGTGCTTCTGGGTCTCCCGCTGGGCCTTACCGGCCATCTCTTCCAGAAACGGCGCGGCGGCGGGGGAGAGGAGGGCTTTGAAGTCCTCCACGGAGCAAGTCTCGTGCTCCAGCGCCGCCCGCACGTCGCGGGCGGTGTAGGTGGTGTAATCATAGGCGCCGACCTGCTCCATGACTTTGTTGCGAATTTCGGGAGAAATTTGCTCCATGCCGGGCTGGTAGGCCATGTGGTCCGTGCGGCTGGCGGGGTCGTTCTCTAAGCGATGCTTCCGCGCCAGGGCCTCAGGGCTGAGATACTCCGAGTCGATTAAAAATTGGTTTTCCATGACGATCACGGTCTTTCTGTTGGATTTTGAAGGAGAGTCTGCCAGGGGAACTCAGTCGTGCAGGCACCCGGTCAGGGGGTCCGAGGCGGAGGCCCCGCGGGTCAGCACCCGGCCCAGGCCGGAGAGATAGGCTTCCCGCCCGGCTTCAATGGCCTTTTTGAAGGCGGAGGCCATCTGGGGCAGGTCCCCGGCGGTGGCCAGGGCGGTGTTGGCCATGATCGCCGCCGCGCCCATCTCCATGGCCTCGCAGGCCTGGGAGGGGCGGCCGATGCCGGCGTCCACGATGATGGGCAGGTCGATCTCGTCTACGAGGATCTGGATGAACTCTTTCGTGGCCAGGCCCTTGTTGGAGCCGATGGGGGAGGCCAGGGGCATCACGCAGGCGGCCCCGGCGTTTGCCAGGTCGCGGGCGGTGTACAGGTCTGGGTACATGTAGGGCATGACCACGAAGCCCTCCTTCGCCAGGATCTCCGTGGCCTTCACCGTCTCCTGGTTGTCGGGCAGGAGGTACTTGGAGTCCCGCATGATCTCGATCTTGATAAGATCGCTTCCGCAGACCTCCCTGGCCAGCCGGGCGATGCGCACAGCCTCGTCGGCGTTCCGGGCTCCGGAGGTGTTGGGCAGCAGGGTCACTCCTTCCGGAATGTAGTCCAGGATATTGGCCATGCCTCCCTCATTGGCCCGGCGCAGGGCCAGGGTGATGATCTGGGCTCCGGCGTGCTCCACCGCCGCCCGGATGAGATCCAGGGAATATTTGCCGGATCCCAGGATAAAACGGGAGGTAAACTCGTGGTCTCCCAGTTTCCAGGTGTCTTTTATCTTCTCGCTCATAGTCTTTTCCTCTCTTTTCTTACTTTCTTATCAACGCTCCAAT
>ENA-OVGE01002762-OVGE01002762.1-human-gut-metagenome-genome-assembly--contig:-NODE-2762-length-10971-cov-3.209692_pt1 | contig 10971 bp, 7 predicted proteins | sample MGYA00237769_ERZ505417 | MGnify/ENA primary metagenome ERZ505417 (study PRJEB26158, sample SAMN06016403) | human gut metagenome | biome: human gut; feature: ankylosing spondylitis patient; material... | reverse complement strand
GGGTAGGTTCTGGAGATATTCAGCGAGAAATAAAAACATTAAATTTGGCATGTCTCGATGAAAATCGCTAACTTTGCGGTTTCGAAATGCAGGTGTGCAATTAAAAAGATAACTAAAATATTACTATCGTGGCAGATACAAAGTACATTTTCGTTACAGGCGGCGTGGTCTCTTCCTTAGGTAAGGGAATTATTTCCGCTTCTTTAGGTAAGCTCCTTCAAGCAAGAGGTTACAAGGTTACTATCCAAAAATTTGATCCTTACATCAACATCGACCCGGGTACGTTGAACCCTTATGAGCATGGGGAATGTTACGTGACCGTTGATGGACATGAGGCTGACTTGGACTTGGGCCATTACGAGCGTTTCTTGAATGTCCAGACTACCCGTGCGAATAATATCACTACCGGACGTATCTATCAAAGCGTGATCAACAAGGAGCGTAAGGGGGATTATCTGGGTAAGACGGTGCAGGTGGTGCCTCATATCACGGATGAGATCAAGCGTAACGTGAAATTATTGGGTAGCAAGTATAAATTTGACTTCGTGATCACCGAGATCGGTGGTACGGTGGGTGATATCGAGTCTCTGCCTTTCATAGAGAGCGTTCGCCAGTTGAAATGGGAGCTGGGCAAGAACTGCCTTTGCGTACATCTTACTTACGTGCCTTATATCGCCGCGGCGAAAGAGTATAAGACGAAGCCTACGCAACATTCCGTGAAGCAATTGCAGGAATTAGGCATCCAGCCGGACGTGCTGGTGTTGCGTACGGAGCATGAGCTGAACGCGAACTTGTTACGTAAGGTGGCGTTGTTCTGTAACGTGGCCGAGGATTCCGTGATCCAGTCGATCGACGTACCGACGATCTACGAGGTTCCTTTGGTATTGCAACGCCAGAAGATGGACGAGGTGGTCTTGCGTAAGGTCGGTATGGAAGTCGGCCCGACTCCGGAGTTGAAGCCTTGGAAGGAATTCCTTGCCTTGAAGAGCACGGCTACGGATACGGTGAAGATCGGTTTGGTTGGTAAATACGTGGAATTGCAAGACGCTTATAAGTCGATCGACGAGTCTTTGTTGCAAGCCGCTATTTACAATCATCATAAACTGGATTTGCATTTGTTCCATTCGGAGAAATTAAATAACGAGAACGCCGCCGAGCAATTGAAGGATATGGATGGTATCTTGATCGCCCCCGGATTCGGGCAGAGAGGTATCGAGGGCAAGTTTGCCGCTATCAAATACGCTCGTGAGCATGATGTCCCTTGCTTGGGCATCTGCTTGGGTATGCAGTGCATGGTGATCGAGTTTGCCCGTGACGTATTAGGTTTGGCGGATGCCAACTCTACGGAGATGGAGCCGAATACGGCACATAAGGTGATCGACTTGATGGAGGAGCAGAAGAACGTTACCAATATGGGAGGTTCCATGCGTTTGGGCGCTTACGACTGTACGCTGAAAGAGGGCTCCAAGGTATTGGAGGCATACGGCAAGGAGCATATCCAAGAGCGTCATCGCCATCGTTTCGAGTTCAACAACGAGTATAAGAAGCAATACGAGGCCGCCGGTATGATGTGTACGGGTGAGAATCCGGAGACAAATCTGGTAGAGGTGGTAGAGATCCCCGCCTTGAAATGGTTCGTGGGCGTTCAATATCATCCGGAGTACAACAGTACCGTGGTGAATCCGAATCCTCTTTTCCTCAGCTTCGTGAAAGCTGCTATCGAAAATAAAAAATAATTGGTGATAAATGGATAAAAACACATTAATAGGTTTTCTGCTGATCGGTGTCGTATTATTCGCGTTTAGCTGGTTCAACAGGCCAACGCCTGAGCAGTTGGAGGCACAGCGCCGTTACCAAGATTCAATCGCGAAGATTGAGTATGCTCAGCAACTGGAGTTGCAGAAACAAGAGAACAAGAGTGCTTTAGTGGAGGATTCGTTGGAGAACCTGCCGGACTCGGTACGGGCGCAACGTTTGCAGCAGAGCTTCGGCGTATTCGGCGACGCTATGGTGGGCACGGAAGATTACACGACCCTGCAAAATGACGTGGTCGAGCTGCGTATCAGCAATAAGGGCGGACGTATTTGTTACGCACGCTTGAAGGAGTATGATACGTATAATGACGAGCCTCTCGTTTTGTTCGACGAGAAAGAGTCTAATTTTAATTTCACGTTGGTCACGGCTACGAACCGTGTCGTGAATACGAGCGATTTGTATTTTACCCCGGTTAAAGGGAATGACCCGAATTCCGTGATCATGCGTTTGAACACCGGCGAGGGTAGTCATCTGGATTTTACCTATACCTTGAAACCGGATGATTATATGGTGCAATACCAGATTCTGGGTACGGGATTGAACGGTGTCTTGGCACCGAGCACGAATGCCTTGGATTTATCGTGGGAGCAGGATATCCGCCAACAGGAAAAAGGACGTAAGTTTGAGGATCGCTACGTGACCTTGAACTACAAGTTCATGGCGGACGACGTGGAACACCTGAGCGAGTCGAAGAGTGACAGCAAGCAGATCCCGAACCGCTTGAAATGGATCGGTTATAAGGATATGTTCTTCTCTACCGTATTGATCTCGCAAGAGGGCTTTGAGGCTACTACCTTAGACTCGAAAGCGATTCCGGAGGGGGATGTATTGAAACAATTCAAGACGACCGCTTCCGTACCTTTCGACTTGCAAGGTAAGGAGGCCACGAACCTGTCCTTTTATTTCGGACCGAATAAGTTCGCCTTGTTGAAGTCCTTCGATAAGGGAGTCTCTGCCGAGCAGCAACTGGATCTGGAGAAGTTGGTTCCGCTAGGCTGGGGTATCTTCCGCTGGGTGAACCAATATTTCGTGATCCCCTTGTTCGACTTCTTGGGTAAGTTTATCCATAATTATGGTATCTTGATTCTTTTGATGACTATCATCGTGAAGATCATCCTTTTCCCGTTGACGTATAAGTCTTATATGTCGTCCGCCAAGATGCGTGTATTGCGTCCGCAAGTGGAGGAGATCAACGCTAAGTATCCCGGACAGGATAAGGCTATGGAACGGCAGAAAGCGACGATGGAGCTATATAGCCGTGCGGGGGCGAGCCCAATGAGTGGTTGCTTGCCGATGTTGTTGCAGATGCCGATCTTGATCGCTTTATTCATGTTCTTCCCGTCGGCGATCGAGTTACGTCACCAGAGTTTCCTTTGGGCGCACGACTTGTCTACTTACGACGCTATCTTTAGTTGGAATAAATATATTCCGATCATCACTCCGTATTTCGGAAATCACATCAGTTTGTTCTGTTTGTTGATGACGATCACGAATATTTTTTATACCAAGTATAATATGGAGATGACGAATACCGGGCAGCAACAGATGCCGGGCATGAAGGCCATGATGTACATGATGCCGTTGATGTTCTTGGTGTTCTTCAACCAGTATGCTTCCGGTTTGACGTATTACTATTTCATCTCTACGTTGATCACAATCGTGCAGACATTGATCTTCCGCTATACGATCAATGAGGATAAATTGTTAGCTAAGTTGGAGGCAAACAAACGGAAACCGATGAAGAAGTCCGGTTTCATGAAACGTCTGGAAGAGGCTCAACGAGCACAGCAGGAGACGTTGCGTAAACAACAAGAGGCTAAGAAAAAACGATAGGATAATAGTAATTGTTTAGTGAACATTCCGTATGTTTGGTCTATCATTGCTTGTAAATCGTTCCACTCTGCTGCTGTTATATTGGTTTGGTTTTTGGCAGCTTGGTGGAAATGGATATAAATATCAGATCGTTTTAAATTACTTTCTAAGAGTGTTTGTTCTTTCTGTTCTGCTTCTATTTGTTTATTTGTATTTATTCAAAACTTTTTGTTTGTTTGCATTGTTTTGTATTCAAAAGATTGATGAGGAAATTGATTTTTTCTATATTGAGGAAATAGGGAGGTTATAAATAAGAGATTTTGTCAATGACAAAAAATGAACGATCGCTTCAATGGGTAATAGCGGGAATATTCTTCGTAGTATGCTTTGCTTTCTTTCAATGGATTTACCCAAACCATTTGTTCTTCAAAGAGCAGATGAGGATTTTTTTGTATACCACCGATTATTTTATCTCGTTCTGGGATGAGCCGGCCTGGTTGAGCTGTTATGTGGGGAATTTCTTGATACAGTTCTTCCATTTGACTGTGATAGGTCCGTTAATCGTGACGTGCGTGTTGTTGCTCTTATGGTATTACTCTATGCGGGTTTTACGCAAGTTCGGGAATGGTAATATGGTCTCCATATATGCGTTGTTTCCGGTAGCGTTAGAGTGGGGATTGATTTGCCGGTTGTCGTATAGTATAGCGTCTACGCTTACGTTGATTTTCGTGCTATGGCTCTTCTTGGGATACATCCGGATTAAGAATAAGAGAACGTCCGTTTGGGTGGCTTTTATACTTCTTCCCATAATTTATAGCATGGTCGGTAGCCGGCTGTTTGTCTTCTCCTTGATGGTGATATTCTATGAGGGAGCCAAGAATAGGAAACGGTGGTGGTTCTGGCTTTCTCTTTTGTTATCGAGTTATTTATATCCGTTGTTCATGCGTCATTTTTATGGATTGAGCATTGAGGAGGCCTATAAATATTCCCATGTGGATGGCTTGAGCGTATATTTCCCCGCTTTAGCGTTGATTCTAGAGATATTCGCTTTGGAGATTAAAAGTATACGTAGGATACGTCTGAACCGGCATAGCTTGCTTATTACCTTTTTAGTCGTATTTGGATTCTTTTCATTTGTTATAGCGGGTACGAACCGAAAGCGGGAAAAGGTTCTGGCAGTAGACCAAGCGATCTATAGGGGTGATTGGGAGCGAGTCTTGGATTTGTCTGCCGGATTTGATTCTCCCGATATCTTGGTAAGTTATTATAGGAATATCGCTTTCTCCAAGAAGAACGAGTTGCCCCAGAATTTGATGGATCATTATCAACGAGGGACGGACGCCTTGTTCTTACCGATCGATTTGAGGTCTTCTATACTTCCCGTGTTTTTCAGTAATGAGGTGTATTATCAATTGGGAGATATGGATATGGCCCGTCACCGGGCGATCGAAGGAATCTTGTTCAGCCCTAAACAAAGAAGCGTACGGCAGATCAAGCGGCTGGTGGAGATTGATATGCGGCGAGGGGATATTGAGGAGGCTAGAAAATACCTGAACCTATTGGACGCGACGTTATTTTATCACTTATGGGCAAGGTCGAAGGAGGAACAGTTGAAGGGTGAGGAGACCTTGTCGATGGAGAAACGTTTGCCGAGGAAAAGTGATTGGGAGCGAGAGCACGACATACTAATGTCCATATCCGATTATCCGGGCGTACTGTCAAGTTTGGTGGCGGAATATCCGGAAAATAAACAGGCATTGGATTATTTGTTGTGCTATTATTTACTGAACGAGAATTTGAATAGTTTTAAGAATGCGTTCGATACTTATTATAAAGGAAAATTTGAGGTTGTACCCCGTTTGTATGAGGAGGCTTTGGTACAAGTCTTATCTAAAAGCTCGGACGAGGAGGTGGCCGGTTATCAGATACCTCAAGATGTTATAGAGAATTACCAAGATTACATCCATTGTAAATCGGGTAGAAAAGCAAAGGAGGAATTACGAGAACGTTATTCCTCCACCTATTGGTACTACTCTGACTATATTCATTGAATAATAGTGTAAGTGATCAGCGGTTCGCGAGGAAGGCTAAGGCTTTCTCCATGTCCTCCGGTGTATCTATACCGATCGTTTCTTGCTCTGTGATGCCGACCTTGATTTTATATCCGTTTTCCAACCAGCGTAATTGCTCAAGGCTTTCCGCCAGTTCTAAAGCGGATTGAGGTAATTGGGTGATTTCTTTCAGCACTTGCGCACGATAGGCATATAACCCGATATGCTTGTAAAAGGTATGACTCGGCAACCATTCCGTATATTTCTTGCCCCGGATATAAGGAATAATAGATCGACTGAAATACATAGCCTCGTTGTTTTTGTTGAGTACGACTTTCGGGGAATTGGGATTGAATAGGGTACTCTCGAAATCATCGTCCGAACGGAAAGGCTTTACCAATGTCGCTATTTGCGTGTTTGCGTCGGCGAAGCAGGTTTTGATCGTCTGGATTTGCTCGGGATGGATAAAAGGCTCGTCACCTTGGATATTGACAATCACATCATACCCTTCGCCTATTTTCTGATAAGCCTCGTAGCAACGATCCGTACCGCTACGATGTTGATCGGAGGTCATGACGACTTGGCCACCGAAGGCTTTAACCGCATTCTCTATCCGGATATCGTCGGTAGCTACGCAAACGGAGTCTAAGACATCCTTTACTTGCTCATATACACGTTGTATCATGGGCTTTCCGTTCATATCCGCTAATGGCTTCCCCGGAAAACGGGTAGAGGCGTATCTCGCCGGAATAATTCCTATAAACTTCATCATTCTATATCGTTTTGTTAACTGGTTACTACTTTTCCTTCGCTTAACTGGATCAACTTATCCCGTTCGCCTACGATCCATACGATATCTCCTTCCTCGAAAACCGTACTGGGAGGCGGATTCTTGATCGAGCTACTTCCACGTTCGATACCGATTACCAAACAAGCGGCTTTATCACGGATACCGGACTCTATGATGGAGCGGCCAATCAATCGGGAACCTTCCGAGATAATGATTTGCTCCATGTTCATCTCTTCCTTTCTTGTGTTCGATTGCTCGGCGTATGATTTCTTGTAGCGTTCCTCCAGATATTTCCTAAAGTGCTCCAGATCATCATCGGCGCCAACTACTACCAGTTTATCGAACGGGTAGAGCCGCTCGTCTCCTCCCGGTATATTGATTCGCTTCTCTCCCCGGATAATCGTTACGATATTTACGTTGCACTTTTGCCTGAAGTTTAATTCTTTCAGGCTTTTTCCCATACTGGGGGAATTCTGCTTCACCTCGAAATCCGCTAAATGGAGATCTCGTTCTAATAAGTGGTTCGCGAAACGCTGGTTGATCGGGGCTTTTCGCTCTTGTTCCACTTCCCTCGCTACAAGGTTACTGAAAAAATGCCGTTCCATCAGGATCGACTGCCTCTTTAGCCGTTTGGAGAATATCATTAATACGATAACGGCGGAAGCGACCGCTAGCATAATTCCTAGCGCAGCATTCAATAACCGTGCGACTGGAAGCATGACGAGACCGATACAGAGCAGGATTCTGAGGATCACGAGTGAGACTAGGGGACCCCGGTTATATTTATTATCGTTCCATAATTGCTGGAACTCCACGGAATGATTCTTTTTCATCATGATCGCCCGCAACATCGGGGAGATCAGAGCTAGGATTAAGATCAAGGAGATTAGATTTCCTTGGATGCCGGGCAAATGTTTGCAGATGAACGGAGTCACGATTTGTAGCCATAAAAAGATAAGTACTAGGCAGACGGCGGTATAAGTACCGACGATGCGGACCAAAGCTTTTAGTAACTTATTCCATGCGCTTTTTTGACGGATCGTATTGGAACCGGATGAATATCGCTCCAAGAACTGTTTCCAATTCTCCGGTATGATCCGCTCCGCCCATTTGTAGGTAGGTTCCGCTAGCCGGATCATATAAGGTGTGAAGAATGTCGTGATCACGGATACGGCGACAACGATCGGATACAGATATTGATCCGTCACGTTTAATGATAGTCCCAAACCTGCGATGATGAAGGCGAATTCTCCGATCTGCGCTAACGAGAAACCAGACTGGATGGCTATTTTTATCGGTTGTCCGGACAGTAATACTCCGAAGCTGGCGAAACAAATTTGTCCGGCCATGACTACGAGCGTGATAATGAAAATCGGGATTTTATACTCCCAGAGCATCTGAGGATCGATTAACATGCCTACAGACACGAAGAAAATCGCTCCAAATAAGTCTTTTACGGGTTTTACCAAATGCTCGATCCGTTCAGCGTCAATGGTCTCGGCCAAAATCGAACCCATGACAAAAGCTCCGAGAGCCGATGAGAATCCGGCTTTTGTGGCGATCATAACCATACCAAGGCATAGCCCGATGCTCACGATCAACAGAGTCTCCTCATTTAGGAAGCTTTTTGCCTTTTTCAGAAAAGAGGGGATCAAATAGATCCCGACGACGAAACAGAATAAAAGGAAAATGCCTAATTTGACTACGCTATCCAGCATCTCCATGCCTTCCACGTGTTTACTTACCGCTACGGTAGAAAGTAATACCATTAATAATACGGCGAATAGATCCTCTACCACCAAGATACCGAATACGACACCGGCGAATCGTTGGTTACGCAATCCCATGTCGTCGAATGCCTTGAAGATAATCGTCGTGGAAGACATCGATAACATACCTCCGAGGAAAAGACTGTTCATATGTCCCCAACCCAGTGATAAGCCCGTGATATATCCCGCTGTCATCATACCTATAACAACGGTTATGGCTCCAATGACGGCGGTTCCTCCCACCTTCATCAACTTCTTGAAACTGAAATCGAGCCCCAAAGCGAATAACAGGAAGATAACGCCTATATCAGCCCAGATACGGATACTTTCCACATCTGTAACTGTCGGTATTTGCTCGATGGAAGGTCCGGCGAGTATTCCGGCTACGATATACCCCAATACGACCGGTTGCTTTAACTTTTTGAATAACAGGGTAACCAACCCGGCGGATATGAGTATGACCGCAAGATCTGATATTAGCGCAGGTATCTGAGACATCGTTTATTGTTTTTTCGATTGCCAAAGTTAGGTATTTATTTTAATTTTGTGTCTCAAAACAGAAGCCAAAATGAAGAAGAAACATCCGATTGAAGCGCTTATAGAGCAAGGGGAACATCAACAACTTGATTTTAAGTTTGAGGTGAGCGACAGCAAGAAGATCGCCCGGACGTTGAGTGCGTTCGCGAATACAGATGGCGGGCGTCTGCTGATTGGAGTGAAGGATAACGGCGCTATTTCCGGTGTGAGAAGTGAGGAGGAATATTATATGATCGAGGCTGCTTCTAAAATGTATACGCATCCCGAGGTGCCGTTTACAGCTAAGCGCTGGGATGTCAACGGGAAGACCGTATTGGAGGTCTATATCGCCCCAAGCGATGAGAAACCGCATACGGCACCGGATAAAGACGATAAATACAAGGCCTATATCCGGGTTGCAGACGAGAATATATTAGCGAACGAAGTCCTCATGCAAGCATGGAAGAAGCAGAAAACCAAAGAAGGTACATTGCTGAAAATAAGTAAGCCCGTCGAGATCCTGTTTTCTTGGCTCGACGAGCATCCTTATATCAGCATAAAGCAATTTTGCCGTATCGCCCATATCAATTATTATGCGGCCCGTAACATCCTAAGTGATTTGATGGCTATGGGAGCGATGGAATATGTCGTGATCGATAAATGTATTGCCTATAAACGGATCGCATAGACTCGTTTATAGGTTGATTACATAGACTTGCGCGCTCTCGAATCTGACGACTTTGATAGGAGTCCCTTTCTCGATGAAGCCAGACTCCGATACGCCGTCATACAACTCTCCCTCGATAGATACTTTACCCGAAGGACGTAAAACGGTAGCGGCCGTGCCCTCTTTTCCGATCAGTTGTGTCAAATTGGGGCTGGATACCGCTTTTTCCAAATCAGCGTTTAATGCCATTTTCTTTAGCGGTCCTTTATGTCCTATTTTGTTGGATAACCATATCACTAACGTGAATCCGATACCCAGACCTAATAGAACCGTTAAAGCGGCTCTGCCCGTATCCATTCCAGATACGTTTTGAAAATCAAAAACAGTATTGTTCAGTAAGCTCATCGTAAGTCCGCCGACCACGAGAATAATTCCACTTATCCCCGCTATGCCAAAGCCCGGGATTACGAATATCTCCAACATTATTAATATAACGCCGAGAATGAATAACAGGATTTCCCAGTTTTCAGCCAACCCGTCCATATAGAGAGGAGCGAAGTAAAGGATAGCCGCTATTATCGCGGCGGCGGATGGAAAACCAAGCCCCGGGGTTTGCATCTCGAAGTAAATACCACCGATGATAATAATGATTAATAAGCCCTGTATTACCGGACTCATAAAGAAACCTTTTACATTATCGAACCATGAGGGTTCATAACTTTTAATCTCATAGTCCTTACATCCGATATATTCTGTGATTACTTGATCCGGACTCTCGGCGATGCCATCGCAATAACCCCATTTGAGTGCTTCTTGAGAGGTAAGTGTCAATACCTTACCGCTATCGATGAGGTTGGGGACGATCACTCTGTCATCGACCATCGCTTCGGCGATTAAAGGATCTCTTTTCCATTTATAGATCGTGTCGCCGTTTTGTATAAGCGTATCTTTCCCTTGTGCCTCAGCCGTCGAACGGATCATGGAACGCATATAAGATTGATATTTATCAGGTAGAGCCGCACCCGTTTGATTGACAACCGTTGCCGCACCTATATTCGCCCCTTTCCGCATATAGATTTTCTTGCATGCTATGGAAATTAAAGCACCTGCTGAAGCTGCGTTATTATCGATAAATACATATATCGGTATGGGACTATATAAAATAGCCGTTCGCATAGAATCGGCAGATTCCAGTAATCCGCCGTATGTGTTCATATGCAATAAGATGGCATCGGCGTTCAATTGCTTGGCCTCTGATAATCCGTTATGGAGATAAATCCACGTGGTGTTATCGATCTCTTTTTTTATATCAATCGTATATATTAAGGACTTCTCTTTAGCCTCTGATTGAAGAGAGATTGCAAGTATTAATACTATAGCTGTTAATATTGTTAATAAACGTTTCATCTTGTTTGTATTATATTCGTTTTTAATATTTGGTTGAAAATTGTAACTGGCTTGTTGTAAATGTTGATTTTTGTAACTTGTGCAACTTGTAAATAATACTCATTTTCAGTAAGATTTACAACAAAAATATTAAGTTACGATTTT
>ENA-OVGE01002760-OVGE01002760.1-human-gut-metagenome-genome-assembly--contig:-NODE-2760-length-10976-cov-2.953209_pt1 | contig 10976 bp, 8 predicted proteins | sample MGYA00237769_ERZ505417 | MGnify/ENA primary metagenome ERZ505417 (study PRJEB26158, sample SAMN06016403) | human gut metagenome | biome: human gut; feature: ankylosing spondylitis patient; material... | reverse complement strand
TGGAATTTATATTTCCCATATAACACAATGTATTTCAAGGATATATAAGAAAACAAGCATTGTAAAAGTCACAAACATTCCCCAACAATCAAAGTACATCTATTCATATATTTTTGTCATATTCTTCAAACGTGCCATTACAGTCCGAATTTAAAGATAGCAACGTGTGTAGAACATACCGGTTTAAAAAGCAGTACTCTCAGGGGGAGACTTCTGCATCCTGAAACTATCCGATTGGCCGAAGCCAACGAACTATTCCGCACAGGTATGAACCGTCCCATACTGACAAAACTTCACGTAAAACGGGATTTTCCATCCAAAAAGACATAAAACACGGCGGAAAATGCAGAAGATAAAATGTAATCCGGAACAGAAAACCAGACAGATTCTGCATATTTATACAGAATCACCCCGGAATTTTCGCATATATACCGTATAACACGCGTTTTTTCTAAGCCGAACAAAAAATCAATCTAAGCCAAACAAAAAAAAGTTCTCCGCACATCTGCACTGCAAACCGCTCCAAACGGAGAAAAGACGGCAGCAAAACCGCACGCGTCTCGCCCAAAGGACGGTTTTTATAATTATTTGAGGGCAAAATACAAACCGTTATGCCCAATCCGTTTGCCACGGAAAAACTTAAAAAGATGACACGACACGAACCTATAACCGTACAACACGCACAGCGACAGAACACGAAGAAACTGTCAAACGCGTAGAGGTGACAAAACGGCAATCCCCTATTCCACGAGAATCGCGTAAAATCCGACACAAGGGCAACCCCATGAAAATACGGCAAGGAAAAAGAGGAAGCATTGACATTTTGACAAAAAGAAATCTTATGGTCTTACCGTTCCACCGTTTCGCCATGCTGCATAAAAAGCAGGCGGTCGCCCAACATCAGTTCCAGCGAACCGTTCGGCACAATATAACGGTCACCCCGCTTAATCATAATAACCAGCGTTCCTTCCGGGAGCGACAGTTCGCGAATATGACGTCCCCGTTGCAGAAGCTCTTCCGTACAAAGCACTTCACGTAACGTGCTCCCGACATCCTCGGTCAGTTCGATACCGAAGTTGTCCTCTTTTTCCGGCAAGGGTTCCGTAAGGCCCAACTTACGCGCCACCCATGACAAGGACATACCCTGAAAAAGCAAAGATATCAACGTGACGAAAAACACGATATTGAAAATCTGACTGGCACCGTCCACTTGCGCCATCACCGGATAGGTAGCGAAAATAATGGGAGCAGCCCCACGGATACCGACCCAAGAAATAAAAAGCTTGGATTTATTCGTGATTTTCCGTCCAAAAGGCAGAAGGCTTAACCATACGCTAAGCGGACGGGCCACAAAGGTCATAAAGACGCTGACCAGGACGGCCGTCAGCATGACGGGAAGCATCTCGTGGGGATTGACCAGCAGTCCCAACATGAGGAACATCACAATCTGGAGCAGCCATGTCATGCCATCGAGAAAAGTTCCTATTTCCTTCTTCTTGAACAGGCGGCTGTTGCCGATGACCATACCGGCAATATAAACCGCCAGATACCCATTGCCTTTCAGCAAATAGACCGAACAATAAATGATGAAAATGAAACAAAGCACCATGATGGAATAAAGCTCGGCATTCTTCAGGCCCACACGGTTGATGAGCCATACGGACAAACGTCCCAACAGATACCCCCCGGCTATGCCGACTACAAACTGCAGCAGAAAAGACCACAGGATTTCCCAACCTGAAACTCCTCCGGCCTGCAGGCATTGTATCAGGATGATGGTCAACAGATAGGCCATCGGGTCATTGCTCCCGCTTTCGAGTTCCAACATCGGTTTAAGATTATGTTTCAGGTTGATTTGCTGCGAACGAAGGATGTTGAAGACGGAGGCGGAGTCGGTGGACGACATCGTGGCGGCCAACAACAAGGAACCGATGAGGGTGAAACCGACGCCCGTATGCAGTTGCCAGCCGGAAACCCAATAGACGAACAATCCGCAAAAAAGCGTAGTCAGAAACACGCCGGAGGTGGCCAACATGACACCCGGCGACAATACCGGACGGATGTCCTCCATCTTCGTGTCCATTCCGCCGGTGAAAAGGATGATACACAGCGCAACCATACCGATATGCTGGGCCACCGACACATCGTCGAACTGTATGCCCAGACCGTCTGTGCCGAACAGCATGCCGGCCAATAGGAACATCAACAGAGTAGGGATACCGAAACGGTAACCGGTCTTGCTCATCAGGATACTACAGAAAATCAGAAAGGCGGATACAAGCAATCCTATTTCAATGGAAACATTCATAGTTACGGCTCTTGGAATTTAATTGTACAAAGATGAAAAAAATAACATTCTTCGTCAACCGTCCGTGCCGTAAAAAAACAAAAAAGATATTTCGGAGTGTAACCGTACAAGGCTTGTCCCCACAAAAAAAGGAGCCCGAAAGCTCCTTTTATCCTCATATCACTTCTTTTACAGACCGGGTTGGCGGTCCAGGTAACCGCGAATGTCGGGCGAAGAAGGACGCAGCATATTGGCATTCACAATCTTTCCCTCGGGATCGAGCAGGATAAAATGAGGAATGCCATCGGCCTTGTATGCCGTCTGGAAACGGCTGCCGGTACCTAAATGCAACTGTATTCCCGTCATCGGCTGACTTTTCACCATCTTCAGCCAATCGGCCTTACGTGCATCCGTAGAAAGACTCAGGAAGGTGATATTGCGCCCTTTGTATTCTTCTTCCAACTGCTTGAGGAAAGGCATCTCACGGCGGCACGGACCGCACCACGTCGCCCAAAGATCGATATACACATATTTCCCCTTGAAATCGGCTACGGTATAAGCTTTCCCGTCCACGTCCCATGCCCGGAAATCGGGAGAAGGGTTACCCGGACGAGCCAAATCCCAAGCATCATATTTTTCTTTGAAGGCAGCCTGCAGTACGGGATCGGTCACGTAAGTGCCGTGCAGATTCAGCAACTCATCTATATTGCTGATGCCGTACTGTTCCACTTGCTCGATAGCCAACACGTTCAGCAGCGTCTGTTTCACTTTGTCGTCCTCGATATGGTCGGCAATGTAGTTCATCATACAAATCGTACGGTCGTATGGTGTCTTTGCTTCTTCTTTCTTGCAGCCGAACATCCGGGCTATCTCTTTCATATACTCACGATACTCTTTCAGTTCTACCAGGTTCTCGTCTGCCACAGCATACTTTTTAAGTGTATCGTAATAGGCTTCGTCCGGGCGGTAAGTGGTATCCTGAGCTACAAAAGGATGCCCCACGGCGTACATCATCAGCGAAGAAGCATAAGCATAACGGATGCGGCCGGTTTCGACGGTAACAAAACGCGGACTGACTTCATCCAGCTTCCATGCCTTCAGAATACGCATCATGGACTCTTCTTTCTTGTCCACCAACGCGGCGTACTCCTCAAACGGCAGGGCCATCTTCTCTTGCGGGACATCCAAAAGAGTCACCTGATTCAGATACTTAAAGATTTTCTCTTTGCCTCCATCCGCTTCAAATTTTACGGATTCCTTGAAATCAGCCCCGTCGAAGGAGATATGGATACGATCTCCGTCTTCCCAAAAAATGTTTTTGCTGTCCATTCCATAAAACAGACTGGCATGTACGGCACCTATATGCTGAAAGGTATGGCTACCGTGCCCGTTGTCGTCCAACGGAATCTCTACGATCGTAGTCTGATATACCACAACGACTGTCGATGCCGTCTTATTCGCCACATCGACCGTCAACTGAATATCGGCCCGACTCTGTACGAACCCAAAAGCACAAAAGACAAATGTCAGAAAGGCTGCCTTAAACCACATATTATTTTTCATCATCTCATCCATTATTAATTATTGTTGATAAATTACTTTCTCGCGGTAAATCACATCCACAATGTCTGCAAAACCGGCGTATTGTTCTACCGGAACGGCATCCTGGAAATTACCTTCATTCGTGAAACCGTCATAAATACGCAATGTACTCTCACCCGTATCATTTTTCTTGCTGCCTACAATCAGGTCGTAAGAACGGTTGTCTGCATCTTCTTGTTCCCACAGATAGAATTTCAAACAGGTGATTTCTTCTCCTTCGGGTAATTCGAACTGTAATTCTGCCACCGGAGCCGCATTGGAAAAATTCACGCGATAGACCTTTCTACCCACGGCATAATACATAAATGTCTTCAGGGAACTGAACGCAAAATGTGTGGCTTGCGCAATGTCCGTACAAGCAGACAAATCCACATAATAAGCTTTCTCATAGGCATAACCGTATTTGGCTTCGGCAAAAGAGTAAAGCTCATTGAGAATGATACCATACAAGAAACGTTGGTCGCCTTTACCCAACACGGCGTATGTCATTCCGTTACCGTCTTGATTACGGTCGTAACGGGTATTCTCCATACAGATAAAGTCCATTCGGTCTGCTCTTTTCGGCCATGCGAAAAGCTCTTCATTCACCGTAGGGAAACCGTCGGCGGCCAATTCATCCATCGGCACGTCTCTCACATTATCCAATCCGATAGACGCAAACTCCGAAGCACAGACCACGAAACGGCGGTTATTCTTGTCCCACATCATAAAAGCCGGAACAAAAGGAGTCCCTTTGGCATTATAACCGACTGCCGGCTTTACATAAAAACCGTTGGCTCGAACGGAACCGAACAAACCGTCGCCGGACAACGTATTACAATAATACACACGTCCCGCAATATCGACAAACAACTTGCCCGGTCTATGAGAAGCCAGGCAACGTACCGTACCGGTATACATTCCGTTACCGAACTCATAACCTATCATATAGGAGTCGTTCCACTGAAAATCGTTATTGCTCAAACGCGTAGTCCCGCTACCGGTCACCAAATAGAAAGGCTCTTGCATCCCGGGATCGCAAAGCAACTGGTAAGGTTGTAGCCAATCCTCCAAATCCGTCCCTTTCAACAAATCGTAATACACATTATCCGTTTCCTTAATGTGCGACACCATGTCCAGACGCACACGCCCGTTGTCGGAGCACAATACCAACCAACCCAACGAAAGCGGCGTATCCACGTTCAACGTGGCCGACTTTTGATAATACAGCCCCGACGCCTTCTCCCTAATGGTCAGTACCAACTGATAGTTGCCCTGTGCAAGAGTCAATTCCACATCCAAATTCAAAGCCGTACCCAACACAACCGGTTCCTGGCTCCCGGCCTGGTCGTACGCCTTCCATTCATAAGTATAAGCGTCCGGTGCGAACTCTTTTGCTGTCACCTCCGGCTTTATGACGAAAGGTTCACGGGAAATGGCAGAATAAGCATCATCGAACGAAATATTCAAATCGTTCAAATCCTTGTAATCGTAATTCCCCTTATCTTCCGCACAGCTTTGCCATAAGAATGGCAACAGCAACCATAACAAACGGATATATTTCATTCTTTCCATATCATTCCATATTAGTTATCAGAGGTTATAGGAGTAAAATCCAGTAACAGGCGGTCATTCCCTTCAGCCGTCGGGTCCACCAATGCGTCTACATCCACCGTTCCTTGTTCGTATCCCAACAATATATACAATTGCATCGTCATGTAGGTATCTATTTCACGTTGCATGTACACCCATTTATTGAAAGGAATAGCTCCCTTTACATTATAGTCGGCACGGTCCACCACATCGTCGAACAGTTTCCACATCAGACGTAACTTACGTTCTGAAAACTCGCCGACATACTCAGGAAGCCATCCGGCCGGAGGAGTAGAATAGAAGTCGGAAAAATCTATCCGGAACTTCAACATCTCAGTGTAAGGACGTTCCTCGCTTCCCGTAGAATCCTTCTTCAGAAACGTCGTGAAAAACTCGTTAGCCGATAGTTCCAGATAAATGGACTTCAATTCCGTTTTAATGGCTTCCGTACGTTTCAAACGAACCACATAGGAAAACATGGAGGTATGAGCCGGTACCACCGCCGGTGTCAGCAACTCATAATCCACTCCTTCCTCGGCATTGTCCGACCAGATCTTGAGATTGACCGGACGATCGATGTCAGCCTGCCTTCCGATGGTCTGTATGACTACCGGTACGTCGAGATACATCGTTTCGTCCGGCTCATAAACGAAAGTCAAAGTCGTCGTATCTACCAACACACTCCCCGAAGTCCGGTTATTAAAGTAAATTCCGTCGGGAGCACTATACAAATCCGGCGTGCGCTCATCGCATGCACTCCACAAGCAAAGCGCAAGGCACATCGGAAACCATATTTTTAAATTCTTCATCATAACCTGTTTATTGTCTGTTGTCTGATTCCGTATCCGGTAAAGGAACTACAAAAAATTTCTCCGAAGCCGGGATGAATTCCGTAATAGGATCAAAAGTAATCAATACCGGTGAATAATTCCGCTTATGATAGAAAAAGATTTGTCCCTCTCCGTACAGCTCTCTCACGACCTCATATCCCAAGAAACGCGGAGTATATTTAGATTCATCCATTTTCTCTACTCCACGGTGTTCTCTCAACTTATTCACCCAACTGCCCATAAGAGGACGTTCGCTCACTTCGTCATAAAGGTCTGCAATAATCAGATACATTTCTCCCAACCGTATCATCGGAACGATGGTGTTCTCTATCTTCCCCACGTCGGTAATGTCTGCATACTTATAGAAATAGTAATCATTACCGCTCTTTTTCCAGTTGGCAATGTAACGATAGTCGTCAGTAGACCCGCCGTAGTCCGCTCCGCCGCCGAAATAAGGCATCTCCAAAAGAGCCGGATCCATCCTGAGCACCGGCTTCGGGCTGTGGTCCGGATCGTTGTTGTTCTTGAACATCAGATTCCGGTTCACATTCGTCAGACCGAAAATCACTTCCGTAGCAAAAATGCGATCCACATTCTCCGGTGTTCCCAACACGTTTGCTTTATTCACAAACGGAAAATGCTGCGGAGCAATATTAATAATCCCTTCGGCATAGCTTTTAGCCTTGGCTTTATAGTCTGCCTGATGCTCATCCTTGTAACTGGATATATAGTGATATGCCCGTGCCAACAACGCCTGTACGGCATAATAATTAAGCCTCAACGTACGGTACTCCAAGAAATTGCTGCCCCCCGTCGTCGCATGATTGACCAAATGGTCCGTCGTCGTGATAATAGGATCATCTGCCAACAGCCTTTCCGCTTCAGACAAGTCCTCTATGACATGACGCATCACTTCATTCCCCGGTAACAGTTCCTGCACCTGCAAGGTAGTGGACGTCTGATAGGGAATACTGGCCTTCGTCGGATTCAGCTTATATACGGGACCGAACAGACGGAACATGTCGAAATGCAGCAAAGCCCTTAACGCCAGCGCTTCTCCCCGAATCAAATTATAATTGTTACCCGTAAAGACCGACTTACGACTCTCCATCTGTTCCAATATCGTATTGCAGTTACGAATCAATGCATACGCTTTGTCCCACGTATTGTCGAGTCTCGTACGCCAATACTCGGTAGTGAAGTTCCGGTTGTTCAAATCAATATAATCTCCCCAAGTCAATGGGTCGGTACCGATCAGATAAGACCCTCCCATAATCTCCACCATTTCCACAGTAAGTGTCTGGCCGTACAGCTCGTCTTTATTCAAATCAATATACACTCCGTTAAGCAATTTCTTGAAACCTTCTTCGGTGCTCAACAAATCACCTTCGGCCATGGTGTCGTAGGGCTTCACTTCAAGCCAGTCACTACATCCGGCCGTGAAGAACAGGCCGAAAAAAGACAATATGATATATTTTAAGATTTTCATAATTTCTATAGCTTTAGAATACGGCTGAAACAGAGAATGACACAGTTCGCGCAAAAGGATAATCAATACCCCGTTCCGCTTTTACGGTAGATACCCGGAAGATGTCGTTCATGTTGGCCTGAAGGGTCAACGACGACAGACCGACCTTTTTAATGAAAGGTTGCGTGAATTCATATCCTACATTGAAGGACTCTCCGGCGAACGTATTCTCATCCATCACGAAACGGGAAGACTTGTCCGTTTTCTGTACTAAGGAGATACCCTTAAACTGTGCTTCCTGGCCGGGTACGGACCAACGGTCATACAACGCCCGCCGGTCCTGGTTGTAGTTTATGTCACTCAAGTCGATATTCTCCACCTTATTATATAAGTCTGAATTGAATATCTGCCCCCCGAGTTGGTAACGGAAATAAGCTCCGAACGAAAAGCCCTTGTAATAAAAGGTCGTTCCCAAAACCCCTTCCAATTTGGGCTGCGTGTCACCGACGACGACTTCGTCATTCACATCATAATCGAACGAATAACTACCGTCTTTCTTAATAAAAAGCTCTTTACCCGTAGCCGGGTCAATACCTGCCGAACGGACAGCCCAAATAGCCGTCGGGCTTCCTCCATCGTAATAACGCGTCGTCCCCGTTACCGAAGCCTGTCCGGCTTTGTTCAAGGCACTCAAAGAATTACCGATATGAGCGTACTTCGATTTATACGTCCGTGCATTCAAGCTGACGGTCCATTTTCTAAATTATGAATAGGAGACACACGCAACGTAGCCTCCAGTCCATTCGTATTTTGCTGGCCGGCATTCATCGCTACGCTCTTTACGCCTACCGAACCCGGTGTCGTAATGACAGCCAACAGCGGGTCTGTGATTTTGCGGAAGACATCCACCGTTACATTCAAACGATTGTCGAACATGGCTATATCCGTCCCTACCGTATAATTCAAAGTGTTCTGCCACTGAAGGTCGGGATTTCCCAAAGCCGATATCAAAACACCCGCACCGAATACATTGGTCATCCATCCATTGAATTGATAAGTCGTGAAAGCCTGATAAGCGGAAAAATTCTGATTACCGGGATTGCCGACAGACGCACGCAACTTGAGCAGTTGAAACAGGTCCGTGCCGCCCATGAACTTTTCCTTGTGAATGTTCCAACCTATACCCACCGACCACGTATCGCAAAAACGGTGGCTCGACCCGAACATGGAAGCTCCGTCGCGCCGATAGTTTACGTCAAGCAAATAACGGTTGTCATACGCGTATCCACCATTCAAATAGAAACTGGCCGCACGCGTGGTGCTTTCGGAATATGACGGTTTTCCACCATCCGGATAGCCATTGGCAAAAGAAGGTGCACCGAACTGGTCTTCGGTGAAGCCTATTGCTTTATAACCGTTACGGGTAGACTCCGTATTGGAAAAATTAAACCCGCCGACAAGATTGAGCATGTGAACTTCCCGGAACAGCTTGCCGTAAGTCACGGACAGATCCCCTTCATACTTCGTAACAGCGGTAGTGGAATGTTCGTATGAGCCTTTCTCCGTATCGCTCATACTGTCGAAATCCGTATGCAACGGAGACAAACGCGTTTCGGCTGTGGCCGTAGTTTTCGTCACTCCGAACTTGGCACGGGCACGCAAATCCGCCGTGGCAAACCATTCCGCAATAAAGTTATTCGTAAAGCCAAATTCATCCCCACGATCATAATTGTTCAGACGGGCATTCCAGAGCGGATTCGGAACAGGAGCCTCGTCGTCATTCTCCGGAACATACAAATACTTGTCTACTCCGCCATCGGCATTGTACTTGCGGTAATAGGGATTAGCCAAAGCATATTCGGAGAACGAGACCACTGGGTCGGACGTTTCCAGATAATCAATCGTCAGTTTGTTACTGAACTGGAACTTCCCGGTACGATAAATCAAATCCAGATTACCGGATAGGGTCTGGCGGCTCGACTCCTTCATCACGCCTTCCGTATTCCCGTAAGTCAGCCCTAAGCCATACCTGATTTTCTCTTCTCCGCCCTCGGCATAAACGTTATGTTTTTGCACGAAACCGGTACGCAACGGCTCACTCAACCAATAAGTATCCACTCCACGTGCCACTTCTTTCAAACGTTCGTTCCTCAGGTTGTCCAACCTCAGTTGGTTTAACGGGTCGTTCGTCAAATCAGTATATAACCCGGCCAATTCTTCGAACTTTATCTTTTCGCTGGCATTCATCAGGTTATAATCCGTCAAGTCGGCCATCGTCAGAGAAAAGTCGCCTTTATAACTCAAGCGCAACCGTCCCTTCTCCGGCTTCACCGTCTCGATGACCACAACACCATTGGCCGCTTTCGAACCGTAAATAGCCGTAGAAGCCGCATCCTTCAATATCGTAACGGAAGCCACACGATTCATGTTCAAATCTGAGACCGTCTGCAAATCGGTTTCAAATCCGTCCAGTATGAACAAAGGCTGATTCGGATCCGTACCATACTCCTCTTTCAACCCCATAATACTGCTCTTGCCACGGATTTCGATGTCCGGCATGCGGTTGGGGTCTGAACCAAACTGGATGTTATCCGCGATTTTGAAAGAAGGGTCGAGGGTTTTCAAACTCTGCAAGACATTCTGTACACCGATTTTTTTCAATTCCGGCCCCTCGAAAGTAGCAGCCGATCCCGTAAAACTTTCCTTTTTACGCTGGTATATTCCCGTCACCACCACTTCGTTCATGGCTTTCGAAGCCGGAGCCATCACTACCTTCTTAAAACTGTCCGTATGGGATGCGTCCAATTCCCGCTCTAACTTTTCGTAGCCGATATAAGTAAAAACCACTTTATAACGTCCTTTGGGCAAAGTTAATGAATAAGCACCGTCTATATCCGTCACCGTAATCACGTCCGTACCCAATACGCGAATGGAAACTCCAATCATGGTCTCTCCGGTCTCCTTATCCACCACAACGCCTTTTACCGTCATTTTTTCCGTACTTCCGACTGTTTCGGTACGAACCGCCCCTCCGACACCCGTACCGTTCTGTGCATGAAGCGCAGTGACCGATGAGAGCACCATCGCAAGAACGAAAAGGGCAAGCCCAGCACCGTAAGCCTTCAAACGGAAAAATACGATTCTCAAGTTTATTTTCATACTTCTTTCGTTATATACCTTAATTCCGCAACACTATTATAAAATATTTTTTTTAAGT
>ENA-OVGE01002757-OVGE01002757.1-human-gut-metagenome-genome-assembly--contig:-NODE-2757-length-10987-cov-3.982071_pt1 | contig 10987 bp, 10 predicted proteins | sample MGYA00237769_ERZ505417 | MGnify/ENA primary metagenome ERZ505417 (study PRJEB26158, sample SAMN06016403) | human gut metagenome | biome: human gut; feature: ankylosing spondylitis patient; material... | reverse complement strand
CAAGCAGCGCGAGATCATCTACGGCCAGCGCAAGCAGGTGCTCGACGGCATGGACGTCAAGAGTGTCATCATGAACATGATGAACACCTCCATCCGCCATCTGGTGCAGGGCGCCTTCGCGGGCGGCAGTCTCGACAGCGTCTCCATGCGCGAGCTGCTCGGCTCGGTGGAGGGGCTGTACTTCCCGAAGTACGCCGTGCGCTTTGAAGAGACGCAGATCCCCGCGCTGACGGCGGACGAGGTCGCGGACGCCTTCGCGCAGGCCGCCGCGGACTATTATGAGAAGAAGGAGCAGGAGCTCACCAGCCCCGTCATGCGCGAGGTTGAGCGCGTCGTGCTGCTGCGCGTCGTGGATGAGTACTGGATGGATCACATCGACGCGATGCAGGATCTGCGCCAGGGCATCCGCCTGCGCGCCTATGCCCAGACCGACCCGATCATCGCCTATAAAAAGGAGTCCCTCGAGATGTTCGAGGAGATGATCACCGCCATTCAGGAGGAGACGGTGCGCCGCCTGTACTCCGTCCGCGTGAAGAAGGACGAGGAGATCAAGCGTGAGCGCGTGGCCTCCGGCATGACCGAGAATGTCGGCGGCGACGGCACCGTGAAAAAGCAGCCACGCAAGGTCAAGAAGATCGGCCGCAACGATCCATGCCCCTGCGGCTCCGGCAAGAAGTATAAGCAGTGCTGCGGCCGGTAAGCCCCTTCCCCGAAAGGAGAAACTATGTCATTTGAAACAAACCGCAGCGGTGCTCTGCTCTGGCACACGAGCACGCTCTTCGATGCCGGCGCCGTCTGCCACGGCTTTTCCACGCGGCCCGGCGGCGTCAGCCCCGCGCCGTGGGATTCGCTGAACCTCGGCGTTGGCCGGGGCGATACGGCGGAGAACGTGCAGGAGAATTTCCGGCGCTTCTGCGCCGCCGTCGGCACCGACCCGATGCGCGTCGTGCTCAGCAAGCAGGTACACGAGCCGAATGTCCGCCTTGTGACCGGGGCGGACGCGGGCAAGGGCCTCTGGCGCGAGCGCGACTATCAGAGTGTGGACGCGATGATCTGCAACACGCCGAACCTGCCGCTCGTCGTCTTTTCCGCCGACTGCGGCATCATCCTGCTGCACGACCCGGTGCACGCAGCCGTCGGCGCCGTTCACGCCGGGTGGCGCGGCGCGGCGCAAGGGCTGGTTTCCATCGCGCTTCGCCGGATGGGCGAGGTGTTCGGCACCCATCCCGCCGACGTGCGCGCCGCCATCGGCGCGGGCATCGGCCAGTGCTGCTTCGAGACGGATGGGGAGGTGCCGCAGGCCATGCGCGCCGCGCTCGGCGCGGCGGCCGAGCCGTATATCGAGCAGCGCGGCGCGAAGTGGCATGTCGATCTCAAGGGCATCAACGCCCACTGGCTCCGCGCGGACGGCGTGGAGCAAATCGACGTCTGCGCGCACTGCACGGCCTGCCGCCCGGATCTGTACTGGTCCCATCGCCGGATGGGCAACGCGCGCGGCGCGCAGATCGCCATGATCGCGCTGCGCTGACAGGAGACTTTCCATGAAACGACGCATCCTTCCGCTGCTGCTGGTGCTGTGCCTGCTCTGGCTCACCGGCTGCAGCTTTGACGACACCAGCGACGAGGACCTTCTGCAGGAGATATATGGGTACTATCAGTCCGGGAAGGACAAGACCGACGCGCCGCTCACGTCGTTCGCGCTGCCCGTGCTGCAGGGGCAGACGCTCGACCCGATCACCTGTCCCGACGGGGTGCAGCAGACGATCGGGGCGCTGCTCTATGAGGGGCTGTATGCCCTCGACACGGGCTTCACGCCGCAGCCGATGCTGGCCGAGTCCTGCACCGTGAGCGGCACGACCTGCACCATCACCCTGCGCGGCGGCGTCACGTTCAGCGACGGCTCCGCCGTCACGGCGAGCGACGTGGTGCGCTCGCTGCAGCGGGCGCAGAGCTCCGAGCGCTACGGCGCGCGCCTTGCCGGCGTGAGCCGCATCGCCGCGGGCAGCGGCGGCACGGTTGTGCTCACGCTTGCCTATGAAAATCAGAATATCGCCGCCCTGCTCGACATCCCGATCGTCAAGGCCGGGACGGAGACGGCTACGGCCCCCATCGGCACGGGCCCGTATGTCTACACCGCGGGCGAGAGCGGGAGCGTCTCGCTCACGCGGAACAGCTCATGGTGGAAGGGGGAATCCCTCCCGCTGCAGACGATCCCGCTCGAGACGTATAAGGACAGCGACACCATCGCCTACGCGTTCTACGCGCGGGAGATCCAGCTGCTGACGTGCGATCTGACGGCGACGACGCCCTCGAACGTCTCCGGCAGCGGCGCCTACACGGACGCGGACACGACGGTGCTGCAGTATGTGGGCGTGAACACGTCGCGCCCGCTGCTGGCCGACCCGGCGGTGCGCCGGGCGCTCAGTCTCGGTATCGACCGGGCGGGGCTGGTGAAATCGTTCCTGATGGGCCACGCGGCCCCGGCGCAGTTCCCGGTGTCCCCGGTCTCGCCGCTCTATCCGCAGGCGCAGGAGGTTTCGTATTCCCCCGACCACTTCGCAGGCGCGATGGAGGAGGCGGGGCTCCGCACCGGGACGCAGACCCAGACGCTGACGCTGATCGTCAACGAGGAGAACAGCTACAAGGTCTCCATGGCGAGCCGCATCGCTTCGCAGCTGTCGCAGTATGACCTGCGCGTGACGGTCAGGACGATGTCCTGGAGCTCGTATACGCAGGCGCTGCGCAGCGGGAATTACGATTTGTATTACGCCGAGTGTCGCCTGACGGCGGACTGGGATCTCACGCCGCTGCTGGCGGCGGGCGGCGCGCTGAACTACGGCGGCGCGGCGAGCGACGAGATGACGGCGGCGCTGACGCGGTGGCTCACCTGCACGCAGGACGAGCAGACGGAGGCGATGGACTCGCTCTGTCAGGTGTTTCGGGAGCAGTCGCCGATCCTGCCGGTCTGCTTCAAGCGGACGTCGGTGCTCATGACACAGGGCGCGGTCGAGACGATCACCCCCACGGCGGCGAATCCGTTTTACGGTCTGAAGGACTGGAAGATCAATTTTAAGAAATAAGTGGACGGATGCAAAAAAAATCGGACAGACACATTGTCTGTCCGATTTCTTTTTTGTTTTAAACGGCAGTGGGATCTCTCTCAAGCTCGCGGGCCTTTTCAATCAGCATCTCGGCGATGCGCGGGAGAGCCTTGCCGGACTTTGAGATGAAGCCCGCCTGAAATTCAATGGCCGGTTCCAGACGGCGCAGGATCAGCCCCGTCTGATGCAGGTGCTGCTCCATATAGGGGTCGCTCGCATTGATGAAGCCGACAAAGTTGCCGAATTTGATGGTGTTGAGCATGCAGAAAATCTGTTCATGCGAGGAGCGGATGTGCGGCACGGCACCCGCCTTCTGCAGCTGCGCCATGACTTTGGTGCGGATGATGGAATATTCGTCGAGCATGACAACCTCTACCCCGGCGAGATCCTTTGCCGTCAGCGCAGCGAGATTGGCGAGAGGGTGGTTCGGGCACATGATGGCGCAGATGCGCGTCGTTGTGATGGGCACGAGGTCGAGCCCTAGCGCCTTAGCATCGTCCGGATCAGGCAGCCCGTTGAACGACAGATCCATTAGATCCTGCTTGATCTTGGCTATGTGGTTGTTCATGGAGCCCTCCTCGAGGTAGATCGAGGCCTTCGGATAGGCGCGATGGAGTTCCTCCGTGTAGAGAAAGTGCTGAAACCGGAAGGCAAGCGTCGGCGACAGGCCGAGGTGCAGGGTATAGCTCTTGCTCTCGGAGAGGTCGGCCATCTCCCGCTCGGCGTTCTCACATTCGAGCAGGATGCGCCGCGCGTGCTGCACAAGCTGCTCGCCCTCATAGGTGAAGGCGACGCTCTGCGGCGAACGGACGATCAGCCGGACGCCGAGATCCGCCTCAAGCGACTTGATCGCCATGGAGATGGCGGACTGGGAAACGAACAGCTCCTCGCTGGCGCGGGTGAAATTGTGATAACGGTATACCGCCTCCAGATACTGCAGGCGTTTGATATCCAGCATAAGGACAACTCCTTTCTCCAGCGGAAACAAATATAGACGGATAATATTATCATAGCAAGATCAAAAAAATTGATCTACTTTGCTTATTATAGCAATCTGCCCGCGAATAGTCAATTGGCACTTGTGAAAATTGCTGTTTTTCACAAGAAGGACGTTGTATAAAATGCTGGAGGGTCGGATTTGCGGGAAAAAACGCCATCAATAAAATTGATTTTGCCTTCAACAGCATGAATTTCACAAAAGGCGGATGCGGTTGTATCCTTTATTCAAGCAAAGCGCAAAAGAAAGGAGGCGGCGCCGGACAGACTGGATGCACATCCCCCTGCGAGGTCCGAAAAGTTTAACTTTGTAGAGTGAGGAGAAAGAAGTATGTCAATTCCTATTAAAAAATGGCTCGATAAGGTGCCGGGCGGCATCATTATTGTCCCGCTGTTTCTGGGCTGTATCATCAACACACTGTTCCCGGCGGCGCTGCAGATCGGCAGCTTTACCACCGGCATTGTCAACGGCACCAGCGCGCTGGTCGGCCTGTTTTTCATCTGCATGGGCGCGCAGCTCGATCTGAAATGCGCGCCGCAGGCAATGAAGACTGGCTTTACCATCACGATTGTCAAGTTCGCCGTGAGCGTCGGCATCGGTCTGGCGGCGGCCCACTTCTTCCATGACAACATGTTCGGCCTGAGCGCGCTGGCGATCATCGCGGCGGCATCGAACTCCAACGGTGCTCTGTTCGGCGCACTGACCAAGACCTACGGCTCCGAGGCCGATCAGGGCGCGGTCGCGATCATCTCCCTCAACGACGGCCCGTTCCTGACGATGGTCGCGATGGGTACGGCGGGTCTTGCGAGCATTCCGTATATGATGCTGGTAGCCTCAATTGTCCCGCTGCTGATCGGTATCATCCTCGGCAACCTCGACCCGAACATGCGCAAGTGCCTGAGCGCAGGCGGCGAGGTGACGATCATGGTGCTGGGCTTCGCACTCGGTGCAAACATGAGCCTCCAGCAGGTGATTCAGGGCGGTGTGCCCGGTATCGTCCTCGGCCTGATTACGGTTGTGATCGGCGGCGTGTTCAACATCCTGTTCGATAAGCTGACCGGTGGCTCCGGCATCGCGGGCGCGTCGATCTCCAGCGTCGGCGGCAACGCTGTCGCAACGCCGATGGCGCTGGCGGCCGTGGATAAGTCTCTGGAGGGCGTTGCGGCGATTGCACAGCCGCAGGTGGCCGCTGCTGTGGTCGTAACGGCCATCCTCTGCCCGATGCTGACAAACTGGATCAGCAAGCGCAGCGGCAGCAAGAAAAAGGCGACCTTCAAAGAGGTCGAGGAACTCGTCTCCAACGAGGACAGCACGGTCTGAACAAACAAACGCACCAGCAAAAGCTGAAAGAATAAAGGAGATAGAACTATGAAAGTCGGTTTTCTGGGTATGGGCGTTATGGGCCTGCCCATGGCGAAGAATCTGGTGAAAAAGGCCGGATGCGAGATTCTGGGCTTTGATGTGGTGGAAAAGCAGCGCGAGGCATTCGCCGCCGCGGGCGGCACGGCCGTGAGCGACGCCGAGGAGATCTATAAGACCTGCGATGTGATCATGCAGATCCTCCCGACGCACGCGATCATCCGCGACTCCGTTGAGAAAGCCATCCGCTTCGGTAAGCCCGGCCGTATCATCGTGGATCTCAGTTCCACCGCGCCGGACATCATTCAGGAGATGTATCAGGACGCAAAGAAGGCGGGCATGTTCCTGCTGGATTCCCCCATCAGCGGCGGTAACCCCATGGCCATCGCCGGGACGCTCGCCATCATGACCGGCGGCGACAAGGAGGCCTTTGAACAGGTCAAGCCCCTCCTTGAGTGCATGGGTCACCCCGTCTACACCGGCGGCGCGGGCAGCGGCAGCGTCACCAAGCTCGTCAACAACATCGTGGCGGGTGCGTACATGGTCGTCATTGCCGAGGCGTATGCCTTCGCGGCCAAGGCCGGCATCGACCTGCAGACAACCTTTGAGGCCACCCGCGGCGGTTTTGCCGGCGGTCCGGTCTATGACAACAAGGTGCCCAAGCTGATCCACCGCGACTATGAGCCCGGCGCGCGCGTTGCCGTCCACCGCAAGGATATTCTCAACGCGAAGCACTTCGCCCACCACATGGGCGTCGACACGCCGATGACCAATGTGGTGCTGATGGTGATGGACTGGATGAACGACAACGGTCACATCAATGAGGATCAGATCGCCATGGTCAAGTATTACGAGGACAAGATGGACGTCAAGGTCGGCAACGAGGACGCTCAGTAAAGCGCCCGCGATGGAACACTTCCCGATTTCCGTCACCCTGCTGGCAAACGCAGGCGTGTGCATCGGCTACCGGGGGATGACGCTCCTGCTCGACGGCATCTTCGGACGGGAGGGAAACCCCTTCAGCCCACTGCCTGCGGACTGCCGGCAGAAAATGTGCCGCGGCGAACCGCCGTTTGAAAAGCTGGACTGCCTGCTGTTCACCCACTTTCACCCGGATCATTTTTCTCCGGAGCTGACAATGCAGATCGTGGGGAGCAGACCGGTCAGGGCACTGTTTTTTCCAGAGGACGAGGCGGAGCCGGTGCAGGAACTGGCATATTTCCTGCGGCGCAGGGACATCCCCTTTGTGCAGCTGTCGCACACGACGGATCACACCGTGTGGCGGCTCGGCGAGCACATCCGCCTGCAGGCCTTCCGGACGCAGCACTTGGGGCAGGAGTTTTATGAGGTACCCCATGTGTGCTACCGGATTTCCTTTGACGGGCGGGAGGTGCTGTTCACGGCGGACACGGACTATCTGCACGAGACACTCGCACAGATAAGCGGCACGGCGCTGGAGGCAGCATTTGTCAATCCGCTGTTTTTCCAGGCGCTCTTTGATAAACGCCTGTTTCACGGCGCGCTCGAGGCGAAGTACATCTGTGTGTATCACATCCCCTTCCGGGAGGACGACCGCATGCACATGCGAGAGAGCGTGCGCCGGCGGCTCACCGCTCCGGGGGCAGAGCACCTGCGGGTTCTCCCCCTGAGCGAGCCATATCAGCGGATCAAATTATAGTGGAATGAAAAGAGAGGAGACAGAGCGATGACTGATCGCAGCGATATTCTGGAGATGGCACAGGGCCGTCTTTCAAGAGTGATAGCCGTCCGGCTGCGGCCGGGGACGGACGTGCTGCATGGGTTGGAGGAGGCCTGCCGCCGCAGCGGCATCAACAGCGGCGTGATCCTCAGCGCAATTGGCAGTCTTGACGGCGTGGCGTACTGCAACCCCGTGGAGCTGCCCGACCGGAAGGCGGGCTACGGCTATGGCGAGATCCTGCATCTGACAGGACCGATTGAGCTGACAAGCGGCGCCGGCATTATCTGCCACGACCCGGAGGGCAACACGAACCTGCACGTTCACATGGGACTGAGCGACCGCTACGGCAACGCCCACGGCGGCCACCTCGCAGAGGGCACAAAGGTGCTGCTGACGGTGGACGTCATCATCGCGGAGATCGAGGGGCTGGTCATGGGACGTCAGTTCGACGAGGAGCTGGAGGTTCCCATCTTTAACCCCCGGCAGGCATAAACGATTACAACACGGACAAGAAAGGCGTGAGAACATTGGCTACAAACGAGAAGTATACAAAAGAGCAGCTGATGGAGTTTTACCGGACGATGGTTCGGATCCGTACCTTCGAAGAGAAGGCCGCGGAGTGCTTCACCAAGGGTATGCTCGCGGGCAATATCCACCTGAGCATCGGACAGGAGGCCGCAGAGGCTGGTGCCTTCGCCGCCATCGAGCCGAAGGACTATTTCACCTCCACCCACCGCGGCCACGGCCATGCGATTGCCCGCGGCGCGGATCCCAAGCGCGCCATGGCGGAGCTGTTCGGCAAGAAAACCGGTTACTGCAAGGGCAAGGGCGGCTCCATGCACATCGCCGATATGGAGAAGATGAACCATCTGGGCGCGAATGGCATCGTCGGCGGCGGCCAGCCCATCTCGGCGGGCTCCGCACTCGCCTCGTGGATTCTCGGCGACGACTCCGTGACGGTCGGCTGCTTCGGCGACGGCGCGACGAACGAGGGCTCGTTCCACGAGTCGCTGAACATGGCGGCCGCGTGGAAGCTGCCGATGGTCTGGTTCATTGAGAACAACTGCTACGGCGTCTCCACCGAGATCCACCGCGTGACGAACACGCCGGATCTGGCGAGCCGCGGCGCGGCCTACGGTGTACCTTACACCGTGGTCGACGGGACGAATCCCACCGATGTCTATGAGGCGATGCTCGTTGCAATGGAGCACGCGCGCTCCGGCAAGGGCCCGTACCTCGTCGAAGCGAAGGTTTACCGTTATCAGGGGCACTACTGCGGCGATCCCGCCGTCTACCGCCCGAAGGAGTATATGGAGCATGCCCTCGAAAATGATGGCATCGAGAAGCTTGCAAAGCGCCTGCTGGCGCTGGGTGCATCGCAGGAGGAGCTGGACGCGGTGAAGAAGGCCGCTGATGACGAGATGAACGAGGCGGTGCGCTTTGCCGACGAGTCCGAGTATCCCGATCCGGCGACGGTTCTCGATGACATGTATGTGAGCGACAACGAAAGGTGTGTGGCACGATGAAGAAGATTACAGTCAGCAAGGCGATCGGCGAGGCACTTCACGAGGAGATGCTCCGCGACGATAAAGTGTTTATTATGGGCGAGGACATGGCCGTTATGGGCAATGTCTTTGCCATCACGAAGGGCTTTCTGGAGGAGTTTGGCCCGAAGCGCGTGATTGATACCCCCATCTCCGAGGAGGGCTTCGTGGGTATGGCTGTCGGCGCGGCGATGCGTGGTATGCGGCCTGTGGTAGAGCTGATGTACGACGACTTCGCCACCGAGTGCGCAGACCCGCTGTTCAATCAGGCGGCGAAGATCCGCTATATGACGGGCGGTCAGTGCCATGTGCCGATGGTTCTCCGCGCGCCGATGGGTGCCGGCCGCCGCAATGCGGGCCAACACTCCCAGTCCCTTGAGAACTTCTTCTGCCACTTCCCCGGCCTGAAGGTCGTGGCGCCCTGCACGGCGCAGGACGCGAAGGGGCTGCTGAAGTCCGCCATCCGCGACGATGACCCCGTCATCTTCCTCGAGCACAAGCTGCTCTACGCGCACAAGGAGCAGATCCCCGAAGAGGAGTATACCATCCCTCTGGGACAGGCCGACATCAAGCGCGAGGGCAAGGACATCACCATCATCACCTGGAGCCGCGAGGTCAACTTCTCGCTCGAGGCTGCCAAGACGCTGGCCGAGCAGGGAATCGACGCAGAAGTGCTGGATCTGCGCACGCTGGTGCCGCTGGATTGGGACGCGATTGTGCAGTCCGTCTCCAAGACCCACAACGCCATCATCGTCTCCGAGGAGGTCAAGCGCGGCAGCTTTGCCGGTGAGCTCTCCGCCCAGATCGCGGAGGAGCTGTTCGATGAGCTGGATGCGCCCGTGGAGCGTGTGTGCGGCCTGAATATCTGCTCTCCCTTCAGCCCGGTGCTGGAGGACGAGAACTTCCCCCACCCGGAGACGATTGTCGCCGCGGCGAAGCGAGTTCTGAACAAGTGAGGAGGAACTGACATGGCTTATGAAGTTTTGATGCCCCAGTTGGGCCTGACGATGGAGGAGGGGACCGTCTCCTCGTGGGTCAAGCATGAGGGCGATGCGGTCAAGGCCGGTGACGTGCTGCTGGAGATCACCACCGACAAGCTGACCAACGAGGTAACGAGCGAGCACGACGGCGTGCTGCTGAAGATCGTGGCGCAGGAGGGGGAGGACATCCCCGTCAAGGGTTTGCTGGGCTATGTCGGTGAGGCCGGCGAGGTCGTCGGCGACGCCGCGCCTGCGGCACCTGCAGCGGCAGCACCTGCCGAGGAGGCACCTGCCGCACCTGCCGTACCCGCTCCGGCTCCCGTGGCGGACGGCAAGCGCATCCGCATCTCCCCGCTCGCGCGCAAGACGGCGCAGAAGCTGGGCGTAGACTATACCGCCATCGCCGGCAGCGGCCCGAGCGGCCGCATCCGTCAGGCGGACATTCTGACGGCGGCCGAGGCGCAGAAGAGTGCGCCTGCCCCGGCTGCTCCCGCTCCCGCGGCAGCACCTGCCACACCGAAGGCGGCTCCCGCAGAGCTGGCAGACGGCGACACGGCCGAGAAGCTCTCCGGTATGCGCAAGGTCGTGGCGCAGCGTATGCTGCAGTCCCACACGGAGATCCCGCCCGTCACGCAGGTCACCAAGGTCGACGTGACCGCGCTGATGCAGTTCCGCCGCGAGCTGCTGGAGAAAACGGGCAAGAAGTACTCCGTCAACGACCTGATCCTCAAGGCGACGGCCAAGTGCCTTGCGGCGCACCCGGAAATGCTCGTCAGCTTCGACGGCGACCGGATCATCCGGCGCGCGCACGTCAATCTGGGCATGGCCGTCGCGCTGGACACGGGGCTGATCGTCCCCGTTATCCGCGACGCGGACAAGCTGAGTCTCGACGCGCTCTCCGCCCGCGCCAAGGATCTGGCGGCGCGCGCCAAGGACGGCGGCCTGACGCCCGACGACTACAAGGGGTCGACGTTCACCGTGTCCAATCTGGGTATGTTCGGCATTGAGCTGTTCACGCCCATCGTCAACCAGCCGGACGCCGCCATCCTCGGTGTCACCGCGGTGGAGGACGAGCTGGTCATGGAGCCGGACGGCACCATCGCGAAGCATCAGGTCATGCGCCTTTGCTGCACGTTCGACCACCGCGCGATGGACGGCGCCGTGGAAGCGCGGTTCGGCATGGATCTGCGCGACCTGCTACAGTCGCCCGTAGAGATTCTGCTCTGATGCGAGGTGCGGTATGAAGAATATCATTGTCATCGGCGGCGGGCCCGGCGGGTATGTGGCGGCGATCCGCGCCGCGCAGC
>ENA-OVGE01002753-OVGE01002753.1-human-gut-metagenome-genome-assembly--contig:-NODE-2753-length-10992-cov-75.065923_pt1 | contig 10992 bp, 9 predicted proteins | sample MGYA00237769_ERZ505417 | MGnify/ENA primary metagenome ERZ505417 (study PRJEB26158, sample SAMN06016403) | human gut metagenome | biome: human gut; feature: ankylosing spondylitis patient; material... | reverse complement strand
CGCATGCTTACGTACCATTTCATCTCGCCGTCAAATCCAGTCAACCCCGAGAATTTTCTGATATTGGGTGCAAAGATAAGGCGAAAATTTGAAACTACCAAATTTTTTAAGGAAAAAATCATACTAAAGATTCCAAATAGCTTAAAATGAGCATTTTATGAGTTCTTGCCTTAAACATGCTAACCAAACTCTTAGTGCAATGGCTGTAATAGCATCCTCATTATCATTATTTTTAGGTATTGCATACCTTCTTAGAAATATGTACCTTTGCAGCCTGATTCAAGATAGTAATAATGATTATGAATATGCTAAATAAGAAAATAACTTGGAGAAAACAACATAAATGGTTAGGCATCGGTATGAGTTTTTTCATACTGATGTTCTGCTTGTCGGGTATTTTGCTCAACCACCGTTCGCTTATCAAAGATGTGGACGTGAGCAGAAAATATCTGCCAAGCCGCTATGAATTCAAGAATTGGAATGGCGGGTTGCTGAGAGGAACGCTTGCTTTGGATGATGCCATATTGCTGTATGGAAACGGGGGAATCTGGCAAACGGATTCTACAGCATCCACATTCAAGGACTTTAATAAGGGGATTCCAGCAGGAGCAGACTGCCGACAGATAAGAAATGTTATCAGAACGGATGATGGTTCTGTCTGGTCGGTATCTCCATTTGCACTTTACCGGTTGGGGAGTCACAAAATATGGAAAAGCGTAACTCTTCCGACAGAGCCGGAAGAGAAGTTGAGCGACATTTCTGCTCATGGAGATACGCTTTTGGTTCTCAGCCGCTCCTATGCTTATGTTTCCTTGCCACCTTATCAGAACTTCCAACGGATAGAATTGCCTATGCCAAAGGAGTATGATGGGAAGGTTACAGTCTTTCGTACGATATGGCTGCTTCACAGTGGAGAGTTGTTTGGCAGCATAGGTAAACTCATCGTAGATGGCATTGCCATAATCCTGGTGTTGCTCTGCATCTCAGGTCTTATCTTCTGGTTAAAGCCTAAACAGAAGAGGTTGCTTCGCTTTTCGCTACAATGGCATGACAAAATAGGCCGATATACCATCATGCTTACTTTGTTGATAGCCCTGACAGGTTGGTGCCTTCGTCCACCTGTGATGATAGCCTTGGTGTTGAACAAGATGCCGTCTATTCCTGGGACGACGCTTCATAGCAAGAACCCTTGGAATGACAAACTCCGTGTGGTGCGTTATGATGAAAAGTTCGGTGACTGGCTCTTGTCAACTTCGGATGGTTTCTTTTCCGTGAATTTCCAGACCGGAAAATTGGAGTCCATCTCCAATACTCCACCAGTCAGTGTTATGGGATTGAATGTCCTTCAGCAAAGCAAAGATGGCAAATGGTATTGCGGTTCGTTTAGTGGTCTCTTTGTTTGGGATAGAGTAAAGGGGACAACCATTGATTATTCTACCGGGAAAGCTGCTTTAAAGAACGGTGGCGCACCATTCGGAAAAAAGGCGATAGCAGGTATGAGCCAGGATTTCTCTGATACGCCTGTCATTGCTGAGTATAATGAAGGAACCGACTTTGCGCCACAACCCGCTTATATGAACCAACTGCCCATGTCATTATGGAATGTGGCTCTGGAGGCTCATAGCGGTAGAATCTTCATAGGTAGTATTGCTACATATATATTTATCTTCGTGATGGGAATACTTGCCGTATGGTGCCTTTGGTCTGGATATGTCATTAGACTGGTGAAGAAAAAATAAAAAAAAAGTTTGAATGCGTTGTTTTAATTGCTATATTGCCATATTGTATGTGCAAATGGTTGATACTCAGCGTAAAAGTACGTATGGCAATTCTCGGAAAAGCGCCGGGAATTGCCATATATTGTTATAGTGAGAATTAGTACCCTCATTTTCGTCGCGACGTATCTGATGCTGCGTCGTGACGCAGTTGTTGTTACGTCGCGATGTATCAGATGCTACGTCGGGACGTAATTTCTTCCGCATCGATGGCGAAGTTATGAATAAAGATTGAAATCCCCAAGCATTGAACCGAAAAAATGCTTTTTTGCTCAATACTTTCTGTGTTTTTCTCAAAAAAACACGCTGAAATCTGCTAAATAGTTTAAAATGAACGAATTATGAGTCTTTTACCTCAATAGAGATAATGATTTGGCAACAGTCCCAATTTCTGCAATATGCATACGTTTGCTGTCAAACAACTCTTCTCAGCAGTAAAGATACAATAACTACACGAAATAACAATCGCTATATTGGAATAATTTACATAAAATAGCTTAATTTATAATGATTATCGCATAATTTAATGTATATTTGCAGCTAAATTCAGTGAATTTATGAAACAAAACAAGATAAGATAAAAGATATCTTGGCAAGTATGTTGTAGAACTTCTGATAATAAAATATTATTTGAATATGGGCATAAGCAAAGATTTAACAGAAGAGGATGTCAAGTTCCGCTATATCAACGAAGCCATCACAAGCAAGGGATGGTCAAAGGATAGTATATTCATGGAACAGAAGGTTAAATTTACTGACGGTAAAATTAGCCTTCATGGTAATCTTGTGCATAGAGAGAAACCGAAGTTTGCCGACTATGTACTTTATGCAAATAAGGCAACACCCATTGCTATTGTAGAAGCAAAGGATGCCAATCATTCTGTTTCACATGGATTGCAACAAGCCATGACCTATGCCCAAATGCTTGATGTGAAATTTGCATACAGTTCAAATGGTGAAGGGTTTGCCGAACATGACTTCTTGACAGGCAAGGAACGCACTTTTGCTATGGACGAATTTCCAACAAAAGAAGAACTTATCGAAAGATATAAAAATGAGGCTAACGATGGAAACGGACTTAACGAACAAGAGCTGGCTATCATAAAGCAGCCTTTTTGCACTGGTCAGAATATATTCCCGCCACGATATTATCAGCGCAATGCAGTAAACCGCACTGTCAATGCTATTGCGAGAGGACAAAACCGTGTGCTCCTTGTCATGGCAACTGGCACTGGCAAGACATATACTGCATTTCAGATTGTATGGCGTTTACTTAAAAGTGGTTTGAAGAAGAAAGTGTTGTATCTTGCAGACCGCAATATATTGGTTGATCAATCCATACAGCAAGACTTCAAACCATTAGAAAAGGTAACGCACAAGATAGACTACTCAAAAGACAAGAACCACTTGGAAGAATTGGGGTCTTATCAAGTGTTCTTTGCACTCTATCAACAGTTGATTGGACAGAATGATGCCAAAAACTATAAGGAGTTGTTTCCTAATCCAGACTATTTTGATCTTGTTATCGTTGATGAGTGTCATAGAGGTAGCGCAAAGGATGATAGCAACTGGCGAAACATCTTGGAATACTTTTCTTCGGCTACTCATATAGGTATGACAGCAACACCAAAAGAAACAAAGTACCAGTCAAGTATTGGCTACTTTGGTGAGCCTATATATACATATAGTCTTAAAAACGGAATTGAGGACGGTTTCCTAGCTCCTTTCAAGGTAATCAACATCACAACCAACATTGGCGATGAGTGGAGACCGACAAAGGGACAAAAGGATATATACGGCAACGAGATAGAAGACCGCATTTATAACAACAGTGACTATGATTATAACATTATTATAGAAGACCGTATAAGGGAAGTTGCGCAAGAGATAACCAACTATCTGAAAAGCACTGACCGCATGGCTAAGACCATAGTGTTCTGTGCTGATGAAACACATGCGGAGCGTATGCGTCTGGCATTGACCAATGCCAATGCTGATATGTGCAAGAAAAATCCTGACTATGTGGTTCGCATAACAGGTAGCGATGAGTATGGTAAAAGCAAGTTGGATTACTTTATTTCAGTATCTTCGGAATATCCAGTCATTGCAACGACCAGCAAACTGCTTTCTACCGGTGTGGATTGCAAGATGGTAAAGCTGATAGTGCTTGACCAACAGATTGGTTCCATGACGGAGTTTAAGCAGATTATAGGACGCGGAACCCGTCTTCGTGAGAATGAGGGAAAGACCAATTTCACGGTGATGGACTTTCGAAATGTAACACGCTTGTTTGCTGACCCAGATTGGGACGGACCTATCGAGATGGATCCCGATTATCCTATAAAGTCCAGAGAGGCAAAAACTCCAGTTCTGCCTGTAGATGATACACCGCCAATAGTTGGTGATCCTATCACTCGTCCAAAGCCTCTTGTAGATAAAGATGGCTGCCAGGTAATGGTTGTCAATAAGGTAGTGTCCGTTTACGATGCCGATGGCAAGCTGCTTCGCACGGAGAGTATTACCGACTACACGAAGAAGAATATCCTTGATTCGTTTGCTACCATTGATACATTTACCTCCAAATGGAATGAAATAAAGAAAAAGTCAGACATTGCTGATATGCTGAAAGAAAGAGGCATAGATCTTGCAGAATTAAAAACTTCACAGGAAATGAGCAATGTGGATGATTTTGATTTCATCTGCCATATCGCATACGGAAAGAAGACCCTGACGAGGCGGGAACGTGCTGAGCAAGTGAAAAAGCGTGATATATTTACCAAGTATGGTGAGCAGGCACGGCTGGTACTTGAGAATTTGCTGGAGAAGTACATGGAAGAAGGCATTTCTGAACTTGAAAGTCTCACTGTGCTTGAAAACGATCCTTTCCGCCGATTGGGCTCTAAGGCAAATATAGTAAAGTTCTTCGGTGGCAAGAGAGAGTATCTGAAGGCCGTAAAAGAGTTGGAGCAATCAATATATAATATAGCATAAAAAGAAACAATATAAAATGAGTTTATCTAATTTCGTAAAACGAGTACGCAATATCATGCGCAATGATGCCGGTATCAACGGTGATGCGCAACGCATAGAACAAATGGCGTGGATGCTGTTCTTGAAAGTATATGACGAGAAAGAGAATGATTGGGAGTTGGACGATGATGATTACAAGTCAATTATTCCAGAAGAATGCCGTTGGCGCAACTGGGCACATGATGATGGAAGCGGCAATGCCTTGACAGGTGACGAGCTGCTTTCGTTTGTCAACAACACCTTGTTTGTTGAACTCAAAAACATAGAGGTTACACCTGACACCCCAATTCGTCAGGCAATAGTAAAGACCACATTTGAGGATGCCAACCAATATATGAAAGATGGTGTTCAGCTCCGCCAGGTGCTGAACGTGATTGACGGACTGAACCTTGGTGACTATGAAGAGAGTCATGCTTTCGGTGAGATATACGAGACTATCCTTAAAGAAATGCAGTCGGCTGGTTCCTCTGGTGAGTTCTATACCCCAAGAGCCTTAACAGAATTTATGGCAGAAATCGTCAATCCGCAGATTGGTGAGAAAATGGCAGACTTCGCTTGTGGTACAGGAGGTTTCATCACAAGTTGGTTGGGTGAATTGGACAAAAAGGTAAAGACTGCCGAAGACCGCAAAGAGTACAATCAGTCTGTATTTGGCATAGAAAAGAAACAATTCCCGTATATGCTATGTGTGACAAACCTGTTACTGCATGGTATTGACACGCCATTGGTATATCACGATAATTCGCTTACAAAAGATGTACTCAACTATACAGATGGAGACAAGTTTGATGTTGTTTTGATGAATCCACCATACGGAGGTAATGAAAAGGCCGACGTGAAATCTCACTTTCCTTCTGATATGCGCAGTAGCGAGACTGCTGACCTCTTCATGGTGCTTATCATGTATCGCTTGAAGAAAAATGGCCGTGCTGCTGTCATTGTTCCTGATGGTTTCCTTTTTGGAGCAGATAACACAAAGATTGCCATTAAGACAAAGTTGCTCAGGGATTTCAACTTGCACACCATTATCCGTTTGCCTGGCAGTATCTTTGCACCTTACACTTCGATTGCCACGAACATTTTGTTCTTCGACAATACCAGTGCGGATGGTGCTCCAGAAGGTTATTCTACAAAGGAAACGTGGTTCTACCGTTTGGATATGCCAGAGGGGTACAAGCATTTTTCCAAGACAAAATCGATGAAGTCGGAGCATTGCGATCCTATCCGTGAATGGTGGAACGACCGCAAGGAGATTATCATTGCCGATGGAGATGAGAAATCACGCTGCTATCCTGTACAAGAGTTGATTGATTCTGATTGCAACTTCGACTTATGTAAGTTCCCAAAAGAGGATGAGGAGATTTTGCCTCCTGCCGAACTGCTTGCCGACTATTTCAAGAAGCGCAAGGCTCTTGATCATGAGATTGATAAGACATTGGCTGAGATACAGCGTATCTTGGGGATAAATATAAATGTGGACGAATTGTAAAATGTGGGACGGTGTTCCACAAATCTAAAAGATTGGCATGGAGAATAAAGGTTTGACAAACATAAATGATGCTGCCTATCAGAAGTTGATAGACAACATAACCGCACTATGGGGTGAGGCGAAGTCAAAAGCGGTCAATGCTGTCAATACAGAATTGCTTGAAGCAAACTGGCAGACAGGTAAATACATTGTGGAGTTTGAGCTTAAAGGTAAAGATAGAGCAGAGTATGGAAAACATTTGCTCATGAATCTTTCAAAAGATTTGACTATTAGAAATGGCAAGGGGTTCAACCGTACTAATCTCACTTATATGCGTAAGTTCTATTTGGCTTTTCCAATTTTGGGGACAGCGTCCCCAAAATTGACATGGAGCCATTACTATGAACTACTAAAGTGTGATAATTCTCTCGAAATGAAGTTCTATTTTAATGAATGTATTAAGGAAGGCTGGAAAGTTCGAGAACTGAAAAGGCAGATGAAAAGTTGTCTGTTTCAGCGACTTGCACTAAGCACAGACAAGGCAGGAGTTCTTGCATTGGCAAACGAGGGGCATCAAGTACAAACTCCGCAAGACATCATCCGTGACCCTTTCGTGCTTGAATTTGCAGGACTTCCCAAACAGAAACGCTATAAGGAGAGTGACTTGGAAAAGGCTCTTAAAGACCACATGGAGCAGTTTCTTTTGGAAATGGGACGTGGTTTTGCATTTGTGGGCAGGCAATACTCCATGCAGATAGGAAGCCGACAGTTCAAGGTGGATTTGGTATTCTACCACTGTATCTTGAAATGCTATGTGTTGATTGATTTGAAGCGAGCAGAGATAAAGCATGGTGATATTGGGCAGATGAACCTCTACTTGAACTATTTCAAAACAGAAGTATGTCAACCTGACGATAATCCACCCATTGGCATAGTTTTGGGAGCAAGAAAAGATGAACTTTTGATGGAGTATGCCTTGGAGGGTATAACCAATCAATTGTTTGTAGCACGTTACCAACTCTATTTGCCAAAGCGTGAAGAACTGCAAGCGCAACTTGACAAATTGTTGGACGAAGCTGAGTAACAACAATAAAATAAGGACATTTCAATTTTATAGCATAATTATGAAAAGTAATATTGGAATACAAATCATTTTGTCTATTGTACTGACTATGTGCAGTATCAATATAAATGCACAAACGGTTGGATATACATATCGACCTTTGGCTGCCGAGGGATGTAACATGAAATATAGCGTTGCAAAGCAAGATACGGCATATTACATTATCGCAACCGTAAAGTCATACAGACTGAATTTCCTGAAAGAATCAACCATGTTGTTGAAAACATTCGATGGTGAAGTTATTAAACTTTATGGTTCTCAGATTGGTAGCAGTTCTGAAACGGCAGGTATTGTCTCTGGCAATATAGTCCTTCCAGTGACAGAAATCAGTTCTACAGCTCAATTCAAGATAAGTCCACAACAATTTGAGTTGTTGAAAAAAGGCGTGGCTAAGATAAGGCTATCTACCATACCTATTGAGCATGAGCGGACATTTGCCAAAGATAAAATAGGCAAGAAACTTTATCAGTTCTTCTTGAAGCAGAAAAATAAGGACAATGATTTCTAACTATAGAAAATTATAATGAACGGAAAGCAATTAAAGAATAGCATATTACAATGGGCGATACAGGGAAAACTTGTACCGCAAGACCCTAATGACGAACCTGCAAGCGTTTTGCTTGATAAGATTCGTCAAGAGAAAGAACGCTTGATTAAGGAGAAGAAAATCAAGCGTGATAAGAACGCATCTATTATCTACCGTGGTGAGGATAATTCCTATTATGAGAAGATACTTGCTACGGGAGAGGTGAAATGCATTGATGAGGAAGTACCGTTTGAGATACCAAAGGGATGGGAATGGTGTAGGCTCAATGACTTGGCTTTGTATAGAAAAGGACCTTTTGGAAGTAGCTTAACAAAATCTATGTTTGTAGCTAAAAGCAATCAAAGTGTCAAAGTTTATGAGCAGAAGAATGCAATACAAAAAGACTTTCGTCTTGGTGATTATTATATCAGCAAAGAAAAGTTTGAAGCAATGCAAAGCTTTATAGTCAAACCAAATGACATTATAGTAAGCTGCGCAGGAACAATCGGTGAGACCTATCTTCTGCCATTAGATGCTCCTATCGGTATTATCAATCAAGCGTTGATGAGGGTTACACTTTTTGATTTGAGCATGGCAGAATACTGGCAAATGTACTTTGCTTATACGCTTTTAAATGAGGCACAAATGAAAGGAGCCGGTTCTGCTATTAAGAATATTCCCCCGTTTGAATATCTAAAAGCAGTACTTGTGCCTGTTCCTCCTTTATCAGAACAAACTAGATTGGTTGAAAGATACAATTTGCTTTTGTCTCTAATTGCTAAATATGAGTCAGAAGCAGATAAATTGAATTGTCTCAATCTAAACATCTATGATAAATTAAAGAAGACCGTATTGCAAGAAGCAATTCAAGGTAAACTCGTCCAACAAATTGCCGAAGAAGGTACAGCCCAAGAACTACTCGAACAAATAAAGACAGAGAAGCAGAATTTAGTAAAAGAGGGCAAGCTAAAGAAGTCTGCCCTCAACGATTCTGTTATCTTTCGTGGTGACGATAACAGGTACTATGAGAAGATTGGAAAAAAGTGCGTGGATATAACTGAAGAAATCCCTTTTGAAATCCCTAATAGTTGGACTTGGGCAAGAATGGGAGGCATTGGAGATTGGGGCGCAGGTTCTACACCTCAGCGCACCAACCAAAATTATTATGGCGGCAATATTTTATGGCTTAAAACAGGGGAGTTGAACAATGGTATTGTATATGATACAGAAGAAAAAATAACGCAGAAAGCTTTTCAAGATTGCTCTCTGCGTATGAATAAAATAGGTGATGTTCTCATTGCTATGTATGGAGCCACTATAGGAAAATTAGCTATTGTTGGCAAGGAACTCACGACCAATCAAGCTTGTTGTGGCTGCACTCCATATATCATTTTCAATTGGTATCTCTTTTATTTTCTGATGGCAAGTAGAGATACGTTCATAAAGAAAGGAGAAGGAGGAGCCCAGCCGAATATTTCCAGAGTCAAATTGGTTGAGCACTTGATTCCTTTACCTCCTTTACGAGAACAGAAACGAATAGTCCAAAAGATAGAGCAATTAATGAAGTTGCTCAAATAGTTTTTCTATTTGAGCAACAATGCGTTGCTGCTCTTCCTTTGGCGGTAAAGGAAACAACTTGTTTTCCAAATACCCGACGACAATACGCTGTTGGTTTGCAGTTCCTTTAAACGTTGCCTCATCAATGAAATATGGAGACTCTAAGAAATACAACAGATACCATCTACCTATTGTATTTCCATAGGGTCTCAACACTTTTAATTCTGTAGTTCCTGCCCCGATACCATTAGGTAAGCCATGAAAAATTGCAGACTTTCTGTTTTGAAAACATGGCGTAATTTTAGCAAAAGCAACATCACCATTCGCAAAATGAGTAAATCCCTTTTTTATATTTCCCCATTTGACCAAATCAAAAGTGAAATCTGATTTATAACCTGCACTTATCTTTTCCATTGGAATAAATGCTGCTAAAGTCTCATCATCAGCTTCATTCTTTGGATTTAATTGAAATACATCACGAATCCTTACCCATTTCCAATTAGTAGGAATAGTAAAAGGGATTTCTTCAGTTATATCCACGCACTTTTTCCCAATCTTCTCATAGTACCTGTTATCGTCACCACGGAAGATAACAGAATCGTTAAGGGCTGACTTCTTTAGCTTGCCCTCTTTAACGAGTTTCTGCTTCTCTGTTTTTATCTGTTCAAGCAGTTCTTGTGCTGTTCCTTCTTCTGGTATTTGAGGTACGAGCTTGCCTTGTATAGCCTCTTGGAGAATAGATTTCTTAAGAAATGCTTTTATATTTGAATCAAGAATTTCTTTTTTATTTTGGAATGTTCCATATCTTTCGATTAGAGGAATAATATTTTCTATTTCATGTACAATCCTTTTTTGTTCATTTACAGGTGGAATTGGTATTAAGCGAGGTTTCATATTCTCCATAGAAACATGAACCATAGTACTTCCTGTTGTTGATGCTTTTACTTGCGTCTTATCAAACAAGAAGAAATAATACAAGTATTCTCTAAACAAAATCATTAAATTAAACTTGACATTCCAAATATGATAATGAAATATCGTTTTATCTCCATTCCATATTTGAGGACCAAAAGAAGCAGACCATGCATAAAGCAAGTCGCCATTATAGCAATACTTATCTTCTGGCAATTCTAAGTCTGAATAATACCACTCGTTATTTGTAAAAAAGTTACCAACACGAAGTACTTTGTATTTTCCTTGTGGCAATAGCTCTTCTTTTTTATATGCCCTACCATTTACAAAAGTTATAACATCTTGCATTCTGCACCATTCCCACCCATTAGGAACATCAAATGGTATCTCCTCATCAATGCATTTCACCTCTCCCGTAGCAAGTATCTTCTCATAATAGGAACTCATAGAACAATACCATGCCTATTTATATGGACAACTTTATGTTTTACTAATAAACGAATAGAAATGGAATTAGAAAAATTTGAAGAGTTCTTAACCCAAGGAAATATGGCTAAGAACACGATTTCGGCATATCTGTATGCCGTAAAGGAGTTTGGCT
>ENA-OVGE01002752-OVGE01002752.1-human-gut-metagenome-genome-assembly--contig:-NODE-2752-length-11003-cov-8.044118_pt1 | contig 11003 bp, 8 predicted proteins | sample MGYA00237769_ERZ505417 | MGnify/ENA primary metagenome ERZ505417 (study PRJEB26158, sample SAMN06016403) | human gut metagenome | biome: human gut; feature: ankylosing spondylitis patient; material... | reverse complement strand
GGGCGGCCACAACGAGCGCCCCAACATCTTCATCGTCAAGACCATCATCAACCAGTTGCATGACCGCCTGCAGGACGAGGGCATCAGCGAGGACCTCATCAAGCACGTTGCCGACCGTCTGGGCCACGACCGCCGCTACGGCATCGACCCCACCAAGATCAAGAACGATCTGGGCTGGTACCCCGAAACTCCCTTCGAGAAGGGCATCGTGCTGACCATTGACTGGTACCTGAACCACGAGGAGTGGATGAACCACGTCACCAGCGGCGACTACCAGAACTACTATCAGGATATGTACAAGAATAAGTAACAGCCTGTAAATTCAAACTCCCTCTGCACCGTGAGATGCAGAGGGAGTTTTTGTTTGGGGCACGAACCCTCTCAGTCACCTGCGGTGACAGCTCCCCCGAAGGGGGAGCTGGCGCGGGAGCGCCTGAGAGGGCGCAGCAAGGCTAATGGGTGCTGCCCCTCATCCGGCGGGTGAAGGCTTCAGCGGTAGCGATAAAGTTTCCGGCAGCACCCAAAGGCTCCCCCTTGGGGGAGCTGTCGCGCAGCGACTGAGGGGCTATAAATGGAGAAGCGAAAAAAGCGTTAAAGCGATAGCGCCGACTGGCGCAGCGCTAGCTTTTTTGTGCTTCGACTTCTTCTTTAGGATTGTCAAGGGCGTGCAGCCCTTGGCCCGTTGCGGGATGGGTGGAGTCCAGAGGTAGGGAGGGGGGACTCGGAACACCCCTCCCTGCCTCTGGCCCAGCGGAGCGTCTTTGCACGCTGAAAGCAAACATGAACTTTCCCCACGGCGCTGCAACTGCGGTTTCTCTTCCATGAAAAAAGGGATAGCAGGACCCACGCGGGTGTTCTGCTATCCCAAAATACATATTATTACTCGATCAGGCCGTTGAGCAGGGTCAGGCACTTGCGGCTGTGCAGCTTGCGGATGGCCTTGGCTTCGATCTGGCGCACACGCTCGCGGGTAACGCCGAAGTCGCGGCCGACCTCTTCCAGCGTGCGGGGACGGCCATCGTCCAGACCAAAGCGCAGGCGGATGACCTTTTCCTCGCGGGGGGTCAGGCTCTTGAGCGCCAGATTGATCTGCTGTGCCACCATGGCGCGGTCGGCTGCCTTGCCGGGAGCTTCGGCGTTCTCATCGGCGACAAAATCGCCCAGAGAGGAATCTTCTTCCTCACCCACGGGGCTTTCCAGACTGGCGGGCTCCTGTGCCATGCGCTGGATCTCGCGCACGCGCTCCACGCTCATGTCCATGGCCTTTGCCAGCTCTTCCGGGGTGGGCTCGTGACCGTTCTGGTACACCAGCTGGTTGGTAGCCTGACGCATCCGGTTGATGGTCTCCACCATGTGCACCGGGATGCGGATGGTACGGGCCTGATCCGCGATGGCGCGGGTGATGGCCTGACGGATCCACCAGGTAGCGTAGGTGGAGAAGCGGAAGCCGCGGTCGCAGTCGAACTTCTCGGCAGCCTTGATCAGACCGATGTTGCCCTCCTGAATGAGGTCAAGGAAGGCCAGATTATGGCCGACATGCTTCTTGGCGATGGACACCACCAGACGCAGGTTTGCCTCGCTCAGGCTGCGGCGGGCGTTCAGGCCGTCGCGGCGGGTCTTGAGCAGCTCCTGACGGCGTTCCTCGCTCAGGGGGCCGTTCTCCACGGCTTCCATGGCCTTTTCCTCGTCTGCCTTCTCCTCGGCATCCTCGGCAGACTTTTCGCCGTCCTCGTCCAGATCCTCGGTGTAGCTGCGGCTGTTCTCGTCCTCTTCAAAGGAGAAGCGGGCGCTGTTCTTCTTGATGTACTCCGGTGCGTCGTACTTCTGGCGGTCTGCCTGCAGAATATGTGCAGCCTCGGCACCCGCATGGATGCGGCGGCTCAGCTCCACCTCCTGCTCGGCGCTCAGCAGCGGGATCTGACCGATCTGCTTGAGGTAGTTCTTCACCGGGTCGTCCAGCAGCTCATCCATGGCGGCCTTCAGGTCTGCCGGGTTCTCCTCGGCATCCTCTTCGTTCTCATCGGCAAGGCCCATGTCATCGTTGTTGTTCTCGGCGTTCTCCACCTCAGCAATGATGCTGTCCACGTCCAGACTCGGCTCGCTCTCCTCCTCCAGGATCTTGATGCCGCGCTCCTCCAGCAGGGTGTAGAGGGTGTCTACATCCATGCGGCATTGTGCCGCCAGCGCCTTGGCCTCCTGTGCAGAGAGGGTGCCCTCGCCCTTAGTCAACAGTTCCTTCAAAGTCATGCCCATTTTTTCTCTCCTTCCCACTCCGGGGAAAATTCTGTAATATCGCCCTGTGCATCAGATCACAAGGCCGCCGTTCACCCCGAACACCTGTCCGGTGATGTATCCGGCATCCTCGCCGGCCAGAAAGACCAGCAGCTTTGCAACTTCTTCCGGGGTGCCCAGCCGCCCCACGGGGGTCTCCTCGGCCAGCGCCGCCTTGTCCTCGGCGGTAAAAGCCGCCATCATGTCGGTCTCGATGACCCCCGGCGCTACGCAGTTCACGGTAATGCCGCTTGGGCCTTCCTCCTTCGCCAGTGCCTTGGTCAGGCCGATGAGCCCGGCTTTCGCGGCGGAATAGTGCACCTCGCAGCTGCCGCCGGTCTGGCCCCACATGCTGCTCACGGTCAAAATGCGGCCCTGCTTGCGGCGGATCATGCCGGGCAGCGCCAGCTGGCACAGGTGGAATGCACCGCTCAGGTTCACGTCCAGCATCCGCTGCCACTCCTCCGGGGTGATGTCGGTAAACAGCTTCTGCTGCGCGATGCCGGCGTTGCACACCAGTACATCCACCCTGCCCATGGCCTGCTCCACTGCATGGAACGCCAGCTCACAGCTGGTGCGGCTGGCTACATCGCACTGGATGGCGATGCACCCGGGCAGCTGCTGCTCCAGCGCAGCGGCGGCAGCGGCGTTCTGGTGGTAGAGCACCGCCACCTGATACCCTGCTGCCGCAAAGGCGCGGGCAGCGGCAGCACCGATGCCCCGGTCGCCGCCGGAGATCAGTACCCGGCGCGCCGCAGCGGGTGCGGCAGGGGCAGGCCGTTCTTTTACAGGCTGCGGCGCAGGCTCTTCGGGCTGCGGCGGCGCAGGCGGCTGTGGCTCTGCGGGTTTTTCCAGCGTGATCACCCGGGTGGGCTCCTCCGCCACAGGTGCTGCCGGTTTTTCCAGCGTCATGATGCGGGTGGGTTCATCCACCACCGGTTCCACCGGCACCGCCGGCTTTGCAGCCGGTACGGCAAGGGGCTCCGGCGCGCTCTCTTCCTCCGGCACCTGAAAGGTCAGTTCAAACTCGTCCTCGTACAAGAGTGTATCCCTCCTGTTCGGTATTCTCGGTCGGGCGCAGTGCCCCAGCCGGAAAAACCCTGTGCCCATCCCCAGACAGCGCAGCGTTCCGTTTATGTGTCCGGCAAAGGTCCGGTGCTTTGGCGTGCCTGCCTGTACTTACGATGGGTTTCGACAAGATTCCATTGAATAATATACCACAATCCAGCCCAAAAAGAAAGTGGGAACTGCAATTTTTTACGCAGTTCCCACTATTTTTCCTTATTTTCCCCTGTTTTCGGGCACCGGGGGCTTCCAGCGGGGTCTGCCTGCCCGCTTTTCCCGCAGGGAAACAAAAAACGCCTGCAAAAGCTGCTGTGCCTCGGCCTCCCGCAGCCCCTTTTCCACCACCGGATGGTGGTTGAAGGGCAGCGCAAACAGGTCGGTCACCGAGCCGCAGCACCCGGCCTTGGTATCGGCAGCACCGTACACCACCCGGCGCAGACGGCTGTTGATGATGCCGCCCGCGCACATGGGGCAGGGCTCTAAGGTGACGAACAGCTCGCACTCCCACAGCCGCCAGCCGCCCAGCGCCTTGCAGGCAGCGTCAATGGCCAGCAGTTCCGCGTGGTGCAAAGCGTTTTTCTCGGTCTCCCGGGTGTTGTGCGCCGTGGCGATCACCTCGCCGTGCCGCGCCACCACCGCGCCCACCGGCACCTCGCCCAAGGCGGCGGCTTTGGCGGCCTCCTCCAGCGCAAGACCCATCAGTTCAAAATCGGTCATGTATCCCATCCTCTCATCCCATCGCCAGCACCAGCAGATTATTTGCACTGTGCAGCAGCATCCCCGGCCAGAGATGTCCGGTGCGGTCTGCCAGCCATCCCAGACCCAGCCCGCACACCAGCGCATAGACCATGGCGGCGACGCTGCCGTGCTGCAAGGCAAACAGCACCGCCTGCAAAAGAATGGCCTGTCCCCTGCCCAGCGGCTGCGCCCGGCGCTGCACCGCGCCCCGGAACACCCCTTCCTCCACCAGCGGAGCCAGCAGGCAGACCCGGAAAAACTGCGCCGCACCGCCGGGCGGCACGGGCAGCAGCACCGCCAGCGCCTTGCCCACCAGCAGATACCCCACCGCCCAGCCAAAGGCCGAAAGCAGTGCGGCGGTGCGGGGGTTCAGCTTGTGCATGGTCGGTCTCCTCCTACTATGGTTCGTTCTCGGTTATAGTACCATATCTGCCGCCGGGTGTGCAAGGTTTCGGCGTTCTGTCGTGGCAAATTTATGCAAAATATTGACACATCGCCCTGAATGGTGGTATAATAATTTCCAACCTTTTTAATAAAAACGTTGCGTATACTGTATTTTACCGGTAGACCGGAGGTATTATTATGATCCGTATCCTCACCGATTCCGCGTGCGATATTCTGCCCGCCGAGGCGCAGCAGCTGGGCGTGACCGTGATCCCCCTGAACGTGACGCTGGAGGACGGCACCGTCCTGCGGGACGGCATTGACATGACCCCCAGCGAATACTATACCCATCTGGCAGCCTGCCGCAAGCTGCCCACCACCAGCCAGCCCAGCCCGGAGCAGTTCGAGCGGCTGTATCTGGATGCCGTTGCCGCCGGGGACGAGGTGCTGGGCATCTTTTTGTCCGATGCGCTGTCCGGCACCGGTCAGTGCGCAAAACTTGCTGCCGACCTTGCCAACGTGGACAATGTGGTGTTCGTGAACACCGAGAACGTCTGTCTGGGACAGTCCTTGCTGGTGCGTCTGGCGGTGCAGCTGCGGGACGCCGGCAAAACCATCACCCAGATCGCTGCCGATCTGGAAAAAGCCAAGCAGCACCTGCATCTGGTAGCCGCTGTGGACGATCTGAAGTACCTGCGCAAGGGCGGCAGACTGTCTGCCGCCGCAGCTGTGGCGGGCGGTATGCTGGGCATCAAGCCCATCCTCGCCGTCATAGAGGGCAAGGTGGCACTGGCCGGTAAGGCGCGCGGTCTGCCCGGCGTGTATGTGGCGCTGTTCAAGAAGATCGACGAGATGGGCGGCATCCACCCGGGCTACACCCCGCTGCTGGGCTACACCGTCAACCACCGGGAGCTGCAGCCGCTGCTGACCTACCTGCAGGACAACCTGCATCTGGACGCACCGCTGGTGCGCCAGATCGGCTGCGTCATCGGCACCCACACCGGCCCCGGCGCATTCGGCATCGCGTTCTTTGATAAAGAGCTGGTGCTGGAATAAAACCTATATAAAGCAAGAACAAGACGGGCAGCCCGCGGGCTGCCCGTCTTTGTTTTTACCTGTGAAAAAGTAGTTCCGAAACGCCCGCAGGCGTTTCGGAACTACAAATAAAATATTCTTTCCGCTGATTATGGCCAGAGCAAAGCGGAGGCCATTCCAAATCGTCCCGCCTTGCCCTTACAGCACCGCGTCCGAAATGAGCTTGCCCAGCAGCAGAACCAGCACCACCAGCATCATGGGGCGAATAAAGCGGGCACCCTTTTTCAGGGCAAAATGGGAGCCCAGCAGGTTGCCCAGAATGTTGCTGACGGCGCAGGGGATGCCGATGTGGAACACCACCAGACCGTTCATCAGGTAGGTGAACAGACTGGCATAGTTGCTGGCCAGATTGAGCACCTTGCCGTTGCCGTTGGCGGTGCGCAGATCAAAGCCCATCAGGGTGGTAAAGGCAATGATGGCAAAGGTGCCGGTGCCCGGACCCATAATGCCGTCGTACAGGCCGATGCCCAAACCGATGGCCAGCGCCAGTAAAATCTTTTTCAGGTCCAGCGTGCCGTCGTCCCGGTTCTCATCCGGCAGGTTGCGCTGCCACAGGATGATGACCGCCGCCACCGGCAGGATGATGAACATCATGGTGCGCAGCATCTCGTCACTGAGCAGCAGCACGATGTGCGCGCCCAGCGCACTGCCCGCAAAGCTGCCGATGGCTGCAAGAACGCCCACCTTCACGTTCATGGCACCGCTTTTGAAAAAGCTTGCCGTGGCAAAGGTGGTGCCACAGGCGGCGCTGAACTTGTTGGTGGCATAGGTGTAGTGGGGCGGCAGCCCGGCAAACAGATAGGCCGGCAGACTGATCAGCCCACCGCCGCCGGCTGCCGAATCCACAAAGCCTGCAAAGCCGGTCATCAGCATGAGAAACGCCATCATCCACGGCGAAATCGTGATACCCATTGTTATAATTCCTCTTATCTTTCCAAGTCGTTTGTTCTTTTTCAGGGGACGCGCGCCTCAGACCATATAAAACCTCCCCTCGCAGGGCAATACACAGCCCGGGATACCCGCACGCAGCAGGGCATCTCCGGGCACTTTTTGCAATTTTTCGACTTGATATTACAGATTGTTTTTAAAGAAGCGGTATGCGTTGCGCCAGTAGATGGCCTCCACCTCGTCCTCGGTAAAGCCCTCGCGGCGCAGTGCCTCGGCCAGCAGCGGCATATCTGCCGCCGTTTCCAGCTCGCGCTGACCGCCAATGCCGTCAAAATCGCTGCCAAGGCTGATGACCTCAATGCCGCCCACCTGCTTGAAGTGTGCCGCGTGCTTTGCCAGCCGCTCCACCGTGCTGCGGCAAAGCTTGGGGTGTGCCGAGTCTGCGTCCACAAAGGAAGCGCAGTAGTTCAGCCCTGCAATGCCGCCCTTTTCTGCCAGTGCGCGGATCATCTCATCGGTCAGATTGCGGTTGTGGGGCGACAGGGCACGGCAGTTGGAATGGCTTGCCGCAAAGGGACGGGTGCTGTGGTTTACGATGTCCCAGAAGCCCTTATCGGAAAGGTGGCTCACGTCTGCGGTGATGTGCAGCTTTTCCATCTCTTCCAAAAAGGCAAAGCCCCGTTCGGTCAGGCCGGTCTCGGTATTGGCCACCAGCGGCCCGCCGGGGTTTGCGTTGGGGGCTGCCAGCTCGTTGGGGTAGTTCCAGGTCAGGGTCATCATGCGCACGCCCAGTTCCTGCAGCCGCCGCAGCACGCCCAGACTGCCCTTGCAGCAGCCGCCCTCTTCCACCGTCAGCATGGCGCTGAACTTGCCCTCGGCGCGGTTGCGCTCAAGGTCGGCGGCGGTGTACACCGGAGCGATCTTTTCCGGGTAAGCCGCCATGAGCCGCTTGAAGATGTCGATCTCCTCCAGCACGCTTACCAGCGGGTCGGCTCCGGGGGCGGGGTCGGCCAGATTCACATAGGCCGCAAAGCATTGCAGCAGATAATCCCCCTGCTGCAATTTTTCAAGGTCGATATGCAGATCGTTGTGCAAAAAGCTTTTTGGTGCGCCCGCCTTTTCGGCGCGGCGCAGCTCGGACAGGGTATCGCAATGCAGATCCCAAACCTTCATGATGGATCCACTCCTTTATGCTTCTTCTCCCAGCAGCTGCAGCAGCTGTTCGGGGTTCATGGACAAAATCGCGCCGTCTGCCCCACCGGTAACGGTGTCGGCCAGCGACTGCTTGGCCTGTTGCAGTTCCACGATCTTTTCCTCAATGGTGTCCTGCGCGATCAGCCGGTACACCTGTACCGGGTTGCGCTGACCGATGCGGTAGGCGCGGTCGGTGGCCTGATTCTGCGCGGCAAGGTTCCACCACGGGTCGTAGTGGATGACGATATCAGCAGCGGTCAGGTTGAGACCTGTGCCGCCCGCCCGCAGCGAGATCAGAAAGACGTCTGCCTCGCCCTGATTGAACCGGCGCACCTGCTCGGCACGCACCGGCTTCGGGGTAGAGCCTTGCAGGGTGAAGTGGCTCACCCCGGCTTCGTCCAGCCGTTTTGCCAGCAGTTCCAGCATGGAGGTGAACTGGCTGAACAGCAGAATGCGGTGCCCGCCCGCCACTGCCTCGGTGACAAGTTCCAGACAGGCTTCCAGCTTGGCGCTGCTGCCGGTCCAGTTGTCTGCCACAAGGCGCGGGTCGCAGCAGATCTCCCGCAGCCGCATCAGCACGGCAAACACGGTCATCTTATCCTCCGGCTTTGCCGCCCGCAGCTTTTCGCGGGCGTCCACCACCGCTGCCAGATACAGCTTGCGCTGCTCGGTCTCCAGCTCAACCCGGCGCACGTTCTCGGTTTTGGGCGGCAGCTCCCGCAGCACCTCGGACTTCATGCGCCGCAGGATGAACGGCCCGGTGAACTGGTTCAGCCGCCGCACAGCGTTGGCATCCTCGTCCTGCACGATGGGCTTTTCAAACCGGGCGCAGAAGGTCTTGTAGGGGGGCAGATACCCGGGCATTAAAAAGGAGAAGATGCTCCACAATTCGCCCAAACGGTTCTCCACCGGGGTGCCGGTCAGGGCAAAGCGCACCCGGCTGTTCACCCGGCACACCGCCTTGTATTTCTGGGTGGTGTGGTTTTTGATGGCCTGCGCTTCGTCCAGAATGCAGGCGTAAAAGCTTTGCCCGGCATACAGTTTTTCGTCCCGGCGCAGCAGGTCGTAGCTGGTGATGACGAGATCCGCCTGCGCCCACCCATCGACCAGCGCGGCGCGGTGGGCGGCATCGCCGTCCATGGCAACACTTTGCAGCTGCGGGGTGAACTTCTGGCATTCCTCCTGCCAGTTCAGCACCAGCGACGCCGGGCAGACGATGAGGCTGGGCAGCTGCTGCCCGCCCTCCTTCATGGCCAGCAGGTAGCTGAGCACCTGCAACGTCTTGCCCAGACCCATATCGTCGGCCAGAATGCCGCCCATGCCGTAGCCATCCAGTGTGCGCAGCCAGCGGTAGCCGTCCCGCTGGTATTTGCGCAGGGTCTTTTGCAGCGAGAGCGGCGGGGTATACTCGCTGTCCCGCACGGCGTGGAAGCTGCGGCTGATGCGCCGGAAGGCATCGTCCCGGTCGAACCGCAGACCGTTCTGCCCCGAAAGTGCCCAGTCCAGCGTGGGGGCACGGTAGAGCGGCAGGGCGGCGTGGCCGTCCTTCAGCTTTGCGCCGGAAAGCTCCAGTGTGTCGTTCAATTCGTCCAGCCCTTCCAGACTGTCGTCCAGCCGCAGCAGACTGCCGTCCCGCAGGCGGTGGTAGCGCTTTTTCTGGTGCAGGGACTGCAAAAGCTCCCGCAGCTCCTCCACCGGGAACGCGCCGGTGTCCACTTCCAAGTCCAGCACGCTGCCGTGCACCGACACCCCTACCGAAATTTTAGGCGGGGCGGCCTGTAAGTTGCGGAAGGCATCGGTCTGGTACACCTCGCCCATGGCCAGCAGGGCGGGAATGCCCTCTTCCAGCAGTTGGAAAAGCGCCTCCTCCCCAGAAATGCTGTAATGCCCCGGCTTGCCGGTCTCGGGTTCCAGATAGGTTTCCAGCAGCCGCTTTGCCCGGTTCTCGGTGCGGGCATCCCGCAAAAGGTCGGGCGGCACCGGCTCGCCGGGGGCTACCCTGTCCTCGCCGTACAGAAAGACCGGGTAGGCCGTAACGGTAAGCCCCCGGTCGGCATCCAGATAAAACTGCACCACAGGTTCCAGCGGGATCTGGTTCAGCAGCAGCCGGTCGGGGTCCACGATGTTAACCCGGTTGCCCAGCTCCGGCAGCACATAGCTGCAAAAGGCGGCGGCATCCGCGCTGGTAAAGAACAAACTGCGCCCGCCAAAGGTATCCAGTACCGGCAGCACCCGGCGGCATTCCTCCCGCTGCATCCGCCAGAGGGTGCTTTCACCCAGCAGATAGGCATAGTCCAGCCCCTGCACCCCACTGAGCACCGGAGTACAGCTCAGCTGCACGCCGCCCTTGCGGCGCTCCACCTTCAGGCTGATGACCGGCAGTCCCTCTTTAAGGGTGTAGCCGCCCACGACGCCCTCGGCGGCGTAAAGTTCCACAAGGGCATCCAGCCCCTCGCCGGTCAGCGGCAGACCGCCCGCCGGGCCTTTATCCCAAGCGGAGCGCACCGTGCCCTCGGCTTCAAATTCCTGCCGGGCGCTCACCTGACTGCGCAGCAGCCGCAGCAATTGCTGCGCATCCGGGGCAAAAGCATCCCACCGGTGCACAAAGGCCAGCGACTTCCCGTAGCTGACGCTTTCGCCCTGCTCGATCGCATCCAGAAACTGCGGGATGCTTTTTACCAGATACTGCCGCCTGCCGATGCCATCCGAGACCCGCAGCCGCAGCCAGACACGGCCATTGTGCGGCGTAAGCTCCGGTTCCAGCAGGGCAAAGCCGGTGCGCTGCAATGCAGGCTGGGGCAGCTGCTGCGCGTCCTCCCGCTGGTAGCGCTTCAGCAGCAGCTGGGCATCATAGTCGGTCTCCGGCTCCTCACCCCGCCACTTGCGGCCAAACAGCATATCAAACCCGGCGCTGTAACTGTCCTTGCGAGGCTCCGGGTTCAGCCCGGCAACGCCCCGCTGCACCCCGGGGATGCTCTCCGGCTTTTTTTCCGGGGCAGGCGGGTTCTTTTCCGCGTCCTGTAATAGCAGCGCACCGATATGCTTGCAGTAGGTGCCGTCGCCGTTCTGGTTATAGGGGCAGTCGCAGGAGGCACTGACAAAGCTGCCGTTTTCCCGCAGCCAGACCTGCGTATAATAGCAGTCCGGCCCGCTGCCCTGCACCAGCGCTGTCAGGTGCCGCACCCCGTCCTCGTTGGTGGTGCAGCTGCTTTGCAGGATACGCTTGCGGTACTTCTGCGCCCGCTCAAAGATGCTTTTGCCCAGCAATGTGCGGATCTCCTGTGCGTCCATGTAGTCTCCCTCCCCTGTGCTATCGCGGTTCCGGTCTATTCTATAAGAATACCGCGTTCCACCCCGGGATGCAAGGG
>ENA-OVGE01002747-OVGE01002747.1-human-gut-metagenome-genome-assembly--contig:-NODE-2747-length-11017-cov-2.671228_pt1 | contig 11017 bp, 9 predicted proteins | sample MGYA00237769_ERZ505417 | MGnify/ENA primary metagenome ERZ505417 (study PRJEB26158, sample SAMN06016403) | human gut metagenome | biome: human gut; feature: ankylosing spondylitis patient; material... | reverse complement strand
AAACAGATATCCTTCCAGTGACGCTGACAGACCAAATACACCGATCAGTGAAGTAATAAAGATCTGAACTACACTGACAGCAGTGGTATCGATCAGAAGCATGGACGGATTGAAGCAGAATACATAAGGTACGATAAATACTGCGATAGCCAGCTTGGAGGCTGTAAATGCAGTCTTCATCGGATTGGCCTTCGCTATGGCTGAACCTGCGTAGGCAGCCAGCGCTACCGGCGGTGTGATATCTGCAACAATACCAAAGTAAAATACAAAGAAATGAGCTGCCAGTGTAGGTACTCCCATACGTACCAGAATTGGAGCACAGGTTGCTGCCATGATACAGTAATTGGCAGTGGTAGGTACACCCATACCAAGTACGATACAGCACAGCATAGTCAGAAGCAGTGCAATGATCAGTTTTCCGTTTGCAACACTGATGATTCCGTTGATCAGGTCATTGGCAAGTCCTGTCATGGTGATGGAACCGGAAATGATTCCTGCAACACCGCAGGCTACTGCTACGGAGATAACACCTCTTCCTCCTGCTTCCAGCGCATCAATACATTTGGTAACACTGATTCTGTTTTCTTTGTCAAAAAGACTTACGATAACAGAAAGAACGATTGCATAGCTGGCAGCCTTCTGCATGGTCATATAGTTTCCGGACACCCAGATTACCAGCATGACCAGAGGTAATAACAGATAGATTTTACGGATCAGAAGCTTAAATACCGGAAGTTTTTCCTTCGGAATTCCGGAAAGTCCTAATTTCTTTGCTTCCAGATGTACAGAAATAAAGATTCCTGTAAAGTACAACAATGCCGGCAGAATCGCCCTGACAATAATGTTGGAGTACGGTACACCCACAAAATCTGCCATAAGGAATGCGGCAGCTCCCATGATCGGAGGCATGATCTGTCCACCTGTGGAAGAAGCAGCTTCTACTGCTCCGGCAAATTCCGGTTTGTAGCCTGTGTCCTTCATCATCGGGATTGTAACAGAACCGGTTGTTACTGTGTTACCTACAGAGGAACCGGATACCATTCCACAGAGTGCAGAACTGATAACCGCTACCTTTGCCGGTCCACCTGCATATTTTCCTGCAATGCAGTTAGCCAGCTGAATAAAGAAGTTGGAGATTCCTGTTCTCTCCAGAAACGCACCGAAAATAATAAATACCACAATATATTTAGACTTCAGATCTATCGAATCGGTTTTTAAATTGACATAAAAAAAGTCCAGTAAAACCTTAGTTTTACAGGACTTAACTTTATCAGCCTAGCGGAGAGACAGGCTCTAGAACCTACACGCACCAGGAATTTCACTCTTCCTAAAAATGCCGGATTGGTAAGCCCTACAGCCAGTGCATAGATCAGGAAAAAACCTGCCACAAACAGGATCGGCAGGCCCACGCATCGTCTGGTAAGCTCGATCAGTGCAGCAATACCGATAATACCGATCACAATCTGATAAGGGGCAAATCTGGTACCCTGATTGATGATCTGATTTGCAGAAAAAGTAAAATACAGAAAAGCACCTGCGCCTGCGATCATAAAAATAATATCGCCAATCGGCATGTAGTTTTCTCTGATATCTCCTTTTTTCGCCGGATAGGTAAGAAATCCGATAAGAATGATCAGCCCCAGAAAAGAAGTCAGTCGGATTTCCTCCAGGAAGGTTGCAAATAAGGTAACATAGATACACCACAGAGAAAAGGCAACCAGCAGGCCGCGTACAGCCAGCTTATATTTGCCGGTCCACACACGAATATTGGATTCGCGGTCGTATTTCTTCATTACTGCATCTACATCTGCTGTGCTCATGTTCTCAGAACCAGCCTGCCCTTCCGGGGATGTGTTTGCTTTTTTTATCTTATTTTCTTTCATCCTGACTATTCCCCTTTCGTATCCACTGTAATTCCATGCTCTGCATAATAACGCGCCGCACCCTTATGGAAAGGAATGGTCATACCGGAAGTAGCGTTTTCCAGAGAAAGCTCCGCTCCTTTTGCATTCTCAGCAGAAATCTCGTCTGCATGGTCAAAAATTGCCGCAGTCATATCATAAACTGTATCCTCATCCAGAGATTCGGACACTACGATCGTCGCCTTGACTGTGATGGTTTCTACAGGCTCATCCTGTCCCGGATAGGTTCCTGCCGGAATCTGGTAGGATGTATAATATGGACAGTCACTCAGGATTGAATCCCTGATCGCGCCGTCAATATTGATCATATAGACACCATTGGTAGTTGCAAGCTCTGTGATAGCTGTTGTAGGTGCACCTGCAACAATAAACGCAGCATCAATTTTTCCATCCTTCAAAGATTCCTTGCTGTCCTCAAAAGACAGATACTGGGGATGGATATCATCCAGGGTAATGCCGCCTGCATTTAAAACATCCAGAGCATTGAAATATACACCGGAGTTTGCCGCACCGATAGATACGCTCTTGCCCTTCAGATCTTCCACTGTCTTAATGTCAGGATCCATGGTAAACAGCTGGACAGTCTCTGCATACAGGCCGCCCAGAGTCCTGAAATCATGGGTTGCACCGTCCTGTTCAAATGCTCTTACGCCGTCCCATGCATAGGCCATTACATCTGACTGGACAAATCCAAGCTGGAAATCTCCGTCCTGTACTGACTGCAGGTTCGCTTTGGAACCACCTGTAGAAACCGCTGTAACCTTTACATTTGTATTATTGGTAATATACTGGGCCAGCACACCACCGTAGGAATAATACGTTCCCGCCGTACCGCCGGTACCGAACGTCAGACGTTCTTTACTTTGTCCGCAGCCGCTCAGAAGGCTGACTGCAAGTGCAAGAGTCAAAACAAGGCCAACAATCCTGCCAGCTTTTCTCCTGCCTCTGAAAAGCTCTTTGTTTCTCATAAATCCATCTCCTTCAGGTACATAATATTTTGAATTATAACATATTTTTTCAAAAAATGATAATCTTTATTGAATAATCTTACAAAAAACGTTACAATAAAGTAAAAACATGGATAACAAAATAAATAACAACCCAATGGAGGTATCTATTATGTCCGAAAGAAAATACCCTGTCATCACAATCAGCCGGGAGTTTGGTGCCGGGGGACACAGTATTGCAAGAGTAGTTTCAGAAAGGCTTGGTATCCCATATTACGATCGGGATTTCGCAAAACAGGCTGCTGCCAGAAGCGGATATTCCCAGGAGGATATTGATCGTGAGGGTGAAAATCTGAGCCGCAGCGCCAGACTTCTGGACAACATTCTGAATAACTCTGCAGGTTATTTCAGTTCCCATGATGCTATTTACCAGGCTCAGAAAGAGCTGATCCTTCAGTTCGCAGCAGAACAGGACTGTATTATTATCGGCCGCTGTTCCAATCTTATCCTGCGAAATGCCGGTATTCCCAGTCTGGATATTTTCCTTCATGCAGATGTAAATCTCCGCACAGAACATATTCAGAAATTAGGCTTAAACGGAAAGGAAGATCCCAGAAAATATCTCACAAAAATGGACAACCTGCGTGAAACCTATTTCAAAACCTATACAAAACATGAGCTTGGCACTTATCACGATTATGACCTGTGTCTGGATACCGGAACCCTTGGATACGATAACTGTATTGAGATTATCACTTCACTTGCAAAACAGCAGGGGTTGAATCTGAAGCATCAGTAGAAGGACCGCAGCAAGCTGTAAAACAGCAACAAGGCTGTGGCAATCAGAAAATCTGTGCCACAGCCTCTTTACTTCAGTCCTTTTAATAGTTGTTTCTAAATTTCTTTTATTTTACAAACTCATCCAGAGAACGGATCTGGATTCCTTCTTTTGCAAAAGCCTCTCTGATTTTTTCCACAAACGCCAGAGCCTTGGCTCCGTCTCCATGAACGCAGACAGAATCTGCCTGAATATCAATATCTTTTCCTGTAATTGCAGTAATCTTTTTCTCTTTGACCATACGGATCACCCTGACAATAGCCTCATTTTCATCAGTGATCACAGCACCTTCCTTACGTCTGTTTACCAGAGTACCATCTTCTTCATAGGCGCGGTCTGCAAAAACCTCCATAGCTGTACGCAGGCCCATATCCTGAGCAGCCTTTGCCAGCTGTCCGCCGGAAAGAGCAAGTACGATCAGACTGCTGTCAAATTCTTTGATTGCCTCACAGATTGCAGTAGAAAGGGCATAGTCCTCTGCAGCCATATTATATAAGGCTCCATGAGGCTTTACATGCTGCATTTTTACACCGGTTACTCTGCAGAATGCATCCAGTGCACCCAGCTGATAAAGCACATATGCTTTTGCCTCTGCAGGGGAAACACTCAGATTTCTTCTTCCGAAGCCCATCAGATCAGGAAAACCCGGATGTGCTCCTATACGAATTCCCGCTTCCCTTGCCATTGCCAGCGTATTTCCCATAACTACCGGATCTGAAGCATGATAACCGCAGGCTACATTTGCAGAAGAGATCAGCGGAATGACCTTATCATCATTACCGATTTTATAGTTTCCAAAACTTTCTCCCAGATCACTGTTTAAATCTACTGTATACATTTACCTTACCTCTTTTTTATTTATCATCCTTTGATTTTCAGCACATTTTCTATAAATCCCGTATCTGCCTTTCCGTCGCAGAATACCTGATTCTTCATAATCTGATACTGGAAATCAAGGTTTGTCTCCACACCCATGACCACCATCTCATCCAGCGCAGAGCGCATTTTCTGCAGTGCTGCCTCTCTGTCAGGTGCATGGACGATTACCTTCGCGATCATGGAATCATACTCTGACGGAATCTTATAGCCTGTATAAAGGGCAGTATCCACCCGGACTCCGTTGCCTGCCGGAAGATGCATATGCTGTACTACTCCGGGACTTGGCATGAAATTCTTTTCTGGAATCTCTGCGTTGATACGGCATTCAATAGCATGTCCTTTAATCCGGATATCTTCCTGTTTAAAGCTTAACTCCTCTCCCATAGCCACACGGATCTGCTCAATGATCAGATCTGTACCTGTAACCATCTCTGTTACTCCATGCTCAACCTGGATTCTGGTGTTCATTTCCATGAAATAGAAGTTGCCTTTTGGATCTACGATAAATTCAATAGTTCCTGCATTGGTATAACCTACTGTTTTCGCAGCAAGAACTGCATATTCATTCATTTTCCTGCGAGTTTCTTCATCAATGGCAGGGGACGGGGATTCCTCGATCAGCTTCTGATGATTTCTCTGTACCGAACAGTCACGTTCTCCCAGTGCCACCACATTTCCATGACTGTCTGCCATAATCTGGATCTCCACATGGCGGGGATTTTCTACAAAACGTTCAATGTACATGGTATCATCCCCAAAAGCATTGGCTGATTCTCTCTGTGCCATATTAAACTGAAATTCAAATTCATCCTCATTGGCAGCCACACGCATTCCCTTGCCACCACCGCCTGAGGAAGCCTTGATCATAACCGGATATCCAATCTCTTCAGCCAGTTTTTTACCTGTTTCTGCATCGTATACAGGTTCCTTTGTTCCCGGTACAACCGGTACCCCGGCATCCATCATGGTTTTACGGGCATGGGATTTATTTCCCATCTTATCAATAACATCTGCATCCGGTCCGATAAAAGTAATTCCGTTTTCTTTACATTTACGTACAAACTCACTGTTTTCTGAAAGAAAGCCAAAACCGGGATGGATAGCATCTGCTCCCATATTTTCTGCTGCAGCAATGATCCGGTCCATGTTCAGGTAGCTGTTTCTGGCAGGACCTTCTCCGATACAGATACGCTGGTCTGCCAGCTGTACATGAAGGCTCTTAGCATCTTCTTTTGAATAAACAGCTACACTTCGGATCCCCAGATTCCTGCAGGCACGTATGATCCGAACTGCAATCTCCCCACGGTTGGCGATCAAAATTTTATTAAACAATATGAAAGCCTCCTTATCCTACAGTCTCTTAACACGGAACAGAGGCTGTCCATATTCTACTTTCTGTTCATTACTTACCAGAACTGCTTCAATCTCACAGTCATAGTCACTCTGGATCTCATTCATAAGCTTCATAGCTTCCAGAATACACACTGTCTGTCCTGCTTTTACCTGATCTCCCACCTTTACAAAAGCAGGTACATCCGGAGCAGATGCAGAATAGAAGGTTCCTACGATAGGAGAAGTGATAAACAGACTTTCCTCCTCTTCTTCCTCGGCTTTTTCCACAATTGTATTCACAGGTGCAGATGCAGCCACAGGAACTCCCGCTGCAACTACAGGAGGATGATCCAGCTTGCTCATTGTAATCTTTACATCCTTGTCCTTATATGTGAATTCATTAAGGGATGAATCCTCAATAATCTTTACCAGTCCTTCAATCTTCTCTAAATCCATCAAACATTATCCTTTCTGTCTATTTTATATTATTTTTTACGGTTATTCTTCAAACAGCTTGCGCAGTCTCTTTGCCACCAGACGGCAATCCAGAACCTCTTTACATGGCTGATGAATGATCTTTCTCAGCCCGTCAAGTTCTTTCATTTCCTCAACATAAAGAGCCTGAGCCTCCTGTACGGTAATTGCCTTGAAATGTATCTTATCATCTGTTTTTCTCTGTACCAGCTTGGGAATATCCACAGATGCCACTGTGGCAATTTTCCCATAACCGCCCGTTGTCTGACGGTCAGCCAGCAGAATGATAGGTTTACCATGGGAAGGTACCTGTATAGCCCCAAATGCGATTCCGTCGGAAATAATATCCGAAGTCTTCTTAGGAGCAATAAACGGTCCCTCCAGCCTGCAGCCCATACGGTCAAATTCATTTGTCACTGTATACTCACTGCCCAGGAAAGTCTTGATGCCCTGTTTGCTGAACATACCATCCTGCGGTCCCATTACTACCCGCAGTGTTGCTTCTGTCTGATCAAACTCATCCATATCAAGCTTTCGGGAAAGGAAAAACGGCAGATAACGTCTCTTAATACGAAATCCGATATAATCGTCCGCTTCCAGTTTTCTTCCCTTAAATCCGCCCAGACCACTCTTTAAATTGGTGCATCGGCTTCCCATCACTACCGGAATATCCAGATAACTGGAAAAAGCAATATAACCTCTGCTTCCCGTTCTGGCGCTTCCAAATTTCAGTACATCTCCCTTATTCATATACAGGGCTGTATACATGGGAGCCGGCTCTCCATTAATGGTTGGCTGGAAATCTCCGCCTGTGATCGCGATGATAGTAGCTGATGTAAATTCGAGGGTCGGACCTATCAGCGTTATCTCCAATACTGCCTCATTCTCCGGATTATCCAGAAGAAGATTGGCTATTTTGAATGAACGGACATCCATGACTCCTGCTACACTGAATCCCTGACTCTGATATCCATAACGTCCCAGATCCTGAACCGTTGTCATCATTCCGCCTTTTAATATACGAATTCCCATTTTATGCCTCCTCATGAACGGTGCACTGGTATTCGCCACGTTCTACTAATTCTCTGATCCGTTTGTACTCATCTTCATCGATCGGTACAAAACGGATATAATCTCCTGCCTCTACCAGAATCGGGATTTCACGGTCCGGATCATAGGTTTTTACAGGTGTCATTCCCATCAGCTGCCATCCTCCCGGAGAATCCAGAGGATAAATCCCTGTCTGGGAACCACCGATTCCCACACTTCCTGCATTGATCTTGATTCTGGGATTTGCAAGACGGGGTGTATGGATCCTTTCATCCAGCCCGCCCAGATAACAAAAGCCCGGAAGAAAACCAAGCATATAGATCAGGTAATCTCTGGAAGAATGAATCTTTATTACTTCCTCTACGGAAAGTCCGGCATGTTCTGCAATATTCTCAATATCCGGACCATATTCTCCTCCATAGCATACAGGGATCTCATAAACTTTTCTGCATCCTTCACCTGCTGTAACTTCCATCTTTAACAGAATTTCCAGTCTTTTTTTCAGGTCATCGTAGGAAATCACACGCGGGTCATAATTAACCAGCAAAGAACAGAACGCAGGGATCATATCTACAACTCCCTCTATATGCTGTTCTTTCATAAGCTGTACAGTGGCAGTGATCTTCCGGTTGATCTCCGGACTGATCTCTTTGCCAAATTCAACCAGAACAGAAGAATCACCTTCTGTTAAAATTCTAATGTCCGGCATAATCTGCTCCTCTTTTCTTAATCTTTTCGCCATGTCTTTTTATCTGCTTCTTTCTGCATCACATGGCTGTTAATGAACCAAAAAGGTGTAACCTGGACGATCACACCTTTTTGACATACTCTCCAGTCTGAAAACCGGATACATTTTCCTCAATTATAACAATGTACCGATCTTAGATACAAATGTAGTCACACCGAGGTATGCTGTAAGAATTACCACGATCACTCCAAGAATGGTAAGTACTACCGGATGATGATAATTCTCTCCCATAATAGATTTCTTATGTGCAGCGATCAGACAGATTGCCAGGGTGATCGGAAGGATCAGACCATTCACAGCACCTGCAAGTACAAGAAGTACTGCCGGATTTCCAAGGATAAACATAATGGCTGTAGAAATAATGATAAATCCGATGATCACTTTATTTTCATTTTCCTCGATAGACTTGCTGAAAGTCTTCAGGAAGGAAACTGAAGTATAAGCTGCACCGATAATGGATGTGATTGCTGCGCACAGAAGAACCAGACCTGCAAAACGGTATCCGATTTCACCAGCCCCCTGCTTGAAGGCGTCTGCTGCAGGATTTGCAGCATCCAGTGTTACGCCCTTGACAACAACGCCCAGAACAGCCAGAAACAGGAAAATACGAACAATCGTAGCAATGATCATACCCATAACAGAACTCTTGTTGATCTCTTTCAGGTTCTTCTCGCCTGTAATTCCTGCATCAATCAGACGATGTGCGCCGGAGAAAGTGATATATCCTCCAACAGTACCTCCCAAAAGTGTAAGGATTGCAGGAATCAGATTTGTGGCACCGGCTTCCGGTACAAATGTATTCTTCAATGCACTTCCTACCGGTGGTTTTACCACAATGATCACAACAAAGATTACGATAATCATAATGGCACCCAGTACCTTGGTAATAGTATCCATGGCACTTTTGGCATTTTTCAGCACAAATACCAGGATTGCCAAAAGACCTGCCAGTATGTAACCAACTTTGGTAGGTATTCCAAGCAATGTGTTAAAACCAAGTGCTCCGCCACCTACGTTTCCGATATTAAATACCAGACCACCGAATACGATCAGTATCGATACCAGATATCCCAGTCCCGGAAGTACCTTATTGGAAACATCCTGACCACGAAGTCCGGTCACACAAAGCACACGCCAGATATTCAGCTGTGCAATGGCTGCAAGGATTACGGAAACCAGGATAACAAATCCAAAACTTTCCTGATACTGTCCGGTAAAGGTTGCTGTCTGTGTCAGGAATCCTGGTCCGATTGCAGATGTGGCCATCAGAAACGCTGCGCCAAGTAAGGCTCCGCCACTCTTTTTCTTTTCGCTCATTTTTATTGCCTCCTTTTCATGTTATTATCGCACATTATACTAAAAAATGAATATTTACACAAGCAAAAATTATTTTGATAACTTTTGATGTCGAATTTTTGTTACTGTTCACTGGTAATATCCCGCGAGGTGTTTTTTGTGAGCGAAGGTCACAGAAAACCCGAGACATACTGCGCGAATTTATGCGATTAGCATAAATTCTGTGCATCGCGAAGCGTGTTGCTGGGAACGGAGTGAACAGTAACTTATTTATGAGGGCTGCTATAGAAAACAGAGTCATATAATTGACAAAAGATAAACATAAAAAATACAAGGAGAAATACGAATGGGAATGGCAGTAGTAACTCTGAAAAAGGGAGAGGGAAGACTTCTGAAATCCGGCGGAATGTGGATTTTTGATAATGAGATAGATACAGTCATGGGAAATTTCGAGAACGGTGATATTGTACTTGTCCATGATTTTGACGGATATCCTATGGGAAGAGGGTTCATTAATACTAATTCTAAGATTACGGTACGTCTTATGACCAGAGATGAAAATGTTGATATTAATGAAGAACTTTTGGAGAAGCGTGTACGTGATGCATGGGAATATCGTAAGAAAGTGGTAGATACAGGATGCTGTCGTCTGATTTTTGCAGAGGCAGATTTCCTTCCGGGAATTGTGGTGGATAAATTTTCGGATGTACTGGTAGTTCAGTCACTGGCTCTGGGGATCGATCGTTTTAAAGAAACAATCGTAGAACTCCTCAGGAAAGTCCTGGCAGAAGATGGGATCACTATTCGCGGTGTTTACGAAAGAAGCGATGTGAAGGTGCGCAAACAGGAAGGAATGGAAATGGTTAAGGGTTTTATAGGACCAGAGTTTCCAACACTTGTGCAGATTGAAGAAAATGGCGTAAAATATGAAGTTGATGTAAAGGACGGGCAGAAGACAGGATTTTTCCTGGATCAGAAATATAACAGGCTTGCAATTCAGAAACTCTGTAAGAATGCGAAAGTTCTGGATTGCTTTACACATACAGGTTCTTTTGCACTGAATGCGGGAATCGCAGGAGCTGCGAGTGTAACCGGTGTGGACGCCTCTCAGCTGGCAGTAGATCAGGCAACCGCTAATGCGACATTGAATGGTTTATCCGACAATGTGAAATTTATTTGCGAGGATGTTTTTGAACTGCTCCCTGAGTTGGAAGAGAAAGGTGAGAAATTTGATGTTGTAATTCTTGATCCTCCTGCATTTACCAAATCCAGAAATTCCATTAAAAATGCAGTTAAGGGATACAGAGAGATTAATCTGCGTGCCATGAAACTGGTAAAAGACGGCGGATTTCTGGCAACCTGTTCCTGTTCTCATTTTATGGACTATGAATTATTTACCAAAACCATCGGACAGGCAGCAAAGAATGTACATAAAAGACTTCGCCAGGTAGAATACAGGACACAGGCACCGGATCATCCGATCCTGTGGGCGGCAGATGAGTCTTACTATCTGAAGTTTTATATATTCCAG
>ENA-OVGE01002743-OVGE01002743.1-human-gut-metagenome-genome-assembly--contig:-NODE-2743-length-11026-cov-2.285298_pt1 | contig 11026 bp, 9 predicted proteins | sample MGYA00237769_ERZ505417 | MGnify/ENA primary metagenome ERZ505417 (study PRJEB26158, sample SAMN06016403) | human gut metagenome | biome: human gut; feature: ankylosing spondylitis patient; material... | reverse complement strand
CACTGGATAAAGTGCAGATCATTGTAATCCCGCCAGTGGATGATGTCGGCCTCGCGATAGCCGAGGCGGGCATAGAGCTGTCTGGCGGCCTGATTGCGGGCATTCGTGTCGATGCGGAGGACGGGACAGCCGTGCGCGCGGGCATAGTCCTCATAGAACTGTACGAACTGCGGCCCGAAGCCGTGCCCCTTCTGTGCCGGTTCGACGACGAGCGTGTGCAGCACCATCACCTGCTCCGGCGCGGCGTCAAACGACCAGTTTGCTCTTGCGTAGCATTCCACCTGCGCCTGATTGATACGCGCAGCGGCGACGACCGCGCCGTCCTCCTCCATGACGAAGAGGTCGCCCGCATCGAGCGCCTCGCGTGCAGTTTCCTCGGTGGGATAGACGCCGCGAATCCAGCCGATGATCGTCTCGCCGCGCTCTTCGAGGTCGTGTGTATGGTCATAGATGGCGGCAATCACGGGGATGTCCGCCGCAGCTGCTTTTCGGAATGTAGACATAGAAAAGACTTCCTGTTGCGTTTTCTTCATGCTACCACACGCGGTGCATCCTGTCAATCATTGACGGGAACCGCAGCAGATGGTATCATAGCTCCAGAAAGAAGGTGGCTCGATGGAACTGCAAACACCGCGCCTGCTGCTCCGCCCGTGGGAGGAATCGGACGCAGAGGCGCTCTATGAACTGGCGAAGGATCCGGACGTCGGCCCGGCGGCCGGCTGGAACGTCCATAAGAACGTAGAAGAAAGCCGCGAGATCATCCGCACCGTTTTCGCCGCGCCGGAAACCTACGCCGTCTGCCTGCGCGAAAGCGGAGAACCCATCGGCTGCGTCGGCCTGCAAACCGGAGATGCCGCCAATCTGCCGCTCGCCTTTCGCGAGGCAGAGCTCGGCTATTGGCTCGGCGTGCCACATTGGGGAAAAGGCTACATTCCCGAAGCCTGTCAGGCGCTCATCGCCCACGCTTTTACCGAGCTTAAATATGACACCCTTTGGTGCTGCTGCAACGATATCAACGCCCAGTCCAAGCGCGTCATGGAAAAATGCCATTTCACCCACATCCGCACAGAAGAACGCCCCGCTTTCACCCAGGATGCTGACGGCTGGACCTTCACCGGCCAGACAAGAATGGAATACATCGCCCGTCTCATGCGTTGGGAATGGGAGAGATTGGTGTAAATGCACATACAAAAAACACAGATCGCAGATTTGCGGTCTGTGTTTTTTCGTTTGTGTCAGTGTTCTGGTGTTTCGATGTGGAAATTGTCTTTCATAAAATCGATGAAACAGCGTTCGACGTCGGTGAGGCTGTCGCGATCCTGGATGGCCATGCAGTAGGTGATCTCGACGCTGCGGTTGCGGATGGAGACGATCTTGAGATCGAGGCGCTTGTCGCTGAGCATTTTGCGGGAGATGATATCTGTGGACAGGCCTGCGTATTGGCCGGTGGCGAGGTATTTCTGGAAGCCGATGATGCTGGAGGTGAAGGTTGCATTTTGCGGATCGAGCTTGTTGGCGTGGAGGATGTGGCCAAATATTGTCTCTTCCCAGCGGCTGTTGGCGACGAGCACGAGGGGCAGCTCGGCGACGCGTTTGAGAGAAATGGGTGGCTACTATGGCACCAGCGTATCGCCAATCTTCGTCGCTTGCGGCAAGGGCGTTAAGCACGTAGAAAACATGAAGCGCATCGTCCGCCAGGTCGACGTTGCTCCAACTGTCGCAGCACTGCTCGGCGTTCCAATGCCAGCTGACTGCGAAGGCGCACCGGTTTATCAGATGCTCGAAGACTGAGATCACATAACTTCCATATATCCTTTCCTTTTCAAAAAAAGGTGATCTATGGCAAAGGCAGAGTGGGGACTCTGCCTTTGTCGTTATATAGGAGGAATTTTTATGAACGAATCCAACGAAATCCATCGCGATATTTACGTCGGCATGGTCGCTGAGGAAATGGCGCAGTCCGGTTATTATGGCGAAGACGTGACGCTTTACGGCTTTCTCGCGAACGGCGAGCTGCACAGCTTCGACGACGAACAGGAATGCGCCGAGACCTATCTGCTGGCGCTGGCAGCCGGCGCAGAAATTTCGCGCATGACCAGCATGCACAAACGCTGCCAGAAAAAGCGCAGCGCCAAGAAAGCCGCTCGTGAAGAACTCGCCAGCGAAATGCGCACAATGCTCGCTGCTGAACCAGCGCCATTTGCACGATGCACTGTCGATCTGCGCGCGCTTTCCGATTACACAAAAGGGCTCGCCAAGCCACGCAGCCGCGAGCAGGAAGCCGCCATCGTCGGCGTCATGACACTGCCAACTTTTGGCATGAAGCCAGAGGAGCGCGAAGCTGTGCTCGATGTGAAGAAAAGCTTTGAAGCCCCAGCTGCCAATCGTCATTTCTTCGGCTTCTACGAGAAAAAGGACGCGCGCTGGCAGCCGGTGCTCAACGGCGCGCTGCCAACAATCCTGAAAAAATGGTGCGCAGCCGCTGCGCGTGGCCCCGTTTCGCCGATTCTGCCGATGCATCTCGAAAGCGCGAAGCCAGTCTACCAGCTGCGCGGCGATTTCGAAATATTGCTCGCGCAGACCATGGACGAGGCGTATCTCGCAATGCTCGATGCGCTTTACGCGTCGCAACACTGATCTGATCGCCGTTCGTTTTTCGCGGACGGCGCTATTTATATGAAAGGAATGAACGATCATGGATCAACAAGAGATTTTCAAAGAAGCGCTCGCCATGCAGGAGGAGCTCACAACCTGGCGCCATGCCCTGCATCAGATGCCGGAACTGAGCCTCGATCTGCCAAAGACCAGCGCCTTTGTGCAGACGCGCCTCGCCGAGATGGATGTGCCCTTTCATACGATCGTGAATGGCAACGGCGTTGTCGCTCAGCTTGGCGAAGGGGAGCCGTGCCTGCTCCTGCGTGCTGACATGGATGCGCTGCCTGTTGCGGAAACCTCCGGCGTCGATTTTGCGTCGACGAACGGCTGCATGCATGCCTGCGGCCACGATATGCACACGACCTCGCTGCTTGGCGCGGCAAATCTTCTCAAAGCGCACGAATCCGAGCTCTGTGGAACCGTGAAGCTGCTCTTTCAGCCAGGCGAGGAAACGTTCAACGGCGCAGAAGCCTGCATCAAAGACGGCGTGCTTGAATCGCCGCACGTGGACGCTGCCGTCGCCACGCATGTTGCGTCGATCGCGCCAGTCGGCCTCGTTGCTTACGGCGATGTGCCGAACGCAGCCGTTTATGGATTCAAGATCACCCTCACCGGCAAAGGCACCCACGGCGCCATGCCAGCCCTCGGCATTGATCCGATCAATACCGCCGTGCACATCTACCTCGCGCTGCAGGAGCTCATCGCGCGCGAAGTGCCAGCCGACCAGGAAGCGACGCTCACCATCGGCCAGCTTTCTGCAGGCAGCGCCTTCAACGTTATTCCTGAGACCGCCATCATGCAGGGAACGCTGCGCGTTTTCGACAACGATCTGCGCGCGCAGCTCATCCGCCGCATTGGCGAAGTCGTGGAAAATATCGCAGTCGCTTATCGCACCAAAGTGGAATTCGAGATTCTCGGCGATATTCCAGCGCTCGTTTGCGACGCAGCGTTCAACGCGCGCCTGGCCGAATCTGTTCAGCAGGCAGCGCCAGCGCTCGCTGTTCACGGCGGCGTGCATACCACAGGTTCTGAGGATTTCACCTTTTTCGCACCACATGTGCCAACGGCGATGTTTTTCATCGGTGCCGAGACCGACGATGGCACGCCAACCTACAACCAGCACAATCCAAGCGTGCGCTTCAATGACAAAGCGCTGCCGATCGCAGCCGCCGTCTACGCCATCAGCGCGCTCAGCTGGCAGCGTGAGCAGGTGTGACGATTTTGCCGCCCCTTTCGTCGGGCGGCTTTTTTTGTTGGATATACGAAAGTGCGGCTCGTCATTGAACAGAGCATAAAAATTATGGTATAATTAATGGGCAAATCACAAGGACCACCATGAGGGGAGGTGATGGTCATCGCATCACTTAAAGAATTGTGGGCGTGCATTTCTGCATCGAAACGTTTCGGTGGGTACTTTGCTGTAATGGCGCTTGTTTTTGTGTTGGCATTGGTGGGCGCCATGCTCTATGCTATAGACAGCGATGGCCTCCACGGCGAACCAGCAAAACAGCTCGCCGACGGCTGGACCTATCTGCAAGATGATGAGCCGCGACCGCTCGGAACCTTGCCTGTTACTTTGGGCACACCGGAGGAAAGTATCATTTTACGCCACGCGCTGACCTCGGAAATGGAGGACAGCGACGATGTGCTCGCGTTTCACGCAAGTTACGCCGCCATCCGTGTCTGGGCCGACGATACCCTCGTCTATACATCGCCAGAGGGCGAAGAGCATGTGCCGACCAGCGTCTGGCATTTTATTCCCATGGAGAAATGCCGCGGTGCTGAGACCATCACCATCGAGCTGACGCATTATTTCAGCAATGGTTCTTTTCAGCTTGATGCGCCGTATCTCGATACCACCAGCGCCATTCAACATACGCTGATCGAGCAAAATTCATTGGTGATTACTTTCTGCGCCATCTGCATCCTGCTCACGTTTGGGCTGTTTATCTGTGGTGCAGTGCTTTATCGCTGGCGCAGCGGCGCCCATCTGCAGCTGCTGGCGCTGGCAACTTTTGTCGCGTTGTCCGGTCTATGGGTGCTTTTGGATGCAAAGATCCTGAATATTTTTGGTGGCAATCTTGCGCTGACATATTTCCTCAATTACGCAGCCTTTCTGCTGTTGCCAGTGCCGTTTTTGCTCTACATCCGCTTCGTTGCCAGCGAAGGCCAGCGCATTCTCACAGCACTGATTTGGGTTGCGCTCGCAAATGCTGTGCTCTCTATGCTGATCTGCCTGAGCGGGATCGCGACCATTGGCGCCACTCTTTTCAGCATTCACGCGCTGATTATCCTGTCAATGCTCGCTGCGATCTGGACTTTTCTGCGTAACAAAGCCTGGCGGCGTGGATCCGATCTGCGCTTTACATTTTTCGGCATGCTACTGATTTCAGCGTGCGTGCTTGTCTCTCTTGTGTTCTTTTATCTGCGAGGCTTTAATACTTCTAGCGCTTCTGCGCTGTACCCGTTGGGACTTTCACTGTTGTTTATTTTCATGGCTGTGGATGCCCTCGCAGTCTTCGGTCGTTTCTGGCGACAGAAAGACATCGCCGAGCGCTATCGCCGACTCGCCATGGAAGACAGCATGACCGGCATGAACAACCGCAACGCCTTCCAGCTGCACTGGAGCGCCATGCTCGAGCAGCCGCCGGAAGCCCTCGCCATCATCGTTTTTGACGTCGACAATCTCAAACAGATCAACGACCAGTGCGGCCATCAGGCCGGAGATTGCGCCATCAGCACCTGCGCGCAGCAGATCCGCCTGGTTTTCGAAGGTGCCGGCAGCTGCTACCGCACCGGCGGCGACGAGTTTGAAGTGCTCATCGAAGGGCGGCAGATCGACCGCATTCCAGCGCTGCTCGACCGTTTCAGCAAAGCGCTCAATACGCGCTGGGACCACAGCCTGCCATCCGACGGCGTTTCCTACGGATGGGCCGCCGCCAGCTTCGGTGATGACAATCCCCTCACAGAAGTCGCGCTCGTGCGCCTGCGTGCCGAAGCCGACCAATCCCTCTATCGCCTCAAGCAAGCGCGCAAAGGCCCAGAGGAAGAAAGCATCAATTGAATGTTTCCCTGCCGAAAATACGGCAGGGATTTCTCGTCGCATTCTACCCAGATTTGACGAGAATGGGGAAAATGTAACGGGAAAAATGGAATTCATTCTAACTTTTTGCGATCATCGTGCAAAAATGGAATGGATTCCATTTTTATTGCGCGGAATCTGTCAAAACTGTCACTTTCGGGTCACGGACTGGTCACGGTGCTGTGGTAAGATGGGAGCATAGAAAGAGACAACCGACAACCGAAGGAGGTTTTTTACTATGACGACGATATTAGAAACGAAGGATCTCTGCAAATACTACGGCAGCGGCGTGACGGAGGTGCGCGCGCTGGACGGCGTGAACATGAGCGTGGAAAGCGGAGAGTTTGTGGCGATCGTGGGCACGTCGGGCAGCGGCAAGTCGACGCTTCTGCACATGCTGGGCGGGCTGGACCGGCCGACATCGGGCAGCGTGACGGTGGATGGACAGAAGCTTTTCGATCTTTCGGATGAAGCGCTGACCATTTTCCGCCGCCGCAAGATCGGTTTTGTTTTCCAGGCGTACAATCTGGTGCCGGTGCTGAGCGTGTACGAAAACATCGTGCTGCCGCTGCAGCTGGACGGGCGCAGTGTGGACACAGCATTTCTCGACGACGTGGTGCAGGCGCTGGGCCTGGGCGAAAAGCTCTCGAGCTTGCCAAATCAGCTCAGTGGCGGTCAGCAGCAGCGTGTGGCGATCGCGCGTGCGCTGGCGGCGAAACCGGCGATCATCCTGGCCGACGAACCGACGGGCAACCTCGACAGCAAAACCAGCCAGGACGTGCTCGGCCTGATCAAGGTGACGAGCCAGCGCTATTCACAAACAACGGTGATGATCACCCACAACGAAGAGATCGCCCAGATGGCCGACCGCATCGTGCGCATCGAGGACGGGCGCATCGTGGGTAACGCCGGCCTGAGGGGGTGAGCGGGATGAAAGTACGCAATCGCAAAATCATCCGCCACCTCAGTTGGAAGAGTCTTTCCGCCAATCGCACGCGCAACATCGTGGCGATCCTGGCGATCGCGCTGACGGCGCTCCTCTTCACCTCACTTTTCACGATCGCGCTCTCGATCAACGAAGGCTTCCAGCAGGCGAACTTTCGCCAGGCGGGCGGCTATGCCCACGGCAATTTCAAAAAGCTCACCGAGGCCCAGTACAATGAGCTCAAGGACGACCCGATGATCAAAGAACAGGGCCTGCGCCGCTACCTCGGCTCGCCGACGGAGGCGCCGTTTAACAAAGAGGCTTGTGAGATCGGTTACGCCGACGAAACGCAAGCCCATGTACATGACGCCGGAAGAAGGCCGCCTGCCAGAAGAGGGGACGAACGAGGCCGCCTGTGACACGCATGTGCTCGAGCTCCTCGGCGTGAAGCCGGAGATCGGCGCGAAATTCACAATGACCTTCGACGTCGACGGCCACGAAACGACGCAAACCTTCACCCTCTGCGGCTGGTGGGAGAAGGACGAAGCTGCGCCCGCTTGCCAGGTGATCATTCCAGAGAGCCGTGTCAACGCCGTGCTTGACGAAGTCGGCGTAACGCCGCCGGGCGAAAACAACAACACCGGCGTCTGGAACATGGACGTGCTGCTCACGAGTGGCAGCGCCCACATCGCCGACGATCTCGCGCAAATTCTCGCCGACCACGGCTACCAGAACGACGACGTCACCGCAGATAATTACATTGGCACCGGCGTCAACTGGGGCTACACCGGCGCGACGATCGCAGAAAATGCCGACCCGATGACGGTGATCTTCGTCGTGGTGATGCTGCTCTTGATCCTCTTCACAGGCTACCTGATCATCTACAACGTCTTCCAGATCTCTGTGGCGGGGGACGTGCGCTTCTTCGGCCTCTTAAAAACCATCGGCACGACGCCGCGGCAGATTCGCCGCATGATCCGCCAGCAGGCACTGCTGCTATCGATCGTGGGGATTCCGCTGGGGCTGGTGCTGGGCTGGCTTGTCGGCAAAGCGCTGGTGCCAGTCGTTGTGGGACAGCTTGACGGCGTGGAGACGGTAACTTCGACAAGTCCGTGGATCTTTGTCGGTTCGGCGCTCTTTGCGCTGGTAACCGTATTCATCTCCTGTTTCCGCCCCGGTCGCATGGCTGGGCGTGTGTCGCCGATTGAGGCGCTGCGCTACACCGAGTCCAGCGGCCGCACAAAAGGCAGCCGCAAGAAAGAAAAGGTCTCCCTTTTTTCCATGGCCTGGGCCAACCTTGGCCGCAGCCGCGGCAAAACGATTGTAACGATTTTTTCGCTGGCGCTGGCCGTGGTGCTCTTCCAACTTGTCGTGACCTTTGTGGGCGGATTCGACATGGACAAGTACGTGAGCCGCAACCTTGCCACAGATTTTGAAGTGGGCAATGCCCGCTACTTCCAGTCCCTGGCTGGTGTAGGGTTCAATAAAGATGTGGCTTTATCTGAAAACGACATCGCTGCCATCGAAGCGGTTGGCGGTATCACCGAGGGGGGACGCACTTACGGACAGAGCACCGGCATTGAGGAATTTATTACCGAAGACCAGCTCCGCGCGATCAATGAGCGCTGGCTGGCAATGGGCGGTGTCGATGACATCGATGCAGCGATTGACGACATCGTCGACCGCAGCCTGAAAAACGACGACGGCCTCGTCGCCACCAGCGCGAAGGTCTATGGCATGGAACAGGCGTGCCTCGATCAGCTCACCGTCATCGAAGGCGACCTCAGTGCCCTCAATGATCCATCTCAGCACGCCATTGCCGCGGCCTACAGCGTGGACGATTACAACAATCCTGATCCGGATTCGCACTGGGCCAAGGTTGGCGACACGGTGAGCCTGGCGTATGTGGACGAATGGGAATACGTCAACATCGCAACTGGCGCAGTGTATTCTCAGGATGCGTTGCCAGAGGATGTCGATCCTTACAGCTATACCCAACGCGCCAAAACCTATCGCACCGTGGATTACACCGTGGTGGCGACGGTGGCTGTGCCATATTCCATGAGCTATCGCTACTCAGGGAACGACGAGTATGTGATGGGCGCCGAAGCATTCTGTCAGGAAACCGGCACGTCGGATATTCTGTACTACGCCTTCGACACCGAGGATGCTGCCACCGACGATATGGAAACCTTCCTCGCCGACTACACGGAAAACGTCAATCCAGATCTCAATTATGAAAGTACGAAATTCTTTGTGGAAGAGTTCAATGGCTTCCGCAACATGTTCGCCCTCCTAGGCGGCACACTGGCGGCCATCATCGCCGTGATCGGTGTGCTCAATGTCTTCAACGCCATCCTCACCGGCATCACGGCGCGTCGTCGCGAGCTGGCGATGCTGCAATCCATCGGCATGACCTCGAAGCAGTTGCGCGGCATGCTTGTGATTGAAGGGCTGCTGTACACCCTCGGCGCTGTGGTCATTGCGGCTTTGTTGACGTTGGCGGTATCGCCGCTTGCTGGCGAAGCAGTGAGCGATCTCTTCTTCTGGTTCAGTTACCAGCCGACCTACTGGCCGCTGCTCGTCGCCGCGCCAGCCTTCGCTGCAGTTGGCGTGCTGATCCCGCTGGCGAGCGTGCACCGCATGCAGCGAAATTCCGTCGTCGATCGCCTGCGCGAGGAATGATAAAAAGCTGCCCCACAAACGACAGGGCGTTTGTGGGGCAGCTTTTTTTGCACGCAGTCAGAACCTCACGACCCTGCTCCAAGCATTTTATAGGAAATACAGGTCGGCCGTCCGGTCCATGGGTCCGGCACCACATAGGCATCCAGCATGAACACGTCCGCCAATACCTCCCTGGTCATGACCTGTGCTGCTGTGCCCTCGTAGCGAACGACGCCATCGCGCATGGCGATCATCCAGTCAGAGAAACGCGCTGCCAGATTGAGATCGTGAATCACCAGTGCAATGGTTTTCTGCGATGCTGTATTCAGTGTTTTCAACAATTCCAGCACTTCCAGTTGATGTGCCATATCCAGATAGGTCGTCGGTTCATCTAGAAGAATCAGCGGCGTATCCTGGGCTAGCGCCATGGCGATCCATGCGCGCTGCCGCTGGCCGCCGGAAAGCGCATCGATGTCGCGCGTCGCCAAGGCATCCATGTGCGTGATCTCCAGCGCCCAGCGAATGGCGTGGTGGTCGTCCTCCCGCAAGCGGCCGAAGCCTTTCTGGTGCGGATAGCGCCCGTAGGCAACCAGTTCTTCCACCGTGAGGCCGCCGGGGGCCTGCGGACTCTGTGGCAAAATAGCCATGCGGCGTGCCACCTCGAGCGTCGGCAGTTGGGCGATCATCTGCCCGTCCAGCACAATCTGGCCGGTTTGCACCGGCATCATGCGCGACAGGGCTTTGAGCAGGGTGGATTTGCCGCAGCCATTCGGCCCGATGATCGAGGTGATTTTGCCGCGCGGAATCTCCACACACTGCGGCGGGATGATAGTGGTATGCTGATAGCCCACGGAAATATCTATGCCGGACAAAATGGCATCCATCGTTTGTTCCATAGCGTTCCTCCCTTATGATTTCACGAGCAGGTACAAAAAATACGGCGCACCGATCACCGCTGCCACAATGCCGATAGAAATCTCATTCGGCGCCAGCAACGTGCGCGAGAGAATATCGGAAAACGTCATCAATAGCGCGCCGGTGAGCAGCGTCGCGCCCAACAGCACGCGGAAATCCGGCCCTACAAGGCGGCGCGCAAGATGTGGGCAGACCAGCCCGACAAAGCTCAAGCCGCCACCCACGGCACAGCAAAGACTTGACATCGCCACAGCGGCCGCCAAAAGCACCACCGTCTGCCGCGATACAGCGACCCCCAAACCGGTGGCGATCTGATGCCCCAAACTGATCACGTTCAAGGTGCGGCTTTTGTAAAAAAGAAAGGCGGAAAGCAGCGAAAGCCCCACCAGCAGCATGAGCACGTTCGGCCAGGTGGCGCCCCAGATATTGCCGGACAGCCAGTTTTGCACAAAGGCGTATTCGCTGTCAGACATGCGCAGCATGAACACCGTCGTCAAACTTGAAATGGCGGTGCTCATGGCGATCCCGATCAATAAAAGCCGCCGCGGCGAGAGGCCACGCGCCGTCAGCGCCAGGATGAGGGCGGCGCACACAGAACCGGCAAAAGCCAGCAGCGGCAACAGAAAAGAGGTGCTGACGCTGCTTTTAGCGAAAAAGACGATAAAGGCCGCCACAAACAGCCCCGCTCCTGCGTTGATGCCCAATAGCCCCGGTTCGGCCATTTCATTGCGCGACACCCCTTGCAAAATACAACCGGCCACCGCCAGCCCAACGCCCACAAGCAA
>ENA-OVGE01002740-OVGE01002740.1-human-gut-metagenome-genome-assembly--contig:-NODE-2740-length-11036-cov-3.080867_pt1 | contig 11036 bp, 10 predicted proteins | sample MGYA00237769_ERZ505417 | MGnify/ENA primary metagenome ERZ505417 (study PRJEB26158, sample SAMN06016403) | human gut metagenome | biome: human gut; feature: ankylosing spondylitis patient; material... | reverse complement strand
ATTTCACGGCGGGAATATAAATACCCGGTCGGATTATTAGGGTTACAGATCAGGATCGCTTTAGTACGCTCATTGATCAGCTCTTCGAACTTCTCCACTTTTGGTAGGGAAAAACCTTCCTCGATCGTTGTCGTCACCGTACGGATCACCGCCCCCGCCGAAATGGCAAAAGCCATATAGTTGGCATATGCAGGCTCTGGCACGATAATCTCATCACCAGGATTCAGACAACTCAGGAAAGCGAACAATACGGCTTCCGAACCACCTGTTGTAATGATAATATCATCCGCCACGAGATTTATATCATACTTCTTATAATATCCTACTAATTTTTCACGATAACTACGATATCCCTGACTAGGGCTGTATTCCAACACCGATCGATCGATCGTCCGGATCGCATCCAATGCCGCTTGCGGGGTAGGCAGGTCAGGCTGACCGATATTCAAGTGATAGACATGAACACCTCTCTGTTTGGCAGCATCAGCCAACGGGGCAAGTTTACGAATTGGGGAAGCCGGCATATCGACTCCTCGTTGTGAAATATTAGGCATTACTATTACGGTTTGTTTTTAGAATGAGACAAAGGTATACATTTTAGTTGAAAGTTGAAAGTTGAGAGTTGAAAGTTGAAAGTTGAGAGCGAAAATAACTTTCAACTCTCAACTTTCAACTCTTTACATTCCCGGACGCGGCGAATCCTTACTTGCATGCATAGTCGAGATAAAGGCATTCGGATCGATTTCCTTCACTTCATCTTTCAAACGGGGCAGATCTTTACGTTCGGCAATGGTAAAGATGATCTCTTTTTCCTTTCCTTCATACATACCGCGACCATGCAAGAAAGTACCTCGCATCCCCATCTTTCCTACAATCAGTTCTTTTACCTCCTGCGTTTTCTGCGATACGATAAACACCGCCCGGTTAGGATTCTCGGTCTGGAACATTTCCACCACCTTTCCGAATACGAAGATAGCAAACCAAGAGTACAGAGGCACCGCCCAATCTTGGAATACAAGTAACCCCAACATCACCACGGTCGAATCTATGACAATAATCATATTGCTTACCTTCAAATTTGAATTTAGGGCGATCACACGGGCCAACACATCCGTACCGGCGCTCGTACTTTGCGCACGGAACACACAAGTCACTCCAAGTCCCAAAATTGCACCACCGTAAAAGCAAGCAATAAAACTGTCATTCTCAACTAATGGCTGATTAGCAAACAGATATGAAAAACTATCTGTAAAAATGGATATCAAGACAAAAGTCACAATTGTTTTCGGCCCTGACGCCAAACCGAGTTTTTTCATGGCCAAAAGCAACAAAGGCACATTAAAACAAAGAGCAGTCGCACCCATCGGCAATCCTTCGGGCATAAAAGAGAAAAGCCCCTGCGTCACGTGGTGCAAAACAATCGATATACCATACACCCCTCCCGGTACGATTTTATAAGGTGCAAGAAATAAGCTGTAACTAAGTGCCTGCAAAAAAGCACCGATAACGATCAAAGTGTAGTCTGCTACATTTTTTTTCAGCGTGGTATTAGAAACCAGATTAAACGGTTGTTCCATGTTTGCGTTGTTGTTCGATTTTTTGTATTGTTCATTATTTGTTAAAACAGCGCAAAGATATATAAAAAAGAAGAGATTGTACACATAAAACAGACAATCTCTCCTGCTATCAAAAATAACCTAGCCCAGATTGAATTATCAGAAATTCAAAGTGCGGTTATTATTATTTGTCACATTCAACAGAACCACATATTTGCGATACTGTTCAGGTGTAAGAACCTTCTTCATCAACTTCAAATTTCCATAAACAGCCTGACGCATCTTTTTGTCACGCAAGAGGACAACTGCAAATAGTTGCTCAATTTTTCAAAGTTAATAGCAAACGGTTCTTTACTCACATTGTTACGGTTCTCGCGTGCAAAACCCATTGTTGCACATAATAAAACGGCTGCAACAGCCATACCTAAACGTCTCATAATACCTAAACATTAAATTGTTAAACCTAAACACAGGGGCCATTTACCCCTTTTCTTTTTACCTTTTATCTTTTCGTTACTGCAAATATAACAATGTGTTTTATAATATTGTTCTTGAACATATTCAAATATTGTTAACGATTAGCAAATTGGATACTATTTAACAATTAAGAAATCTTTTTGAAGCTCAAATGAAACATTTACTACAAATAAGACACCATACTCCCTATCAAACAACCGAATCGATAGTGCGCAGATATTAACATCAGAAATTTCGTCATGACTACTTACAAATCGGACGACCTTTGATTTACAAAGCCAGTCTGGGTTGGGATTCCAATTCAAGCAAGAACTTTTTAGCCGGAAGCCCACCACCGTAACCTGTCAACGAACGGTCACTACCGATCACCCGGTGGCAAGGAGCGAATATCGATATGGAGTTTGCACCATTGGCATTGGCAACCGCACGGACTGCTTTGGACATACCGATACGCTGGGCCATTTCACCATAAGAAACTGTCTTTCCAAAAGGTATTTCCAGCAATTCGTTCCATACTGTTTTTTGAAAGTCCGTACCAACAAAGAGAAGCGGCACATCAAACTCTTTACGCTTTCCGGCAAAAAACTCGTCGAGTTGCCTTGCTGCTTTCTCAATTACTTCCGATGTACCTACCTCAAATTCGGAACACAGCATCCGTTTCAATCTCCGGTCTACATGATCACGATGTTTTTCTACCTGCCAGTCACATAAACAAAGTTTGTCACCAAACGAACCGAGTAGCAACAGGCCGCAGGGCGATTCGTAACGCTGTACTTTGATAATATTTTTCTCTTTCTTCATAATAAACTTATACTAATAATTTATGCTTCTCATACGATGGCCTCACCCAACGCAGATAAACACCAAGCGAAGCCAGACAACAACCGGCTCCCACTCCATAGGCCACAGCCAATCCGGCACAGGAAGCGATAAAACCGGCCGAAAGCATCCCGATACCGACACCCAAATCAAAAGAGGTCAGATAAGTAGAAGTCGCCGTTCCACGCATATTATGTGGAGCGACATTGACAAAGAGGCATTGGAAAGCCGGAACCCCTACTCCATACCCGATACCGATCATCAAGGCGCAGACAAAGAAAACCCAAGACTGGTGGACAGTTGCAAACACGGTAAACGCCACCAACAAGCAGACCGCAGAACAGACCGATACCCAATGAATCTTCCCATGATCGACCAGCCTACCGGAGACCAGCCGCGACGTCCCCACTCCTACCGCCATATAAATAAAGAAATAGCCAGGATTGGCCACTTCTATTTCCTTTCCGTACAAAACGACAAAAGAAGTAATCATCCCATAAGGAATTGCAACCAGGATATAAGCGAGCGCAGCCGGCAATGCCTTCACCAGGATAAAACGGTCGAGGGAAAAATGCGGCCGCGGAACCTTTTCTCGCTTCGGATAGCGGATCAGGCAGACAGAACCGACCCCGATAAAAGCAGCCATCCAACCAATAAAGACAACCAGATTAAACCCACCTTTCCCATAGATGGCAACAGCTGCCAACGGAGCCAACGACATCGCCAAATTGATTGTCAGACCGTAAAACCCCATTCCTTCACCACGCCGGGAGGAAGGGATCACATCAATCGCAATCGTATTGCCGGCAACCGAAGTCAACCCCATAAAACCACCCTGAACGAAACGGACAGCCATAATAGTCAACATGGTCGTGGCAATCAGATACCCGCCGAACATGAAAGCAAAAACGAAGAAGGCGAAAAGATATAAAGGCTTACGCGAAAAGCAATCCACCAAAAAACCCGAAAAAGGCCGGACACAGAGCAGACCGATTGTATAACTGGACAACGCGATCCCCACATTTGCCGTACTGATCCCCAAAACTTCCACCAGATAGACCGGCATCGTCGGCATCAGCATATAGAAAGAGAAGTTCATCAGGAAATAAGAAATGCAACATTGCACAAAATTCCGATTCCATAATATGGGTTTACAATCTTTCATTTTATTCACGCCAGTTCACTCAATTCCAGCCAGCGCATTGTTTTTTCATCTATTTCTTCTATCACTTTTGCGATTCGTTCGGATTTAGCCAACAGTTCGTCATTGCTCAACGTACCGCTGCTCATGGCCGTTTCCAACTCTGCTTTTTCGGCTTCAAGCAGAGGAATCTCGACCTCGAGCGCTTCAAACTCCTTGCGTTCCTTGAAAGTCAGTTTCTTTTTCTGCACCTTTTCAAGACGCGACGTTTTCTCCACAGTGGGGGCCATTCTTGCCTGTCGCGCAGCTTCAGTCTCTTTTTCCAACTGATCCTGCACCTCTTTCCACTCGCGATATTGCGTGTAGTTGCCCGGAAAATCCTTTATATCGGCATTTCCCCGAAACACCAACAGATGATCGACCACCTTATCCATAAAATAGCGGTCGTGCGACACGACGATCGCACATCCTTTGAAGTTCCGCAGATATTCCTCCAACACATTCAGCGTGACGATATCCAGGTCGTTCGTCGGTTCGTCGAGCACAAGAAAGTTCGGGCTACGCATCAAGACCGTGCAGAGATATAAACGGCGTTTTTCTCCCCCACTCAGCTTGTAAACGTAATTATGCTGTTTTTCCGGAGCGAAAAGGAAATAGTTCAGGAACTGTGAAACACCCATCTTCTTCCCGTCACCGAGGTCAACATATTCCGCGATATTCTGGACCACATCGATCACCTTCATCTGCTCGTCGAACTGGAGGCCGTCTTGGCTGTAATAACCGAACCGGACCGTTTCTCCTACGTCAAAACGACCGCTGTCAGGCTCCACTTCCCCCATCAGCATCTTGATAAAAGTAGATTTTCCCGTTCCGTTATTCCCGACAATCCCCATCTTTTCATAACGGGCGAATATATAGTTAAAATCTTCCACGATCTTCAGATCGCCGAAACGTTTCGAAACATGTTCCGCCTCGAAAATCTTCGATCCGATATACGACGCCTTCACATCCAAGTTGACATTACCGGCCTCATGCTGCTGTTTGGCTTTCTTTTCAAGCTCGTAGAAAGCATCGATCCGGTACTTCGCCTTTGTCCCACGCGCCTGCGGCTGACGGCGCATCCAGTCGAGCTCCTTGCGAAGCAAGTTACTGGCCCGGTCCACCTCGGCATTCAACGCGTCCATTCGTTCTTGTCGTTTTTCCAGATAATAGCTGTAATTTCCTTTATACTGATAAATCTGTTTCCGGTCTATCTCGATAATCTCACTACAGACACGATCCAGAAAATAACGGTCGTGCGTCACCATCAAAATACTAATGTTCGCGCGAGAAAGATATCCTTCCAGCCATTCGGTCATTTCCAAGTCCAGGTGGTTGGTTGGCTCGTCAAGGATGATCAATTCGGGATCGGTGATCAACACGTTTGCCAAAGCCACCCTTTTCAACTGCCCGCCGGAAAGCGTTTCCACCTTCTGGTCGAAGTTATGGATTTTCAGCTGTCCCAAAATCTGCTTGGTACGCTGTTCATAATCCCAGGCTTTCAAGTTATCCATCCTAAGCAGGATATCTTCGAGATTGGAATGATCGCCGCTTGCCATCGCCTGCTCATATTCGGCGATCAAACGCACCGTCTCGTTCGGAGAGTAGAAACACGCTTGCAAAACAGTCAGGCCGTCCGGATAATGCGGCATCTGTTCCAGGTAGCCAACCCGCAGATCATTTCGGAACACAACCGCCCCGCTGTCATAATCCTCCTTTCCGGCTATAATATTTAGCAAAGTCGTTTTCCCCGTACCATTCTTAGCTATCAGCCCGACCTTCTGCCCTTGCGCGATTCCGAAAGTGATATCTTCGAATAAAACCAAATCGCCGAAGCTTTTAGTCAACTTATCTATTTGTAAATAACTTATCATATATTCATATCTGCTTTAAATGCAGGACAAAGATACAAAAAGATCAAGCACGATGGACGGGATTATTTCGTATATTCATGCCGAAGCAGTTGCCTGCTGACAATTGTCGGCAAACAACAACTACGGCGGAAAAATCCAATTATCAGAAGGGAAAACCAGATTATCCGGCAGACGATTCAATAATATATGCCGAGCTGTTTTAAACAATCCTCTTAACAAATATGTTTCCTTTTATAATAAATTATTACTTTTGCCGCTTTAGATAAATTTTAACAGATACACTATGTTGACAACAATGATCATCGTGTTCCTGATAGGATATTTACTTATCGCTCTGGAACATCCGCTAAAAATCAATAAAGCGGGAACAGCACTCCTGACTGGAACAATCCTTTGGGTTTTATATACATTTGGGGCCCCTCAATTTATTCCGACCGCTTCAGCCGAAGAATTTAAACTTTTTTTAGACGCATTCCCATTCATAAAGGATCTGCCCTATGCAGACCAGTGTATCCGTTTCGTCATCGACCATCAGATACTGGATAGTATCGGTGAGATCGCAGAGACTTTGATCTTCCTGATCGGGGCGATGATCACCGTAGAACTCGTCGATTCTCACGGAGGGTTTATGTTCATCACCAACCGCATCACCACCAACAGCAAGCGGAAGTTATTGTTCGTCATTGCTACGATCACCTTTTTCATGTCGGCAGTCCTGGATAACCTGACTACTTCCATCGTCATGGTCATGCTGATCCGAAAATTGATCGGCAATTATAAGGAGCGCTGGATTTTCGGCAGCATCATCGTGATTGCCGCCAACAGCGGCGGGGCTTGGTCGCCCATCGGCGACGTGACAACGATCATGCTGTGGGTAAGGGGAAATATCTCGACTTCGGCAACGATCCCGCATCTCTTTTTACCGAGCCTCGTATCGGCATTAGTCCCGGTATTGATCATATCCCGCTATTTGCACGGCAAAGTTACACCTCCCAACGCTTTTGAGGAAAACCGTGACAACCTTCTATTAAAAGTATTGAAAGCGAACGAAAAACTAGCGATCCTCTGCATCGGCGTGTTCTGTCTGCTGTTCGTCCCGGTGTTTAAAACGATCACGCACCTGCCCCCTTTCATGGGGATTTTGATGGGAGTCGGTATCCTGTGGATATTCACTGAATTGATGTACCGGAAAACTCCGATCAACGAGGACCTGAAACTCCGTTTATCGAAAGTAGTGAGCCGTATAGACGGAGCTACTCTGATGTTCTTCCTCGGTATCTTACTGGCTGTGGACGCACTGCGTTGCAGTGGTGTTTTGGGCAGTTTTTCCCTCTGGTTGGACGATACGATCGGCAATGTATATGCCGTCAACCTGATTATCGGAACGCTCTCCGCCATCGTCGATAACGTTCCGCTCGTCGCCGGTGCTATCGGAATGTACCCCGTTGCCTCGGATGCGATGGTCGCTACGGCTGCTGATCCGGCTTATATAGCCAATTTCGTACAAGACGGCGTGTTCTGGCAATTCCTAGCCTATTGTGCCGGCGTGGGTGGCAGCATGCTGATCATCGGTTCTGCTGCCGGAGTTGTCGTTATGGGACTGGAAGGGATTAATTTCATCTGGTATCTAAAAAGAATCTCGTTGCTCGCACTGGCCGGCTATCTGTCGGGAGCCGCTGTTTACATCCTACAAAATGTACTATTAGGCATATAAAAAGATTCTTATTATATTTGTCGGCAATAAATATAAATATACACAATGAATTTCATTTCCAAACTATTCAAGAAGAAAGAAGAAGAAACAGAAGTCGTATCGAAAGGCTCCGTAGAGGAGTTCGTTACGCTGATCCGCGTGTATTACCAGGCGGTAATGGCTGTGCAGTTAGGTATCACCAACCTCAATATATTGAACGATATGGCGTTGTTCAAACGGATGCTTAAGATCCCGACTCAGAACAACAAGTTGGGCATAGCCGAGAAATCCCGTTCCCGCAAAATCCTAATGCAGGAATACGGGCTGAACGAAAACTTCTTCAAGGAAATCGATGCCTCCATCAAAAAGAACTGCAAGACGCAGAACGACATCAAATCCTATTTCATCATGTATCAGGGATTCAACAACGACCTGTTCTCCCTGCTCGACAACCTGATGCAATGGAAATTCCGCTTCTCCATGCTAGTGAAGAAACTGTTATATTCGCAGACACAGAAGACCATCCATGAGATTGTAACCCGTTCGGAATGGAAAGATGTCAGCGTTCAGAAAGTTGCCTGGAGAATACGGAAATACAAAGAAACGCTCGGCTATTCGGAAGAATGGATGACCGACTTCGTGTACAATGTCGTGCTGATGGCCAAAGAAGATGCCAAAAGACAGAAGAAAGAAGACAAATAACATCATGACTATATGAGCTACCTGTTCTTAGAATACCCGAAATGCAACACCTGCCGAAATGCAAAAAAATGGCTGGATGAGCATAAAATAACGTACGAGGATCGTCATATCATCGATCGCAATCCTTCTGTCGAAGAACTGACAGAATGGATCAAACGCAGCAAGCTTCCTTTGAAAAACTTTTTCAACACCAGCGGACTGGTTTATAAGGAGATGAAATTGAAGGACAAGTTGCCTGCGATGAGCGAAGCGGAACAGATCGCTTTGCTGGCTTCGGACGGCAAATTGATCAAGCGCCCTTTGCTGATCAGTGAAAATCAAGTTTTGGTCGGTTTCAAAGCGGACGAATGGAACAACCTGGTAAAATAATGAAAACGCCAGCCACTCAGCCGATAGAGCAACATCCGTTAGGGTTCTTCCTCCCGGAAAACACGAAATTATTGATGCTGGGCAGTTTCCCACCTCCGCGTGCACGCTGGTCGATGAATTTCTACTATCCGAATATCCAAAACGACATGTGGCGGATACTCGGACTGGTTTTCTATAACGATAAAGAATATTTCTTAGAAACCAAAAAGGCTTTCAGTGAAGAGAAAGCAAAAGCCTTCTGCCGGGAAAAAGGGATCGGAATCGGTGATACGGCTATGGAAATCATCCGTTTAAAGAATAATGCTTCCGACAACTTCCTGCAAGTGGTCACACCGTTGAACCCGGTTGAGGTTCTGGCCAAAATACCAGAATGCGAAGCAATCGTCGTAACAGGTCAAAAGGCAATGGACACGCTTATCGCCACGCTGCCTCCGGTTGAAGAACCCAAAGTCGGCTCCTACTCCCGTTTCACCCTGTCGAGCCGCATTTTCCATCTCTACCGCATGCCTTCTTCCTCCCGGGCTTACCCCAAGCCGTTAGAGGAAAAGGCCGCAGTATATAAACAGATGTTTGAAGATTTAAAGATGATATAAATCAGTCACTTTCGGCTTAATTCCAAAGTAACATCATCCGCAATGAAAATACCGGTTCACCAGTTCAAGCATTCCTTCCGGATCATTTTTCAAGTCTTCACGTAATGTCGTGTCGTTATAACTTACCAATTTCTTTATGATACCGTCGATCATGCTCGGACTAAAGACATTATGCTGTTCGAATATCCCCCTCTGCTGTTGCAGACGTTTGGCAGAGGCGGCACAGCTATCCGGCAGTTGGTCCAATGTTTCCAAACGAGCCTTGTTTTCTTCCTGATGAATATTCACGTTCACATAAGTCTTTTCTGCAATATCCAACGCATCCGGGATTTCAAACCCGTAGCGGCAAGCGACCGCCAATCCCGCCAACAACTGATATAAATCGGCCGATCCGTCCGGCGAACGCATTTCGACCGTCTGCTTCTGCGTCGTGTCATAATGACTATCTGCCTCCAACGGGTTTGCCAGCGAACACATATCCTTCTTGGCAGCCCACCCCAACGGAACACGCACTAAAACAGAGCGGTTACGGTCGCCCCAGCAAATATTCGTCGGAGCCTCCTGGTGAGGAACCAGACGGAAATAAGAAGTCGGATTCGTATTGCCGAAAGCCGTAATGGACGGAGCTAACTTCATCATGCCGGCAATTGCCTTACGAGCCGTTTCCGACAAAACGCCATCCTGCAACATCTGATTCTTGCCATCCTTCATAATACGCATATGTATATGCAGACCGGAACCCGCTTTTCCAGCCGTGATCTTCGGAGCAAACGTAATGTTCAACCCGTACTCGTATGCCAGATTACGGATCACCCATTTGGCGATCATCAACTGGTCGGCGGCATCTTCCACCCGCGTAGGCAGGAATTCAATCTCATTCTGTTCATATATTTTACCATTCAAGGTAAAATTACCAACTTCCGAATGCCCGTATTTTATCTGTCCTCCCGCTTGTGCGATATATTGCATACATTGCGTACGGAACTGGTTGAACTTCGCATAAGGCCCCGATTCATGATATCCGCGTTGATCAGTTGCCGGGAACAAATCTTCCTCATCCGCAATCACATAATACTCCAGCTCTCCCATCGCCTCGAACTGCATACCTGTCACATCCGAAAACGCCTTGCTTGCCTTGTGCAGCGTATATTCAGGCGAGCTTTCCAGCGGTTCGCCATCCTTATTAAAGAACGAGCACAGCATGCTCAACGTCGGCAATTCGGAAAAAGGATCGATAAACGCCGTACGGAAACGCGGAATCACATACAAGTCGCTGCTACCCGCCTCGATAAACGAAAACAGGCTAGAACCGTCCACACGTTCCCCGCAGGTCAGGATTGCATCCAGATATGCAGCATTGTTAATAACAAAATTCAATGTTTTCAAGCGCCCGTCACCGGCAGGATACATAAAGTTCACCATCCGGATATTCTTCTCCTTAATGTACGATACGATATCCGCCTTTGTAAATTCGGCAGATGGCTTCTGAAGGAACTCAACCAAAAGGTTGGCATTCATGTCTAATTCGTCTTTCATGTCTTTGTCGATTGTTTGTATAATTATATACCCGATTAACAACTCTATTACACCAAAGATAGGAAAGAAATTCCGGGAATCACCAAAGAATCGAGAAAATAAGTGGTTTCATCAACTATTTTTCGTACATATAGTTGGAATTATAGAATATTCTCTTACCTTTGCACCCGCAAACACGGAAGTAGCTCAGTTGGTAGAGCACTGGTCTCCAAAACCAGGTGTCGGGAGTTCGAGCCT
>ENA-OVGE01002737-OVGE01002737.1-human-gut-metagenome-genome-assembly--contig:-NODE-2737-length-11048-cov-2.845629_pt1 | contig 11048 bp, 9 predicted proteins | sample MGYA00237769_ERZ505417 | MGnify/ENA primary metagenome ERZ505417 (study PRJEB26158, sample SAMN06016403) | human gut metagenome | biome: human gut; feature: ankylosing spondylitis patient; material... | reverse complement strand
CTCAGATGGAAAGCGTCAGACGAGGGGAAGAAGAACGACAGAAGGCGGAAGAGAGAAGAAGAAATTTATCAAAAACCAATGTTGTTAGTGCATCTGATTACCTGGAATGGGCAAAGGTACAGCGTGAAGAGGACCGCAAAAAAGCGGAGGAAAGGATGGCGGCAGAAGCAGAAAAAAAGAGGGAGGAAGCAAAAAAAGCTCAGATGGAAAGCGTCAGACGAGGGGAAGAAGAACGACAGAAGGCGGAAGAGAGGAAAAGAAATTTATCAAAAACCAATGTTGTTAGTGCAGCTGACTACCTTGAGTGGGCGAGAATGCACCGGGAACAGTAAATCAGGAAATCAATACAACAAAGAAGGAGCGTGTCATGATGAAACGAGAAAGCCAAAAGCCTGATTTTAAGGAGAAGGTATCCCACTATATGGATGCAGGATTCCCTATCTTGTATGTGAACACCTTTGAAGAGGGGAAGGTCGGGGACATTATTTATGATGTTCGTGGAGACCGGGACGTCTATGAATGGAACGAAACCAACGGCTACATTCGCTTTGAGACAAAAACCCCGGAGAATGGTGGAGAGGATTGGGCACTGGAGGACGTTTTGGAGTTCGTGAAGGACCCGGAAATCCTGGATCAGAAGATCCTGATTTTGAAGGATACGGCGTCTTATTTGGAAGACCCAAGGATCGTGTCGAAGCTAAAGGGGATCGCGCGGATGATCCATCAAGGGATCGATGCCACTGTGATCATTATTTCCAGTGTGCTGCTGATTCCGAGAGAACTGGAAAAATTCATCACGATTCTGGATATGGATTATCTCTCCGAGAAAGAGATCAAGGAAATCATCCAGGACTTCATCCAAGAGAACGACGTAGAGAAAGTCGAAGAGGAACTGATCGACCGGTTCGCAGTGGCGTTTAAGGGCCTGACGGAATATGAGATCGAAAACCTCCTGGCGCTGTCTTACTCGGAAAACGGTGAGCTGGAAGAGGATGACTTACAGCTGATTTTTGAGCAGAAACAGCAAATGATCCGTAAGTCCGGGATTCTGGAGATGATCCCGCTCAAGGAGAGCATGAAGGATATTGGCGGACTGGAGAATTTGAAGGAATGGTTCCAGCGGAAGGCAAAGGTGTACACAGACATGAGAAGCGCCGAAGCATTTGGTGTGGACATGCCCAAGGGAGTGCTGATCGCAGGGGTGCCCGGCTGCGGAAAAAGCCTAAACGCCAAGGCCGCTGCGCATTTGTTCCAGGTGCCGCTGCTGCGGATGGATATGGGCCGACTGATGGGGAAGTACGTGGGTGAGTCAGAGGGCAACCTGCGGAAAGCCATTGCATTGGCGGAGGCCATCTCCCCCTGTGTGCTGTGGATCGATGAGCTGGAGAAAGCCTTTGCTGGGATCGGCGGCGGCAGTGGCGGCGGGGCAGAGGTGACGACCCGTCTGTTCGGTAACTTCCTGACTTGGATGCAGGAAAAGAACAGCCCCACCTTTGTGGTGGCAACGGCAAACAACATCACCCAGCTCCCGCCGGAATTGCTGCGAAAAGGGCGGTTTGACGAGATCTTCTACGTGGGCTTCCCAGACCAGGAGGAGCGCAGAACGATCTTTGAGATCCATATTCGGAAGCGCAGAGAAAAGGACCTTCCCAACATTCGTTTGGACGAGCTGGCGCGTTACAGTGAAGGGTTCAGTGGGGCTGACATTGAGGGCGTTGTGAAGGACGCAGTGGAAACGGCTTTTGTGAATGGGCATAAGCAGATGACTACGGATGATGTTCTGAACGCCATGAGAGCGACCCATCCCCTGTCCGAGATCATGAAAGATTCCTTGGATAAAATGCAGAAGGAATATGATAAGCGTGGATTCAAAAACGCATCGAAGAAGTAAGGAGACACCTATGTCAGAAAAAGAGAACAGCAAGGTACCCGAAGAGGAGTACATCACAGAAAAAGAAGCAAAGACGTTCTTCAGTATGTTCCGCAAGTACTGGAAGGAGTACAAGCAGAAAGCCCCCGCCATGACCAACCAGGAGTGGCTGGAGCAGCTGCTTCGCCGGGAGATTCCTGAGATGTCCGAGGAGGAGATCAAGGAGAACGCGGCGGAGATGGTGGACTCCGTCCAAACGTTCGACGAGAACATGACGTCGCTCCACGAAGCGGCACAGCACGGGACCTCGAAGGAACACTGGCTGGGAAAAAAGCTGGAAGAAGTTCCGGCAGGAATGTCCGCTCAGGCTTACGGGGCGCAGCTCCAGGAGTTTGATGATCTGCTGGCACAGGCCAATGAGAAGCTGGCTGACGCAGTGACCCGTTCTGCGGATGGACACATCAAAATGAGCCAGAACCTGGACGGCAACCTGGCGGAAGAAATGCTGGCAAAGACGTTAGAGGCGGACGCTGCTTTGCAGGGAAAACATCTTCAGGTAGAAGTACGAAATGCCAACACCAAAAACTCTGTAGATGTACGGGTGAAGGACTTAGAGACGGGGAAATGGCAGAATTATCAGATGAAGTTTGGCAAGGATCCGAAAGCGACCATTGCCCTCATCAAGCGGGGAGATTACCGCAACCAACGGATCGTTGTTCCCAAGGAACAGTTGAAAGAGGTACAGGCGCACTGCCCCGAGAAGACGATCACGGATCACATCGATGCATTTGGCGCAAGGGGAAAATCCTACACAAAACAGGAGATGAAGGAGCTTCAGCAGAAGCTCCAGGAGAACGGAGAAGTACCGCAGCTGAGCTATGACGATGTATCCGTCAAAACCTTAGCAACCAATATCGGAAAGAATGCCGGGAAATTTGCAATCATCTCTGCCGCAGTGACAACAGGGATCAATGTCATCAAAAAGGCATGGAAAGGCGAGAAAATTGAAGCCGATGAGGTGATGGAAGAGGCCCTCAAGAGCGGCGCTGACGCCGGGGTCAAGACAGTGGCGGCAGGTACCTTGAAAGTGGCGGTGGAGAAGGGCGTTCTCCGCTGTATCCCCAAGGGAACCCCTGTTGGAGTTATTGCGACGATTGCTACCGTTGGCGTGGAAAATGTTAAGATCCTTGCAAAGGCTGCCAAAGGAGAAATCCCGAAAGAAAAAGTGTTAGATCAAATCGGACGGACGACCGTTTCTATGACGGCTGGCTTGATTGCCGCAGGTGAAGCTGCCGCAATTGGCGGAGTCATCGGTGGGCCGGTTGGTGTTGTAGTAGGAGCTGTTACCGGTGCAGTAGGCTATGTTGCTGGTTCTAAGTATGGTGAAGTAGTTTATGACACCTGGAAAAAGACGGCAAGCATGGCGAAAAGGACGGTCAAAGTTATAGGCAAAGGGGTGCAGAAAGCAGGTAGATGGGTCGGCAATAAGGTGCGGCAGGTCCTGCGTGTCTGACCGTTTGAAATTTTATGCGGAGAGGGATCTATATGGCAATAAAGTTTGCGCTGAAAATGGGCGGAGAAAACGTCAGAACGATGGAAGAGCTTCGGGCGGCATTTGCTGTCCTGGAGGCTGTGGAGTATGTGGAGAATGGAAAGCTGGTCAAGTGGCTGAAAAATCATGATGAGGGCGCATTGGCCCAGCAAGTAGAAGCGCTTGATCCGGAAGACGATGCCATGCCCCGGAAGCTATGCGAGCTGATCGGAGTGCCCTACGACGCGGCAGCATATCGGGCAGCGCTGGAAGCCAAGGACCAGGATGGGATCGTCAGAGTCGCCTATACTGGGTGTGAGCTGAGCAAAGCTACGCTCCAGAAGATCAAGGATCTCGGCTATGAAGTGACCGATAGCCGCAGCTTTAAGATCCTCATCGTGGGAGACATGAACACCAACGACAAGAAGGCTCAAATTGCCAGAGCTAAGGGGATCCCGATGATGCTGGAGATCGACTTCCTCCAGAAAGTGGAGGTTCCAGGGAAACAGGCTAAGGATACGTCAAAGGTTACCGTGGACAATATGGAAACTAATAAAACGGAAGATAAGCATATTCGGACTCAGAAGATTATTCAAAAAATCGACATGAACAAATGTAGGGCTTCCGACATCCTTGTAGAAGCCACCAAAGATAATGATCCCACAACTACCACGGTAGAATCCACTACCAAAGTAGTTAAGAACAAAGATGATGGGGCGTGGAGAGGGAAGTATAATACGCCTGCTCCCGAACCTAGTTGCGATCCATACGACGTGATATTTAAGACATTTAAGATATTCAATAGATAATAGCAGGACCTTAAAGTCGACAATCCCCCATCTAAGTGAAATTCCGCTTAGATGGGGGATTGCTGCATGGTGACTCCGTCACCCCCGCTCCCCTCTGTGCATAGAATGGCAGCGTAGGGAAGGAGGCGGTCTGCATGAAATGGATGGACCGGGAGCGGAGCTTTTGGGTGATCGGGGGCGACCTGCGGCAGCGGGCCTTGGCGCGTCTGCTCCGGGAGGACGGCCACACTGTTCACATCGCCGGGCTGGAAGGCGAGGGCCTGGAGCCGGAGCCGCTTGGCCCTGGGCTGGCGCTGGCCCACTGCGTCATTTTGCCTCTGCCGGTGGCGGTGGGGGAGAGCTTTGTACACACCCCGCTCAGTGCCGCTCGTCTGCCGCTGGCCCAGGTGCTGGACTGCCTGCGGCCCGGCCAGCTGGTCTGCGGCGGTATGATTTCCCCGGCGGTGGCGGCGGAGATGACCCGGCGGGGCCTGCGCTGGGCGGATTACTACGCCAGGGAAGAGTGCATGGTGGCCAACGCCGTGCCCACGGCGGAGGGGGCGGTGCAGGTGGCCATGGAGGAGCTGCCCATCACGCTCCACAGCGCCAGGGTCCTCATCCTGGGCTTTGGACGGGTGGGGAAACTCACCGCCCACCGGATGGGGGCCTTGGGGGCGAAGGTCACGGTCTCGGCCCAGTCCTATGAAGACCTGGCCTGGGCGGCGGCCTACGGCTATGAGACGGACCGGCTGGAAGACCTGGCCTGGGAGCTGGGGGGCTTTGATCTCGTTGTGAACACCATCCCCGCCCCGGTGCTGGACGAACGGCGGCTGCGCTGGGTGGCCCCAGGGGCGTTTTTGCTGGACCTGGCCTCCGCCCCCGGCGGGATCGACCGAGCGGCGGCCCAGCGGCGCAACCTGCAAGTCTTGCAGGCCCCCGGTCTGCCAGGACGGGTGGCCCCGGTGACGGCGGCGGCTGCCATCCGGGACGCCGTGTATCATATTTTATGGGAACAGGAGGCATAACGCCATGGAGGAGACACGGGTGGGGTTTGCCCTCACCGGATCGTTCTGTACCCTAGACAACGCGCTGCGGGCCATGGAGGAGACCGCCGCGAGCTACCCCAATATCCTCCCCATCCTCTCTGAGACGACGGCGGCGACCGACACCCGCTTCGGGCGGGCGGAAGCCTTTCGCCAGCGGGCGGAGACCGCCTGCGGCCGCCGGGCCATGACCAGCATCCCGGAGGTGGAGCCCATCGGCCCCAAGGGGCTGCTGGATGTGCTGGTCATCGCCCCCTGCACGGGCAACACCCTGGCGAAGCTGGCCGCCGGCATCGCGGACACGGCAGTGACCATGGCCGCGAAAGCGCATCTGCGCAACGGGCGGCCTGTGGTCCTGGCGGTGTCCACCAACGACGGGCTGGCGGGGGCCGCGAAAAACATCGGGGCGCTCATGGCCCGGAAGCACATCTATTTTGTCCCCTTCCGCCAGGATGACCCGGAGGGGAAGCCCACGTCCCTGGTGGCCGACATGACCCAGGTGACGGCAGCCATTGCCGCTGCGCTGGAGGGGAGACAGCTCCAGCCGGTCTTGCTGGGCGCACGGTAAATTTCTTTTTTGTTTGGGGCCGCAGGAGTCTGCGGCCCCTTTTGCTTGAAAAAGGCGGGCGCTTGGGATACAATACAGGGCAAGAAACACGATCAGCCCCCGATGACAACAGAGGAAGTGAAACCATGAGTAAAAAAATTTATGAGACCGATGCCCAGACCATGGCCGACCTGACGGCCGGCAAAGAGACCGTCTGGAAGAACCCCCGCTACGTCCCCTTCGACCTGGTGCGTGGCCTGTGTGACCTGGTGGTATCTGAGGCGGACATCGCCGACGCTGAGGCGCGGCTGGCCCGGTTTGCGCCTTTTCTGGAACGAGCTTTCCCGGAGACCCAGGCCAACCACGGCCTGATCGAGTCCCCCCTGGCTGAGCTGGAAAAGATGCAGCCCGCCCTGGAGAAGGCCTACGGCGGGAAGATCCCCGGCCGCCTGCTGCTGAAAAAAGACAGCCATCTGGACATCGCCGGGTCCGTCAAGGCCCGCGGCGGCATCTATGAAGTGTTGAAGCACGCGGAGGATCTGGCCCTGGCCGCCGGGAAGATCACCGTGACGGACGACTACGCCGCCTTTGCCGATGAGGACATGCAGAAGTTCCTGGGCGGCTACACCGTGCAGGTGGGCTCCACGGGCAACCTGGGCCTCTCCATCGGCATCATGAGCGCCGCTCTGGGCTTCCGGGTCATCGTCCACATGAGCGCCGACGCGAAGCAGTGGAAGAAGGATCTGCTACGGAGCAAGGGCGTGGAGGTCATCGAGTATGCCGATGACTACTCCCGCGCCGTGGAGGAGGGGCGGAAGCGCTCCGAGGCCGACCCCACCAGCTATTTTGTGGACGACGAGAAATCCGTCACCCTCTTCCTGGGCTACGCCGTGGCCGCCAAGCGGCTGGACGCCCAGCTGAAGGAAAAGGGCATTGCTGTGGATGAGGCCCACCCCCTCATCGTCTACGTTCCCGCCGGAGTGGGCGGGGCGCCGGGCGGCGTGTGCTATGGTCTCAAGCGGCTCTACGGCGACAACGTCCACTGCTTCTTTGTCGAGCCGACCCAGTGCCCCTCGGTCCTGCTGGGCATGGCGACCCAGAAATTTGAACAGGCCAACGTCCGGGACTACGGTCTCTCCGGCAAGACCGAGGCCGACGGCCTGGCCTGCGCCAGCCCCTCCAGCTTTGTCACCCGGATCATGACCAATCTCGTCTCCGGCGAGTGTACCGTCTCCGATGCCAAGCTCTATGACTTCCTGCGCCTGCTGGTGGAGACGGAGGGGGAGCGCATCGAGCCATCCAGCTGCGCTGCGTTCCAAGGCCCCGTGGCCCTGTGCCAGGCGAAGGGGAGCGTGGCCTACTGCCAGGAGCAGGGCCTGACCCCCGACCGGCTGAACAACGCCACCCAGATCGTCTGGGCCACCGGCGGCCGCCTGGTCCCGGAGGAGATCTGGGACGTGTATCTGAACACCCACCTGGATGCCTGAGCCGAAGGCGAAGCGCAGCGGCATGGACTTTGCGGAATGGAAAGCGGCTTGGGGCGTGCGGCTCAACGACCAGCAGGAGGCGGCGGTCCAGGCCGCCGAGGGGCCGGTTCTGCTGCTGGCCGTCCCCGGCAGCGGGAAGACCACGGCCCTCATCCACCGGTTGGGCTATCTCATCTTCTGCCGGGGGGTGGCCCCGGAACATATCCTGACCGTGACCTACACCGTCTCCGCCACCAAGGACATGGCCGCCCGCTTTGCCCAGGTCTTCGGGGCAGATTTGGCGGGGCGGTTGGAGTTTCGGACCATCAACGGCCTGTCCGCTCGGATCATCCGCTACTATGAAAAGACCAAGGGCCGAACGGCCTTTGCACTCATCACCAGTGAGCGCAAGCTCTCCGGTCTGGTGGCCGACCTCTGCCAGAAGGCCACGGGGGAGTTTCCCACAGAGAGCACGGTAAAATCCTTACGAACGGCCATCACCTACATCAAAAACAAGCAGCTCGGCCCGGAGGCCATCGAGCATTATCCACTGGATGACCTTCCGGTGGGGAAAATTTATCGCGATTACTGCGACGCGCTCCGGCAGTACGGCTGGATGGATTTCGACGACCAGATGGTCTACGCCCTCCAGATCCTGCGGCAGTATCCCCAGATCCTGGGTGCGGTGCGGGAATACCCGGAGATCTTAGGGGCCTTTCAGGACCGCTATCGCTACCTCTGCGTGGACGAGGCGCAGGATACCTCCCGGATCCAGCACACGATCCTACGCCTGCTGGCGGGGCAGCGGCAGAACCTCTTTCTGGTGGGCGACGAGGACCAGAGCATCTACGGCTTCCGGGCGGCGGAGCCGTCGGCTTTGCTCCATTTTGAGCAGGATTATCCGGGGGCCAAGGTCCTGCTCCTGGAGCGAAATTACCGCTCCACCGCCCGGATCGTTCAGGCGGCGGATGCCTTCATCCGCCAGAACCAGCACCGGCGGGACAAGCACATGGTGGCCGTCCGGGACGACGGCCCGGTCATCCAGCCCATCTGGGTGGCGGACCGGGTGGAGCAGTATGCCTTTCTCGCCCGCCTGGCCGCCACCTGCGACCGGGAGACGGCAGTCCTGGCCCGGAACAACGACAGCGCCCTGCCTGTCCTCGACCTGCTGGACCGGCAGGGCATCGGCTGCCGCTGCCGCCAGATCGAGGGGAGCTTCTTTTCCCACAGGATCGTCCGCGATGTGGAACACTTCGTCACCCTGGCCTACGAGCCGACGAATGGGGAGGCCTTTCTTCCTATCTACTATAAGCTGGGGGCCAGCATCAAAAAGGCTGCGGCCCACTGGGCCGTGCGGGAGAGCCGCCAGACGGGAGAGCCGATCTTAGAGCTGCTGGCCGACTGCCCCGGCATCTCCCAAAAGGGACGGCACCGCTGTGCGTCCCTGGCCCGCCGGTTCCAGCTCCTGCCGGGGCTGACGGGGGACCAGGCCATCGACCGCATCCGCCGCACCCTGGGCTACGGGGCGTATCTGGACGACCGGGGGATGGACAGCGGCAAGCTGGACATTCTGGAGAGCCTGGGAAAACAGACGGACAGCCCCAAGGCGCTGCTCGCCCGCCTGCGGGAATTGCAGGGCATCGTGGCCCAGGGATCCAGCGACCCGGAAAGCCCCTTCCTGATCTCCACCATCCACTCCAGCAAGGGCCTGGAATACCAGCGGGTGATCCTCATGGACGTGGCTGACGGCATCCTGCCCTCGATCGACCCGCCCAGAGGCTCCCACCCGGACCCGGAGGAGGTGGAGCTGTACGAAGAGGAGCGCCGCCTGTTCTACGTCGGCATGACACGGGCCAAAGAGGAGCTGGCCATCTTCCGCTTTCGGCGGGAGGGCTTGGAGAGTACCTTTGCCAACACCCTCTTTCCTTACGATCAAACAGTGGCCCACCCTCCCGAACGGGAGAGCGGGCCAAGAGAACATCTATCGCCAGGGGACCGGGTGGACCATAAGATCTTCGGCCCCGGCCGCATCGTCAGCCGCCAGGGGGACATCGCCAGCATCCGCTTTGAGGACGGGACGGAGAAGCGCTTTGCGCTGGCGGCGGCGGTGAAGAAGAACTTGATCCGAAAGGGATAGCCGTCACAGGGCTTCCCAGTGGTATTCTTCCCCGTCCAGGGTCATCCAGCGGAAGATGCCGTCCTCGTAGAGCAGGCAGCTGTGGTCGGATCGGCCGCGGGGCAGGGAGACGGAGCCGGGGTTGGCGCAGAAGAGGTCTTCCACCCGGCCCCAGGCGGGGACGTGGGTGTGGCCGGAGAGTAAGATCTCTGCCATGCCGCGGGGCGGAGGATTCTGCGGGCCATACCGGTGGCCGTGGGTGAGAAAGACGGAGCGCCCCTCCCATTCCTGGAGCAGATACTTAGGGGAGCCGGGGAAGCGGGGGCGCAGGGCGCCGACGCCGTAGTCGCAGTTGCCCTCCACCCAGAGAATGTCCGGGGCAATGGCATTGAGCTGGTCGATGACGTTCTGCGGGTCGTATTCATACCGGGGATCGTAGGAGCCGGAATAGGCCAGGTCGCCCAGCAGGACGAGCTGCTGTGCCCCGGTCTCCCGATATAGGGCTAAGAGCTGGCGGCAGAAGACGGCGGAGCCGTGCAGGTCGGACGCAATGAGTCGTTTCATGGGGGATCACCTCTTTGGGCCAGTATACTCCATCTCCCCTCCGGGGGCAAGATTTTTCCCCTTTGGCAAGGCGAGGAAATCGTGGTATAATACAACAATACCACCCAGATCAACCTGACCACCCAGACCAACCTGCAAACGAACCTGCAAAACACAGTGGGGGATACGCCCCCGGAGGTGACTGTTATGATAGAAGATGCAAAGCGATCCATCGCGTTTCTCTGCCCGTCCTGCCGCCAGCCGGTGATTTTGGAGCGGTCCGTGTTCCAGCTGGCTGCCGCCGGCGGGAAGCTGCCCTGCCCCTGCGGCAAGTCGTCCATTCGCATTGACCTGATGGGGGACCGGGTGAATCTCACCGTGCCCTGCCTGTTCTGCGAGCAGGAGCACACCGTGACCTGCTCTACCCACGCCTTTCTCACGGAGAAGTGCCTGGCCTTTTCCTGCGCCAACTCCGGCCTGGACTGCTGCTATGTGGGCGAGGAGGAGCCGGTCTTCGCCGCCATGAAGCGGCTGGAGGAGACGTTGGATGTGCTGGAGACGGAGGCCGGGGCCGAGGGGACCTTCCTCAATGATCTCGTGATGGAAGAGATCTTAGGGGAGCTGCGGGACATCGGCCTGCGGGACGGCATCTCCTGCACCTGCGGCTGCCGGGACTGGAAGCTGAAGATCAATTACAGCTCCGTAGAGCTGTTCTGCGCCCGCTGCGGCGGGGCCTTGAAGCTCCCGGCGGCGACCATGTCCGACCTGGAAGACCTCTGCTGCAAGCCCACGCTGCTCATCCGGGGAGACCGCCCCAAGGGAGAAGAATAAGCTGTTTCCGGCGCACATCTCCCCTCCTGGGGCATAAGATGGACTGAGACCGCCCGACGGTCTCCATCTCTCACAGGAGGTTCTAGTTTATGTGTTGGAACAACGGTTGGGGCGGCAACGGCTGCCTGTGGATCATCCTCATCCTCATTCTCATCTGCTGCTGCGGCTGCGGCACCGGCGGCAACTCCTGCGGCTGTGGCTGCAACAACAACAATTGCGGCTGCGGGTGCGGCAACAATAACAACAACTGCGGCTGTGACTGTGGCTGCGGCTGCTGAGTCGGGTACCATAGGAAACGCCTGAGGCGTCTGGG
>ENA-OVGE01002732-OVGE01002732.1-human-gut-metagenome-genome-assembly--contig:-NODE-2732-length-11072-cov-2.871562_pt1 | contig 11072 bp, 5 predicted proteins | sample MGYA00237769_ERZ505417 | MGnify/ENA primary metagenome ERZ505417 (study PRJEB26158, sample SAMN06016403) | human gut metagenome | biome: human gut; feature: ankylosing spondylitis patient; material... | reverse complement strand
AGTTGCAACTTGAACTCAACGGGCAGGGGATGCCTGAGAATGGGTTTGTCTGGGATGCGGCTTCCAGTAGTTTCAAGGGTAAGTTGTCTTACAACCCTTACGAGGATAACTTCATCCGGCTTTACATGCCGGACCAGTCGATTTCTTACGAGGGGCCGATCCTTTTTGATTTCTATAACCCGGAAATTACGACGGTGGAGGTGGATGCGGATTTCTCTCCTTATCATTATGTGAGTTTCACGTCGGGCAGTCCGGAGGATTACAATGTAGAGTTGGATTATATAGGACTTTCCGATGGCAGCAGTTGGAATAGCTCTTATCCTGGTGTGCAGATTCGGCAGATGGATGACGGCGAATATCTGCGTACAGGTGAGTACATTTATGAACTGTCTGCATTTACGCCCGAAGGAATCAGCGTAGATGTGAAAAACGGTAACGTGACCGTAGAGGATGAAGATGTAGCTGTAATTACGGCAGAGAAATTGGATGATATGACATTGGTCACTTTTCAGGTCAAAGATGCTGAGGGGAAACCGGGCGAAGCCGAGGTCATTCTTCTCCAAGCGAATTTAGATTTGTCTACCGATGAACAGGGGAGCGTGCAGGGATATCTTCAGCCCGGTACATATTACTATTATCCTGAGATGGAAGGCAACTATTTGGCTTCGCCTGCAACGGATTTGGCTACTTTTACGGCTTCAGGGAAAACTACCACTGTGGATTATTCTTTCCAAGACAAAGGGTATAAACCCGTGACGTTCCGTACGGAGGGCGATGTGCAAAGCGGTAGCTTGATAATTTCGCCTGTGGGTATGGAGTATAATGAATTTTATGTGAATAATATAGACTTCCCTTATTCCGTTTACATGGTAGATGGCTTGTATAAGTATGTAGTGGAGCCCGGCTACAACGCTAATACGAATTTCGAAACGGCTCATGGACTTGTGAATACGGCAGAAAACCGTGACGTGGTTTGCGCTTTCCATTCCTCCGATTATGGGACGATGCGTTTCAAGTTGAAAGGGGCGGAAGAAGGTTATGCCTATACGATTTATGCCATGAGCGGACAAGAAAGTCGGGCTACTGATTTCATGCCGGTTACAGGTGGTGATGGAGTTTCCGGTACATGGGAGGCCGAGTTGGGTTTGAAAACCGGAGCATACACTTATGCGTTGGAAAGGCAGGATTATGCCACGCAGCAAGTAGACTTCCTGACACTCGGTGCGTTTGATATGGAGGAGCAGCAGGAGGTTGAGATAGATTTGTCAAAGGTGGAGAGTGTGCCGGTCGAAGTCTCCGTGGCGAATTTGCCGGACTTCATGGAAGGGCGGTCGTTCACGTGCGAGGTCAGTACGTCCCGGGGTGAAAGACTGTGGCAGTTCCGCATTGAAAGCGGAGAGACGAAGTTCCGGACCCGTTTGCCGGAAGGGGAATATGTTTTCAACTGGAACAGTTATTCCTCTTATTCGGGAGAAGATGGTATAGAGTTCGATTACGTGACACATGAGACCGTAGAAGGTGTATCGGACAAGGTGGCATTGGACTTCAGTCGTTTGGCATATGCCCGTGTGAAGACCGTTGTGCCCGACGGGTTGGAGGCGGATTATTGCAATGTGTCCACCGGAGGGGATTTCATCACTGAGATAGAATTCGAGGGCAGTAGTACGGCGACTTATGTCATACTCGACCCCGGTCAATATGACATACAGGCCACGGCTTCGGATTACGAAGGGGTTGATGTGCATGTATCCGATTTGCAGGCTGTGACATTGGAGGCAGGCCGTTTGACTGACGTGGAACTCAACATAGACCGCAAGCAGGAGGGTATCTTGGTTGAACTGGAAGTAGAGAACGTAAAAGGGCACAATCTGGCAGGGGCTACCGTGACGCTGAATGGTAAAGTGTACCGGACGAATGCTTCCGGTTATCTGACTTTGGCCGACGTGCGTGGTGACGAAATCCGCATGAAAGTGGAAGCTGAAGGCTACTTGCCTTTTGAAAAGGTGTATGCCGTGAGTGACATTTACCGTTATGTCGGAGAAACTTATATGAATGTGGTGCTTATGCCTAAGGGTGGTTCTTCTGTTTCAGCGGTCGAGACCGATGGTCCGTTAAGTGTGGAACGCACGGTCGTGGATGGTCGTATTGTCATTTCCAATGCCACGGATAAAGTCTGGAACGTGCGCTTGGTGTCATTGTCGGGAGCCGTCGTGGCACAGGACGAAGTGCCTGCGGGGACAACCGAATTGCAAGTGGGGCACTTGCGTAAAGGTATGTATCTCTTGAATTTGTATCGCGACGGAATACAGAAGACCATCAAGGTCATTAAGAAATAAGGATCGGATATGGGGTCGGCTACCTGCCCTCCATATCCCCAAAAAACTTCCGGCGCACTTGCAGAAGCAGGTGCGCCGGATGTTTTTTTAAGATAGAAAGCTTATCGTTGTTTCAGCAGCTTCTCTATTTCATCCATTTTAGATTTGAATGCCTTGTCTACGTGCAGCCGGTCTTCTACTACGCTGCAAGAATGCAATACCGTGGCGTGTGTGCGTTTTCCAATCAGCGAACCGATGCGGGCTAATGACAGATTGGTATGTTTTTGGGCCAAGTACATGGCTATTTGCCGTACCTGTGCCACGGGTTGTTTGCGGCATTTGGTGAACACGTCCTCTTGCTTGACATTGAAGTACCCGCACACTTTGTCGAGTATGAAATCTATGGTCACCGGTTTGTTCTCCTGTTTTACCGCACGTTTAAGAATCTGTTCTGCCAAAGGCAAGTCTATGTCGCGGTTCCATACGACGGAGTAAGCCATGAGAGAGTTGACGATACCTTCCAATTCGCGTACGCTGTCGTTCACGTTTTCCGAAACGAAGTCGATGACTTCTTCCGGTATTTTCAGGCCGTCCTGCCGTATTTTGTTTTCCAGAATATCATGGCGAAGCTGTTGGTTCGGCTTCTCCAGTTCGGCCAATAATCCCCATTTGAAACGAGTCAACAGCCGTTCTTCCATGCCTTGCAAGGCTGTGGGCGGTCGGTCGGATGTCAGGATGAGTTGTCGTCCGTTCTGGTGTAAATGATTGAATATGTGGAAGAATGTGTTTTGGGTCTTGGTCAGACTGGCAAATTCCTGCACATCGTCGATAATCAGTACGTCGATAGTCTGGTAGAAGTTGATGAAGTCGTTTACGGTGTTTTTCCGTACGGAATCCGTGTATTGCACCTGAAAAAGGTGGGCGGAAACGTACAGCACACGCTTTGTAGGGTGAAGTTCTTTGATTTTGGCCCCGATAGCGTTTACCAAATGAGTCTTTCCCACACCGGAAGCTCCGTAGATAAACAAAGGATTGAATGTAGACTGTTTCGGATGTTCGGCTATAGCCTGCCCTACGGAGCGGGGCAGTTTGTTGCTTACTCCTTCGATGAAGTTTTCAAAACTGTAGTTTCGGTTCAACTGAGGATCCAAATCCTGAGGCATGGGAGCCTGCAACGGACTGGGCGCCCTGTTGCTACCCGTTGCCTGTATCTTGGCACGGGGCGTCAGAGGCTGTGTGTTGACCGGCTCGATGTCTACGGTCAAATGATGGGTCTGGTCTACCATCAGACTGTATTTCAACTGCGTTCCTTCTCCGAAAACTCGTCGTACGACGGAGAATATCAGTCGGCCGAAATGTTCCGACAAGAATTCATAAAAATACTGGCTTGGCAAGCCGAATGTCAGTACTTGCTTCTCGAAAGAGATGATCTGAATCGGTTCAAACCATGTCCTGTATTGTTTCTCGTCTACATTATTGCGAATGATGGGCAGACAACGTTCCCATAACGATTGCGCTGAACCTTCCATTAGATTTTGTGTTTATCCGATGAACTTCCTATATACTTCTACGCTGCAAATTTCGCAATATTCCGCGATAAAAACAAGCCTTCAGTTCAGGACGGGATGCTAAAGACGTTTTAATTCCCTTGCAGTCAGAATGATAAAAAATAAAATTGTGCTTTTTGCTTGCTTTTCTCTAAGTGTTTGTCTTGCCGGAGGATAGGCTTCCCGGGGGGAAGTCGGGACGGAAAATACAAAGCCGGACACCTTAATCGGGTATCCGGCTTTACAAGCCTTGCGGCCTCTGTTTTTTCGAGGTTAGTTCTTACGTCCGAAAAGCGAGAAGTGTACGTAGCGTTTCGGATTTTCTTTCAAATCTATAAGCAGGTTATTGGCACTGCCCGCCGTATGAGTCAGATTGTTGTACAAAGCACTGTCGTTCAGCAATAGTCCCAACGTATTGTCTTTGCGGTTCATTTTCTCGGTCATGAGCTGCACATAGCCCAATGTCGTGTCTACTTTGCTTAAGGTGGCTTGCAGATCCAGTTCGTTCATATGGTCGGTCAGGGTAATGACATTGTCGCCTATACGGCTCATCTTTCCCGTCAGTTCCGGCAGGTCGTTACGCAGAAGCAGATTCAGTTGTCGGCTGCTCTGGTTCAGGTTGGCCGTAATGCTTTGGGCGTTTTCCATAATGCTTGGTAAATTCGGGTTGGCAGCCAACGTATTCAATGTAGTCAGCAGCGTGTCCACTTTGCCCATGATTTGTTCCACTTGCGGGACGATGTCGGCAGCCTTGTCCATCAGCCCCTTGGTGTCGTCTCCCTGTATGGTGTCGCCCGGAGCGTAATGCCCGTCTTCGGGATTGCCCAATAAAAGGTTGAGGTTACATCCCCCCAACATTTCAGTAACCAGTGTGCCTTTTGTACCCTTGGGCAGGCGCATGCTTTCGTCTACGCTGATTTCTACCAATACGTGCCCCGGTAGTTGGTAATTATAAAAGATATCGCGCACCGTACCTATTTTATATCCGTTGGCCAACACCGGGCCGGACTTGGCCAATCCTTTGATGTCCGAAAATTCTATGTAATAGGAATTGCTGGACTTGAACAGGTTAATGCCCTTCAAGAAGTTGAGTCCGATAAAGAGTGCGGCGATAGCCACAGCGCCGGTCAAGCCGATTTTAACTTCTTTCGTAAAGTATTTCATAAGTTTCTCAACGTTTATTTGTTCTTTTTATATTCGGAGATGGCTTCAGAGAGTTCCATCTTTTGGCCGTTTTTAAAAGCCACGATAAAAGCTCCTTCAAAATCTTCTTTTATTTTATTGCGTATTTTAATGGCTTCCTGGTAGTCGGTAGTTGCCCCGTACGTGTACTTATAATAAGCCCCTTCTTTATAGAAATCTATCGGAGAAAGGTTTTTGAAACGGGAACTGCCCGCAGGAATCTGTCGGGTGGAAGCCTGGATTTGTATTTTGAATACAGGCTGGGAATCCGTTTCCGGTTGTTCCTGCTTTTTCTCCTCCGGTTCTGAGGTTGAAGGCTTGTCGCTGTTTTGGGTCAATACGCCGATGTCGCTTTCGGGGGTATCCGTTACGGCACCTTCCACGGCTTGTAGGACATCCTTTTCCGCTCCCGTTGTCTTTCCCTTCGTATGCTGTCTTTTATAAGAAAGGAAGGCATTGTAAATGCTTTGGCTCATTTTACGGATACCGTTTTGTGAGTTGAGGAAAGCCTCTTCATCGTGTGTAGAAATGTAGCCCAATTCAATCAATACGCTCGGCATGCTTGTTTCCCGTAATACGAGGAACCCTGCCTGATGCACACCTTTGTCCGCTCGTCCGCCGGTTGTCCTGAACTCTTTTTGGATTTGCTTGGCAAAGTCCACGCTCTGAGCCATGTATTTGTCTTGCATCAGTTCGAAAATGATGTAACTTTCCGAAGACTTCGGGTCGAATCCCTGGTAACGTTCCTTGTAGTTGTCCTCCACCAGGATCACGGCATTTTCCCGTTTGGCCACTTCCAGATTCTCATCGGCGCGGGCCATACCCAGCGTGTAGGTCTCAGCTCCCCGGCCTATCGCCTTGCCCGGCAAAGAGTTTGTATGTATGGAGACGAACAGGGCGGCATTCGCCCGGTTGGCGATTTCCGCCCGTCGTCCCAACGGAATGAACACATCGGTCTTTCGGGTATAAATCACTTTTACGTCCGGACAATTTTCTTCTACCAATTTGCCGAATGCCTTTGCTACAGACAGGTTGATGTTTTTCTCGCGGGAGAAACGGCCTATGGCACCGGGGTCTTTTCCGCCGTGTCCTGCATCGATGACCAAAGTGAAACGGTCTGTTCCGGCCGGTGCGGCCGAGGCATATAAAAACTGTGTCTCTCCGGCATATGCCAAAAGAAACACGAAAAGGACTTTTATAATCGTTATCGTTTTTTTTAGTTCCATTTTGTTGCAAAGATAGTGTAAGTCGGGTGTAATTCGGCTGGCTCGAATTTGCAGACTACCGCCTATCTCGTGCAAATATAATAGATTTTCAGGTAAGAAACGCCTTATTTTTATGCTTTTCTGTAGGGATTCCCTGAGATTTTAATAGATTTTATCAGTCTGCCGGTCGGGCATCTCCTTTCTTTTCGCTATATTCGCACCGTCATTAACTGAAGGCTCATGAAAAATAATCTGAGGAAAACTTGTGTATGTATTTCAGCCTTGTGCATGGTCGGGGCCGTATGGCCGGTTGCCATGCAGGAGAAAGATGCCGTTTCCGTAAGTGCAGTTAGGGAACCGGAAACGAGGGCGTCTTTTTCTGCTACCGGAGAACGTTTGGGACGGGGGGCCGTAGCTGTCAGGCTATCGCCCGATACGGTCATGGTGAGTTGGCGTTATTTGTCCTCCGATCCGGTGCGTACGGTATTCAATGTGTATCGCGACGGCCTGTTGGTCACTCCTAAACCTGTGGCCGTTTCCACACAATTTTACGATTATAACCCCTCCCGGGGAAAATCGGTATATGAGGTACGTCCGGTGATAGACGGTTGTGAAAAAACGTCGTCCGGCGGTAAATGGACGCTTCCGGCCGATGCTCCGTGCGGTTATGTCAACATCCCGTTGCAACAACCGGAGCCGCAGACGATGCCCGACGGTGAGGTTTGCACCTATACGGCCAACGATGCGTCTGTCGGTGATTTGGACGGCGACGGGGATTTTGAGATTGTACTGAAGTGGGAGCCTTCCAATGCCAAAGACAACTCCCACAGCGGTTTTACCGGAACCGTGTTTTTGGATGCGTATGAATTGGACGGCACCCGTCTGTGGCGTATCGATCTGGGGCGCAACATCCGTGCGGGGGCGCATTACACCCAGTTCATGGTGTACGACCTCGATGGCGACGGACGGGCTGAAGTCACGGCCAAGACCGCAGACGGCGCGGTGGACGGCCGGGGACATACGATAGGCGACCCTTCGGCGGACTACCGGGTGGGGGCGCAAGAACCGGTGGAAGGCCGGAAGGGGTATATCGCTTCGGGACCGGAGTTCCTGACCGTGTTCGACGGGAAGACGGGCGCGGCCTTGCAGACGGTGGACTATGTCCCTCCGCGCGGACGGTTGGAAGACTGGGGCGACAATTATGCTAACCGCAGCGAGCGGTATCTGGCGGCTGTGGCCTACTTGGACGGGCGGCATCCGAGCGTGGTGATGTGCCGGGGATATTATACGCGCAGTGTTTTGGCGGCTTTCGATTGGGATGGCAAGCGGCTGACGTCGCGTTGGGTGTTCGATACGGATTCCGCCCGTTGGGCTTCGTACGCAGGGCAGGGGAACCATAACCTGCGTGTGGCCGACGTAGACGGTGACGGTTGTGACGAAATCACATACGGCTCGTGTGCGATAGACCATGACGGGACGGGGCTGTACAATACCGGCTTCGGCCATGGCGATGCCTTGCACCTCACGGCTTTCGACCCCTCGACCGACCGCTTGCAAGTGTGGGATTGCCACGAGAACAAGCGCGACGGAAGTGATTTCCGCGATGCCGCGACCGGAAAGGTCATCTTTCAACTCCCGGCTGCCAAAGACGTGGGGCGTTGCATGGCGGCGGACATCGACCCTACGAATTACGGCGTGGAGATGTGGTCGTCGGCTTCCGGAGGCATACGGAATATAAAAGGAGAGGTGGTTTGTGCCGCGCCACGGGGCTTGCCGATGAACATGGCCGTGTGGTGGGACGGCGATTTGCTGCGCGAGATGTTGGACCATGAAACGGTGAGCAAGTACGACTGGGAGGCACAGGCTTGCCGTCCGCTGGCGACGTTCGACGGATGCAGTTTCAACAACGGGTCGAAAAGCAATCCTTGTTTGCAGGGCGACATCTTGGGCGACTGGCGCGAAGAGGTCGTGGTGCGCACGGCGGATAATACGGCTTTGCGCGTGTATGTGTCCCCGCTTCCCACTCCTTACCGTTTCCATACGTTTTTGGAAGACCGGCCTTACCGGCTCAGTATCGTAACGGAAAACGTGGCTTATAACCAACCCACACAGCCCGGCTTCTATTTCGGTGCGGAATTGGAACGGAGCGGCAAGCTTTTCCGGGGGTATCAGTTTGGAAAATGAGAATATGGAAAATCATATGAACTAAAAATGAAAAAGCAATGAAGAAAAACTTTTTGGCGGCTATCTTGTTAGCCGGAATGATGTCTGCGGGCGGGGCGGCTTGGGCCGCCGGTGGAGCGGACGCTGCTCCTTTGGCGGCAGCTATGGCTACCGCAGCGCAGCAGGATGAAAAGACCGTCACCAGTCCCGACGGTGTGACCTTCCTCAAAGTAGGATTGAAAGACGGACGTGCATATTATAAGGTAGGATATTATGCAGACGGGAAAGAAGGACGGAAGGAAGTGACGATGTTGGAGGAGTCTCCCTTGGGCTTGGTGGCCAATATCGGTGATTTCAGCCGCGACCTGGTATGGGTGAAAGAACAGACTGGTACGCGCGACATCCGTTACGACCTGGAGCGCAGCAAGGCGAGCCGGGTGGACAAGAAGGCCAATACCTTTACCGTGCGTCTGGCCAATGCCAAGAAGCAGGAGATGGAAGTGGAATTCGTGGTGGAAGACCACAACGTGGCTTTCCGTTATTTCCTGCCCAAGCAGGGCGGAACGGGTAGCGTGCGCGTGATGAACGAAACCACCGGGTTCCGTTTCCCCGGCAAGACCACGACTTTCCTCACGCCGCAGAGCGACGCCATGATAGGATGGAAGCGGACGAAGCCCAGTTACGAGGAGGAATATAAGGCCGATGCCCCGATGGACACGCCTTCACAGTATGGCCACGGCTACACCTTCCCCGGATTGTTCCATGTGGGGGAAGACGGTTGGGTGCTCGTGAGCGAAACGGGCGTGGACAGCCGCTATTGCGGTTCCCGCCTGAGCGACGCGCAGGATGGTCTGTACACTGTGGCTTTCCCGATGCCGGAAGAAAACAACGGTAACGGCACGTCGGAACCGGCCTTTGCTTTGCCCGGCCATACGCCTTGGCGCACGATAACGGTGTCCCAGGACTTGGCTCCCATCGTGGAGACCACCGTTCCGTGGGACGTAGTGGAACCCCGTTTCACCACGGAGCATAAGTATAAGTACGGACGCGGTACGTGGAGCTGGATTCTCTGGCAAGACAACAGTATCAACTACGACGATCAGGTGCGCTATATCGACATGGCTTCCGCCATGGGCTACGAATACACCCTGATAGACAACTGGTGGGACAACAATATCGGCCATAAGCGGATGGAAGAGCTTATCCGTTACGCACGCAGCAAGGGCGTGGAACTTTTCTTGTGGTACAGTTCCAGCGGTTACTGGAACGACATCGAGCAAAGCCCGATAAACATCATGGACAACCCGATTGCCCGTAAACGTGAGATGCGTTGGTTGCAGCAACAGGGCGTGAGGGGCATCAAGGTGGACTTCTTCGGCGGTGACAAGCAGGAGACGATGCGCCTTTACGAGGCCATCCTGAGCGATGCCGACGACCACGGGCTGATGGTCATCTTCCACGGTTGTACGTTGCCGCGCGGTTGGGAGCGCATGTATCCCAACTATGTGGGCAGCGAGGCCGTGCTGGCATCCGAGAATATGATTTTCAACCAGCATTTCTGCGACAACGAAGCATTCAATGCCACGCTTCATCCCTTTATTCGCAACACCGTGGGATGTATGGAGTTCGGCGGCACTTTCCTCAACAAGCGCATGAACCGGGGGAACGACGGCGGCCCGACCCGTGTCACCACCGACATTTTCCAGTTGGCTACAGCCGTGGCTTTCCAGAATCCTATCCAGAATTTTGCATTGGCACCGAACAACCTGACGGATGTGCCGGCTTTCGAGATAGACTTCATGAAAGGGATTCCTACGGTGTGGGATGAAGTGAAGTTCATCGACGGTTACCCCGGACGTTACGTCGTGTTGGCGCGTCGTCACGGGCAGGATTGGTATGTGGCTGCCTTGAATGCCGGAAAAGAGACGCTCAAACTGACGGTAGACTTGCCCATGTTGGCCGGTAGCCCGGTGGCATATTACCATGATGGCAAAGACGGCAAGACCCCGCAGGTGGAAGAAACCAAAGTGGGTAAGAAAGGCCAGTTTAAGTTCACGCTTCCGGCTCAGGGCGGTGCTGTGCTGAAGGGTAAGGCTCTGTAAGGATTCACGGCAGGTAATACCGTGGCGTAGAAAAGCCTTCACGCGTTCATGCTTCTTGTTTTATAATGTGTTAGGGTGAACGGTTTACACTTTTTAACCTTTCTGGTTGTCCAATGAAATCCTATAGGAGGTGAAGGGACGGTGAAGGACAGGTGAAGGGAAAAACAGGGGGAAGTTCACCTTAACGCATTGGTATACAGGAAGTATGAACGCGTGAAGGCTTTTTTCGAGGAAAGGTAAAGAAGAGGAGACGGGTCTTTTTTAGGACATATTATCACGTCGCTGTGTCGCTCTGGAAGGGTTCTGTATGTCCGTAATTCGTTTGCCGCACATCGGAGAATCGTTCTCAGCCAAACGATTTTTCGTTTGGCTGAAAGAAATTGAGCGGTTTCTACAAATATAGGATTAAAATCCAAAAACATAGTGGGAAAGAAAAGGTGTATTGCGCGGAAAATAGGAAGATGGAAGACGGAAAAGGAAGGCGGTATGTTCATAGGAATGTGGACTATAGTGATGAAAGGCTGCTGTTTTTGGCGTATTTTTCTGTATACCAGTGTT
>ENA-OVGE01002731-OVGE01002731.1-human-gut-metagenome-genome-assembly--contig:-NODE-2731-length-11072-cov-3.547699_pt1 | contig 11072 bp, 7 predicted proteins | sample MGYA00237769_ERZ505417 | MGnify/ENA primary metagenome ERZ505417 (study PRJEB26158, sample SAMN06016403) | human gut metagenome | biome: human gut; feature: ankylosing spondylitis patient; material... | reverse complement strand
CCGCCGCTGGCTCCCTTTCGAGATCGAGAGCATCGACTCGCCCTTCGAGCATCCTCTCCCCTACGCCGGGATATACGCCCAAGCCTACCAGCTCTCGAAAGACGGCTTCCGGCATTGGTTCGATCTCGACGAGATAAAGGGCCTCGAGGAGCACGTGGAGGGCTTCATGGAGGAGACCAACGAGGGGCAGTTGATCCCCGTTTACTTCGCCGTGCCCACGCCCGGGCAGGAAGAGGCCGGCAACGCCATCTTCCTCACCCTAGCCGAGATCGGCGCCAAGCTGACCGTATGGGGCGCCATCCGCAGGCCGCTCAGCCTCCGGCAGCTGGGCAAGGTGATGACGAAGCAGGGATTCAGGTGCGTAAGGAGGGGAAACGGCAAGCAAACCGGTTATCTGGTGATCGAGAAAACCTCTACCTTCATCGAGGCCGAGCGTAAATTGAAAGCCCGCTGACAAGCGGTCCGGGGCGTGGCCGGGGGTACGATGGTACGATTCGATTCAATATCTTATTAAAATTTTTAGGTTTTTGATATAATAGATTGACAAACAATATTATACAGACCTGTTTTTTATAGGGTGAACGCTTGGATCCAATCGTACCATCGTACCGTAAGGAAGCCGGATCGCTCATATACAAGGATTTGTGTTTTTCAGGAAAATCCGTAATCGTACCGAATCGTACCCTACCGTCGAGGCTTACGGATCCCCCCCGCTAACCCAAGGTTTACGCCCCCCGAACCCAAGGTTTACGACTCGTAAGCCTTAGGGTTATATAGGCCTAGCCCCCCGGAAAAAGGGCATGCGATATCCGGAAAAACCCTTTGTATTTCAATAATAATTCCGTATCTTAGGGGTATGGAAACAACATTCAGGATACGGCCCTACGGACGGATGGAACTGGCGCAAGCCTACCTGCCCGCCATGACTCCCAAGGCGGCTCACCGCAAGTTACAACACTGGATAGCGATCTATCCCGGGCTGGCAGATCGCCTCCACGACATGGGCTACCGGCCCACCGAGCGCCTCTACTCCCCCGCCATGGTACGGGCCATCGTAGAGGCGCTGGGTGAGCCTTAATTCCCTTTAACCTCCCCCTATTCCCTCGAACTCCCCATAAGTCGCAACTCGATACGGCAGCGACGTATCTTTGTGACATCATCAAAAACAATAGGTTATGATCAGATTCATGAAATTCCAGAACAAGAACGAGAAGAACCAGACGGCCTTCGGGAAATGGTACGCACGTGCCGTGTGCGACGAGACCGTAGACATCAAGGGGCTAGCCGCGCACATGGCCAGCCACAACACCCCTTACTCCACAGGCGCCATCCACGGCATGCTGAAGGACATGGTAAACTGCACCAAGGAGTTGCTGCTGGACGGCAAGAACGTGAAGATCGACGACCTCGCCATCTTCTCCGTAGGCCTGCATACCACGGGGGCCCCTACCGCCGATGATTTCAACGCCAACACCAACATCACCGGCGTACGCCTCCGGGCGAGGGCTACCGGCAACCTTACTCCCACGACGCTGAAACTCGACGTGAAAATCAGGGAACTCACCGAGTATGGGGCAAGCGAGAATAAGGGAAGCGATAGCGAGAGCCCGGATGAGATCTGAGGAATCGGGAATTGAAAAAACGGGGTATTAATCATTCATTATTTATAATATGGAACAAGAGAAGAAAAAGTCTGTATGGGGAGTTATCATCAAGGTAATCATAGCCGTAGCCACCGCCTTGGCGGGAACGTTGGGCTTAACCGCCTGCGGAGTATGGTAGCCTCGTGTTTTTACCAGAATTACAGGGAGGTGCGCCTCCTTGTAATCCATTGCAGCGCCACTCGTTACGACCGTGATTTCCCGGTGGAAGCCCTTAGGGCCTCCCACAAGGCCCGGGGATTCGCCGACATCGGCTATCATTTCTACGTCACCCGCGACGGCGAGATACACCGCTGCCGTCCACTGAACCAGATCGGGGCGCACGCCGCCGGCTGGAACGACCAAAGCGTCGGTATCTGCTACGAGGGGGGGCTGGACGAGAGCCTCCAACCCACCGACACCCGTACCTACGCCCAAAAATGCGCCCTCATGGACCTGCTCCGCCAATTGAGGAGGGATTATCCGAAGGCTAAGATCCTAGGCCATTACCAATTAAGCCCCTACATCCGGAAAGCCTGCCCTTGCTTCGACGCACGTAGCGAATACGCTGAGTTATAAGGGGAGGAAGGGGTTATCAATCCAACTGATAAATCTTCAGCTTATTGTAAAGCGTCTTCCGGTCGATGCCCAATAACTGGGCCGCACGGGTCTTATTGTTGCCGCACTCTTGGAGGGCCTTACGGATAAGGTCTCGTTCGTGCTCCACGTTCTTTAGCTGGATGTTGGCGTGCGACAGGAGGTTCTCCGTCAGTTCCTCCGGGAGTTCCTTGCGGGTGATGTATCGGCCGGTCGCCAATAAGGTAGCGTACTTGATGACGTTCTTCATCTGCCGCAGGTTGCCCGGCCAAGAATAGGATTGGAACAATTGCATGGTATCGTTGTCGAAACCGATGATATCTTTCTGGAGCTCGCTATTCGCCAGATCGAGAAAATGATTGGCGAACAAGAGCAAATCCTCTTTTCGCTCTTTCAAGTCCGGGATACGGATCGTGAACTCATTGATACGATGGTACAGGTCCTCACGGAAATCTCCTTTCTCGATCGCCTGCCGCAAGTTCTCGTTCGTCGCGGATATCAAGCGCACGTTGATAGCGATCTCCTGATTGCTCCCGATCGGCTTTACCTTGCGCTCCTGTAGGGCACGCAATAGCTGAACCTGTACCTCATACGTCAGGTTCCCGATCTCATCCAAAAATATCGTACCGCCTTGAGCCGCCACAAACGCCCCAGTCTTGTTCTCGATCGCCCCCGTAAAAGAACCTTTCACGTGGCCGAAGAACTCGGAAGCCGCCAATTCCTTGGGGATAGCGCCGCAATCCACGGCGACAAACGGAGCCTTGCTACGATTACTTTGCTCGTGAATCCGACGGGCGATGTACTCCTTACCGGTACCGCTAGCGCCGGTCACCAATACCGACATATCCGTCGGAGCCACCAAACGCACATGCTCATAAAGCTGGCGGGCCGCTTGGCTCTGCCCCTCGATATAAAGATCCGGGGCCGAAGAAACCGGGACTCTCGCCGGAGCCTTCTCCTCCACGTACACAAGTTCCTTGATCTTACCCAGCAACTCATCCGGGTTCAACGGTTTAGCGATATAATCCGCCGCTCCCAGCTTCATCGCCTGAACCGCCGTTTGTATCTCCGCATAACTGGTCATCATGATAAGGGGTAAGGAAGGATGGGTATTCTTCAGCCATTTCAATAAGTCGATCCCGTCACTATCCGGCAGGCGTAAATCCGATATAACCAAATCGAACGCTTCCTCCCCCAGCTTCCGTTTAGCATCGGAAACAGAGGACGAGGATCTTACGACAAACCCTTTCTTACCCAGCCATGTGGTAAGCATCAAGGAAAAAGTTATATCATCTTCAACGATTAGAATCGACAACATACCCACTCAGATTATTTATAGTAACCACAAAGGTAAATAAATAAAACGAATCAAGAAAACATCCACGTAGCTTTACGCCATACTCCCTCGAAAGGACCTTGTTTATGATGGGCTAACCACCAGTGGCAAAAACCTAGCTGGAGAATGAAAAGAAGGATTCCTACGGCGAAGCTGGCGGTCGTCCCCAGATCGTCATACAGGGATAAACCGTATCCGAAATAGATGAAAGAGCCTACCATCGATTGCGTGAGGTAATTCGTCAAGCTCATTTTCCCGTAAGGCACAAGCCCGTGAAGCACCTTATGCGGCGCTTTCCACTGCCACAAGAAGATAAAGGAGGATACCAATACGCACATGAACGAGAAATTACGCAAGGAAGACACGATCGTGCTCATCGGGCGAAGCTCTTCGGTACGCTCCAGCAAACCGGGTAGTGAAAGGGACAGATAATAGAGGGGAATGAAACAAACTACCCCGATAACAAAGGTCCTTGTCCAAAACGTCCGGTGCTTCTCCGGATCGACAAACAATCCCTTGCGCCCCAACAACATACCCAGCATAAAGAGAGCCGATGTCTGGAAGAAACGTCCATAGCTCCAAGCCCAGAGAAGGCTATACAGCTGCCCGTCCCACAGATTGGACTTGACCATTTCCCAAAAGCTGGTACCTTCCATATACGGAAAGATCCGCATACAGTGCACCAGCCATTGTTCCTTGGATGCCACATATTCCGGATGCATCAGGGCATACATGAATTTACCCCACTCCATAGGCTGTAGCATCAAGACCACGGCGATCGCCAAGACCACCTTATTACTCAACTTGCAAACCGGTATCAACACAATACCCAAGATCGAATAAAGCACCAAGATCTCCCCCGGGAAGAACGATGCGTTGAAGCAACCGATAAAGAATAGGAGCACCAACCGCCAGAAGAAACGAAGCCGGAAGTCCTTCCCTTTCCTCGCTTGGTTATCAAACTGGATAAAGAAGCTGAAACCGAACAGCAGGGCGAAAATAGCGTATGCCTTCCCGGAAAAGAGGAAGAACAAGGTATCCCATACCCCTTTATCCAAGGCTTTCATAAAATCGGTAGTAGCCTCCGGAAAATTATACAAGTTAAAATGCTCGATATTATGCAATAGGATAATAGCCATAACGGCAAATCCTCGTAATGCGTCGACCACCTCGATACGAGGTCGGGATTGTAGTGCGTGTTCCATGATATGATTCAGTAGATTTTATTATTTCGTGGCAAAAGTAACGAAACTAAATAGAAAAAGCATCCTCGAAAGGATGCCTTTTTCTTTTGCAGACTTAAATTGAATACTCAGGACTTAATCTTTCGCCATGAATAAATTCATGACTTTCGTTTTTAACGGTTTAAATGTAGAAACGCCCACTTGCGATTTCATTAAATAGATAGCGAATATCGTGCCAAAGCCAGCGAAACACACGATAATGAATATCTAACTACTTATCCTTTAACAAGTAATAGATAAATTTTGTTTCTATAAAGTACAATTTTATTTCAAAAGCATGGGGAAAGGCATTCCACGGATGGGTATTTATTCCACACCGGATTCCACAAGATTACCCGATGGCAGACTCCGCATCCTTCACGATAGCAAGCGCTTGCTCGATTACCTCGCCCAGCAGGTGGTACCAGCCGGAATCGGTCAGTTCCTCATCATTCTTCTCCAAGATCCGCAGGTGTTGTACCAATGAATTGGCCCCCAGCATCGTGAACAGGGGAATCAACTTATGAGATATCCGGGAGGCTTCCTCCCGGTCTTTTCCCTCTAACGCTTCCCGAAGCAAGTCGATGCTCTTGCGGGTTTCCTCCGAGAAGGTTTTCAGTATAGAGGCTGAGGCCTCCGGATCCTCTCCGGCAAAAGCGGTCAACGAAGAGAAATTCAACTCGCTCTTTGCCTCCAGATGAAGTGTCAGCAACTCATTCAGCAAGGAGATTAATTGGGCGGCGGTAAACGGCTTGTTCAAGAAACCCGTGAAACCAGCCTCCAGATAATGCTCGTGCTCCTTGGCGATACTGGCGGATAGGGCGATCACCGGGATCTTATCCGTTCCGGGGATACCGGACGTACGTATCCGCTCCAGTAAATGATAGCCATCCAGCGTCGGCATCTGTATATCGGTGATAATGGCGTTGAATACGGTGTTCCGCAATAGCTCGAGGACGTTATGCGGATTCGTACAACCTACCACCTGCACGTGACTCTGCTTCAAGAGTTCCTCCGTCAAGGCCAGTTGTAGAGGATCGTCATCTACCAGAAGACAATAGACATCTTGCCCCTCAAACAAGGGTAAAGCCTCGGCCTCACCAGCATCCGGAGCCTCCGCCGTTACGTCCGGCAAAGATTGATTATCGGCCAAGGGAAGAGGTAGCAAGATCGTGAAATCACTGCCTTTCCCCGGGGTACTATCCAAAGCAAGCGTACCGTTCATCAAGGACAGAAGCTTACGGGTGATGGAGAGGCCCAGACCGAAACCTTCCGCCTCTTCCGTATCGGCAAGGCGGGTAAACTCCCCGAATACCCGCTCTTGTTCCTCTTTCGGGATGCCCGGACCGGAATCGCTGACGGTAATTGATAATTGATAATTGATAATTGAAAGTTTTTGGAGGGAGACGAGGAGAACGACTCGCCCCGCTTCCGTGAACTTGATAGCGTTGGATAAGAGGTTTCCTACGACCTGCCGGATACGGATCGGGTCGCCCATATAGACTTGCCCGGTCTCCTCCGGTTTCAGGTTCAAGACAAACCGTAAGCCTTTCGCCTCCGCTATCGGCTGGAAGCTGGTATAGATCTCATCGAACAAGACTGGGACACGGAAGGGAACGCTATGCACCTCCATCTCGCCGGACTCCAACCGCTGGAAATCCAACAGGTCGTTCACCAAGGAAAGGATATGATCCGAGGAACCTTTCATGTTCTCCAGATAATATTGCTGACGCTCGTCCGGATGGCGGCGTAGCAAAAGCTCGATATATCCGATGATGGAAGAGAGCGGAGCCCGTATATCGTGGCTGATCGTCAACATCAGCTTCTCACGGCTTCGCAATAAGCTCTCGGCGACCTGTTTCGCCTTTTCCAGTTGCATACGGTAATATTTACTTCGTGAGATATCCCGTGAGATAAAGAAGAGGAACAGAAAGGCGATTACCACGGAGACGATCGCGATTCCGGCGATCAAATGGGAGGTCTCCCTTAATAATACCTGCTTCTTATAGACCCTTTCCAGCGACGCCTCCATCTCCTCCTCCTCGATATTACGGAGCATCTGGTTGATCTCCCGGGTAATCACACTATTGTTATACCGTAAGTTAGAGGCCCTTTCCAACAACTGATCCATCAGTTGTTGCCGTTGCCAAGCCACACTGTCTTGGATGCTTTTCAGAACGCTGACAATCGTATCGGTCGGATTATAAGCGTTCACCAACGTATCGGTGACGATCTCCCGGGTCGTGTTCACCACGATGCTGGTATCTTCCTTGCCGGGAGAGAACACGTCGGCCAAACGCTTGAAGAATCCCCGCTTCTTACGGGGAACTACCACCGTATCTTGCTTGACCTCTACCCGCTCTTGTACCTGCACCTCGTTTACGATTGTATCCCGGACGGCAATTATTTTCTCGATATTCTCCGTATAAAGACGCTCCGTGTTCGCTTCCTGCCAAGTCTCAAGCAAACGACGGGTATTCCATCGCTTACGCTCCAGCAGCAGGTCGATCGTATCTATTTTCAGGAGTTGCATGGAGTCCGTCACCAAGGTCCTCAACGAATCCATGTTATTATGGGCCTTATTCAACGTACGATTGAAGTGGCGGAACTCGTTCTGGGGCATGCCTACCAACTGCCCCAACGCCTCGCTTTCATAGAGCAGGGAGAGCGTATTGGTGACCAAGTACACCTTCCGGCGTGCCTGATGATCCGGCTCGTCCTCCTCGGCCACTTTCTCTACTATATTATAAATGTAAGCGACCGAGCAGACCGCAATGGTAATCAGCAAAATATAGCCTAATATCACCTTGCTAGTAATATGTCCGCTTTGCTCTTTCATATACGGTTGAAATCAGTCTAATTCCTATCATAAGCGATATCCCATTTATCCATCATCTCGAAATCCTGCTTTTTTAAGCCGACTTTCCAGAATGGGATCGGGTCGTCATGGTCTCCCAGATACATACGGTCACGTACCTTGAAGGCACGATTCGTTAAGGCAAACGTGGAATCGGCCACCGGAGTCCGCACACCGGCTATATCAAGCATCGTATGGAATACGCTGTTCGTGCTAACCGGATAAGTCTCGTGTGCCTGCGCTTCCAGATATTTCTGGGGATATGACTCCCGGTAAGCCTTCGAGAACCAGATCACATACGGGATATGCAACTGGTAATAGGTCGGTATCGGAGAAGCATGCAGATAACGGGCTCTGGAATCATCGAAGATATCCTCTCCATGATCGCTTAAGTAAAGCATGGATGCCGGAGCATTTGTCTTCGCCAACATATCCACGATTTCCCCCAGCACGTAATCCGTATAGTGGATGGAATTATCATAAGCGTTCCGTAACTCCTTTTTATACGAGGCACGAATTCCCTCCGCCTTATCCGGTGTATAGAAACGGAACTCCTTCGGATAACGTTCATGGTAATTAAAATGCGAGCCATAAGTATGCAGTACTACGAAAAGATTACCGTCCTCTTTATCCAGTTCCTTCTTTAGATAAGGCAGGATCGCCGCATCGTGCAAGGAGATTAGCGTAGAACCCGTATTAAATGCGCTCATATCGATAAAGGTATCTGCCTCCCGGTAAAAAGCGCCGATCATCGAGGTCGTTAGTTTCTGGTTGGCGATCACGAGCGTACGGAAACCAGCCTCTTTGAAAGCGGTCACGATACTTTTCTCGTCGTAAAGGACTCCATAATTCTCGGCGCTGGCAGCGGACAGGATAATGGGGACACTTTTATGCGTATTATTCGATTGCGTCACCACATCCGTGAAATGCACCAATCCGTCTAAAGCCTCCATACGGGGAGTCGTCTTGCGCTCGTATCCGTAAAGGCTCCATTCCATAGCACGGGAGGTCTCTCCCACTACTAAGACGTAGATCTCCCGTTTTCCCTCCGCTTGCTCCGGCTTAGTGGCGTCGAACTTAAAGTCGGCGGAAGTAATATGATACTTGCTGTTCCTCTCCGCCTTATTTATGGCGAAATATAAATTGTATAGGGCGTTAGCCGGATACACATCGTCCTTCCATGAGAACCGGTGATCTTGCAAAGGAGACAGGAAGCAAAGGATCAAGCCCATGACAAACATGCCTAGGCTGATCTTGGCCCATTTCTTCCGGAAAGAATTTCGCAATTTCTCTTTCTGCCGTATCGAACGATAAGCGAGCACCAGCGTAGGCAACGTATAGAAAAAGAATACGCAACCGATCACCAGAATGATATTCCCCAATAATTCGCTAGCCTCGGAAGCGTTCGAGCTGGTAAGGTTCAAATACATATCAACCGCTATCACGGACTGCCCGAAAAGATACAGAAGCACCAACTGCCCCCCGTCTAATATAACCTTCGGCAACAGGCACCAAACCACGATCCCCGGTTTACGGGCCACTAACAAAACACCCATCCAAAAGGCCAAAGGTATCAGCAACGAGGCGATACCGACCGTGACGGGAAGCGGTTCCGTAAAAAAGAACACACAGTTTGGGATGATAAATAACAGGGCAAATAAGAAATATAAATGCTCCTGTGAGGATATCCAGCGTATTAACTTTGTAAAATACTTCATTCAATAAAACTTTGCCAACTCTCAATCATTACTCTTCTCAACGAATACCCAGAACCTAAAATTCCGGTAATTGGCAAAGATAGGTGTTATTAAACACATACAAAGCGTATTATACACAAAAAATGTTATTCACATTCATTACTTCTCCTTCATCCGTCGCCAATACTCATTGACAGAGTTTTTCACTTCCCTATGTAACAGCAAGATACCAATCAAATTCGGGAGCGTCATCAAAGCCACGGTGATACCTGATAATGTCCAGACAATAGTAGTATCCGTGAACGAGGCCAAGAAAAATCCGACAATATAGATTACGTGGTAGACACGGACATATTTCGTTCCCCAAAGGTAGGTCACCGCCCGATCACCATAGTAAGACCATGCTATCGTTGTAGAAAACGCAAACAACAACAAGGATAACGGAATTATAAACTGCCCCCAATCCCCTAAGAAACCTTTCTTAAACGCCTCCGTAGACAAGGGAGCGGAATGAAGCAGCGACTTACCGGTTAAATACACCGCACGCTCTTTATTCATAGGCAACTCGATACGTCCGTCACGTACTGGGAGCGTACCGCTAAACAACGACTTCCCTTCCTTGACCCGCACGCTATCCGCAAAGGAGCGTGCGTGTAGTAACGTTATATCCGTATTTAGGATCTGTCCGTTCCGGACCTCCAAGGAGCCTGTATAAAAAGGCAGGGGCTTATTCCCTAGTACATGCTCCGACACTGCGGATTTACCGTCCGGGTCCAATTCATGATAAGCACCGGACAAGACTACCGTATCCGCCTGCTGAAACTTATTCTCAAACTTTTTCAGCCAAGTACCGGATGACAATAGAACCAAGCCGGTTATCGAACAAATCACGATCGTATCGATGAACGGCTCCAATAAAGCGACCATACCCTCGGATACCGGCTCTTCCGTCTTGGCTGCCGCATGAGCGATCGGAGCGGAACCTTGCCCCGCCTCATTCGAGAATAATCCACGGTTCACACCTCGGTTAAAAGCCCAGACAACCGTCGCTCCCAAGAAACCACCCGTAGCCGCCGTACCGGAAAAGATATTCGAGAAAACAGAGATAAACGAAGGTAGGATATGTTGGTAATTATAGGCCAATATGCTGAAGGCACCGAGTAGATAGACGACCGCCATAAAAGGCACCAACTTCTCGGTAACCTGCGCTATACGCTTGATTCCCCCGATCACGATCAATCCCAGCAAGACCGATAAAACCGCCCCTGTAATATATTGCTGAATACCGAATGCCGAAAACATAGCGTTCGAGATGCTATTTACCTGTGGCAGACTACCCGTACCGAAAGAGGAGAAAATAGTAGCGACCGCAAAAAGTCCTGCCAACCAACGCATATGCAAACGATGCTTCATATAATACATCGGACCGCCGGAAATCGTACCATCTTCCGTCTGCTCACGATACTTATGGGAAAGGGTGACCTCTACCATCTTGGTAGTCATACCCAAGAACGCCGTCATCAACATCCAAAACAAGGCAGAAGGACCACCTAGATGTATGGCCAGAGCGACACCGGCGATATTACCGGTCCCCACCGTACCCGAAAGAGCAGTTGCCAACGCTTGGAAATGGGAGGTATCTCCTATGTCTTGCTTATTGTCGTACTTCCCCCGCACGACCTTGATCGCATGCCCGAAAAAGCGCAATTGCGGAAACCGAAG
>ENA-OVGE01002726-OVGE01002726.1-human-gut-metagenome-genome-assembly--contig:-NODE-2726-length-11090-cov-12.017490_pt1 | contig 11090 bp, 9 predicted proteins | sample MGYA00237769_ERZ505417 | MGnify/ENA primary metagenome ERZ505417 (study PRJEB26158, sample SAMN06016403) | human gut metagenome | biome: human gut; feature: ankylosing spondylitis patient; material... | reverse complement strand
CTGCTGCTGATAAGGCTGAGCGCGAGAAGATTGACAAGATGAACCAGGCAGACAGCATGATCTTCACCACCGAGAACTTCCTGAAGGATAACGGTGATAAGATTCCTGCAGACAAGAAGCCAGGCATCGAGCAGGCATTGCAGCAGTTGAAGGATGCTCATAAGGCAGGTGATGTTGCAGCCATCGATTCAGCTATCAACAACTTGAACACCGTGATGCAGGCAGCTTCTCAGCAGATGTACCAGGGCGGCCAGCAGGCAGGTCCTCAGGGTGCACAGGGTGGCCAGCAGGCACAGCAGGGTGCTAACGATGGCGCTCAGGATGTTCAGGATGCAGACTTCGAGGAGGTTAAGTAATCTCTCTCATCATAGAGAAGTTATTAGATTAGCATAAAGATCAAAGGCGTGTAAGGCTCTGAAAATGAGTTTTACACGCCTTTTTTCGTGTCTTTATGTTTTTTTATATATCTGCTTATGGCTTTATCGCAGAAAAATATGTATATTTGCAGGTTATGAAGGGGCGGAAGTTCCAGCAAGAGAAGAAAAAGACAAGTTCTAGTAAAAGAAGGAAAGGAAACGGGATATGGCAAAGAAAAGACCGCAGGTAGCACTGGTTTATGATTTTGACGGGACATTATCTCCCGGCAATATGCAGGAGTTCGGATTCATCCAGGCAACCGGAAAGACGAAGGAGGAATTCTGGGATAAAAACCGGAAGCTTGCCGTGGGCAAGGATGCCAACGGCATTCTTACCTATATGTACATGATGCTGGATGAAGCGAAGAAGAACCATATCTCGCTCACCCGCGAATCCTTCCAGAGCTTCGGCAGGAATGTGGAGCTCTTCCGTGGCGTAAGGCAATGGTTCTCGTTCATCAACGAATATGGTGCAAGCATCGGTCTCGATATCAAGCACTACATCAACTCCTCGGGATTGAAGGAGATGATAGAGGGCACACCCATCGCCCAGGAATTCGAGAACATCTATGCCTGCTCGTTTCTCTATAATGAGGATGGCATCGCCTACTGGCCAGCCGTAGCCGTGGATTATACCACGAAGACGCAGTTTCTCTTCAAGATCAACAAGGGCATCCGTCAGGTGAGCGACAACAGCAGGGTGAACCAGTATATTCCTGATAACAAGCGCCCTATCCCTTTTCCACGAATGATTTATTTCGGGGATGGAGAAACCGATGTGCCCTGCATGAAGATGGTAAAGGAGCACGGCGGCCATGCCATCGCCGTATATAACACGCCCGAGAAGGAGGCCATGGCTTGCCAGCTGGTAAGGGAAGGCCGTGCCAACTTTATGTGTACGGCTAATTACAGCAGGGGTAGCGTGATGAATATCATCGTGAAGCGAATACTGGATAAGATCAAGGCGGATTTCGAATTCGACAGATTGATAGAGGTAAACCAGAAGAAGGCGTGGAAGTAGAGACGGAAATATAGGTGAAACGCTGAAACACTGAAACGCTGAAACGCCGAAACGCCGAAACGCAGGAAAGAAAAAGAAAGAAATATAATATTAATAAATAATTAATGGGAAGAAACAAATACTCAGCAGGAGAAATCAAGGAAATCGGTAAGTTGCTGCGCCTGAAGAACGCCGGCAACCGTTTGCAACAGAAATTGATACGCCACGACCTTCGCGTGGATTATGAATTCAACATCTCTGACTTCAATGAGCCGGGCAAGGCTTTCGGCGAGGAGGAACTGCAGGATGCCATCAAGCGTGGCGCCATCCAGATTCTCGACGATGCTACCATCGAAGCCATGAAGGCGAAACGTGCAAGAGACAAGGCACGTGATGAGGCAGAGAAGCAGAAGGATGCCATCGCCAGCGGTGAGCAAACCGACTGGCAGGAGGCAATGAAGCAGTGGAACGAATGGGAAAATTCTAAGGAAAAATAAATATATAAAAAAAATCCGAGGATTTATTAAATTAAAATCCGAGGATTGATTGAATTATAATTCCAAGGATTGATTGAATTATAAACAAGATAGAAACAAAAAAGAAATATGGCTAAAGTATTGATCAAGACTTCAGAGGGCGACATCAAGGTGCGCCTCTACGACGAGACTCCTCAGCATCGTGACAACTTCTTGAAGTTGGCAAAGGAGGGATATTTCGATGGAACACTCTTCCACCGTGTCATCAAGGATTTCATGATCCAGGGCGGCGACCCTGACAGCAAGGGCGCTCCAAAGGGCAAGATGCTGGGCACGGGCGGACCTGATTACACCATCCCTGCCGAGTTTGTTTATCCACAGCACTTCCACAAGCGCGGTGCCTTGAGCGCTGCCCGTCTGGGCGATGAGGTGAACCCTGAGCGTGAGAGCAGCGGCAGCCAATTCTATATCGTCTGGGGAAAGACATACAAGCAGAACGAGCTGAAGCAGATGGAGAAGCAGATGGGCATGCAGATGGAACAGAACATCTTCAACCAGCTTGCCAAGGAGCACCATGATGAAATCATGAACTTCCGCCGCAACCGCGACCGCGAGGGCTTGATGAAGCTTCAGGATGAGCTGGTGGATGAAACCAAGAAGCGCTGCAAGGAGCAGAGTTACCCTAAGTTTACCGAGGAGCAGCAGAAGGCTTACACCGAGGTGGGCGGCACCCCATTCCTCGACAACCAATACACCGTTTTCGGTGAGGTAGAGGAAGGTCTTGACGTAGTAGAGAAGATTCAGAACTGCGAAACCATGCGTGGTGACCGCCCTAAGGAGGATATCAGTATGGAGATCTCCGTTATAGAAGAATAAAAGACATTTCTCGCAGTTTCGTAGAAAAGCTGCGAGAAATTTTTATTCAGTATCAACAACTATTCATTCGTATTAAATAAAAAACAAACAAATCAAAATGAAAAAGATTCATGGAAAAATGATGAAGAGCATCACGGCCAGGAGCCTGATGATGCTCATGGCGCTGGCTGGTTCTAGCTACTGCCATGCTCAGCAAGCCACCATCGTGGTAAGCAATCCAACTTCCACCCCCCGCACGGAGCTTATCTCTCTCAATATGAGCGAGGTGAAGGCGAAGCTGGGCAATGCCACCCCCAAGAAGGGAGAGGCTTATATAGTGAAGAACAAGCGAGGACAGCAGATTGGCTCGCAGATTACCCACGATGGCTATCTGCTCATCGATGCCAGCGTGCGCCCTCACGGTTCTGCCACTTACTACGTGAGCATCGGCAAGCCTTACCAGCAGAAGGTTTATGCCACCGGCGCTCTCTATAAGATAAGAAAAGACGATATCGCATGGGAGAACGACCGATGCGCCTACCGCGTATATGGCCCTGCCCTTCAGAAGACCGGCGAGCGCTCCTTCGGCACCGACATCTGGGTGAAGAACACTCCTGATACCGTGGTTTACGAGCGATACGTAAAGGATATGAACGGAAATATCAAGGGCGATAAGATGGATGCCAAGGTGAGAGCCTTGCAGAAGCAGGAGAAGGTAGAGAAGAATACAGCAAAGGCAGCTGCTCTTGCCAAGCAAATCAAGGCTCTTCAGGCAGAATCACGAGAGACGGACATCCTCACCTCCTTCCATCTCGACCATGGCAACGGATTGGATCCTTATCGTGTGGGCGCTACCCTGGGATTGGGTGCACCAAGCCTCATGGTGGGCACCCAGCAGTATCTGCCTTATTGCTACAAGACATACAAGATACTGGATAACGGTCCGCTCCGCTTCACCGTAGAGCTGACTTACAACCCATCTGCCGTAGGCGATATGCAGAATGTGGTGGAGCACCGCATCATCTCGCTCGACAAGGGCAGCAACTTCAACAAGATGACCGTATGGTATGACGGCTTGACCACTCCTACCGATTTTGCCACCGGTTTCCCAATCCACGAGGAGGATACGGAGACGAAGACCTTCGCCAAGGATTACGTAAGCTATGCCGACCCTACTGATAACATCGAGGTGAACAATTCCCAGGTATATGTGGGCGTACTCTTCCCAGAAGGCATCGACCACACCTACTACCAGCTCTTTGATAAGAAGCACGATGGTGCCACCGGCCATGCTCTCGGCTTGAAACGAGGCTTGAAGAACAGAGAGAAGTACAGCTATTACTTCGGTGCTGCATGGAGCAAATATGATGTAAGGAGCTATGCCGAATGGCAGATCCGCATCAAGGATTACCTGGATGCATTGAAGAATCCTCTCCAGGTTGAGGTGAAATAGAAACTTCGAATACTACTTTTTTATCTCACTAGGAAATATTAGTTTCTTCACAGTGTAAATGTTTGTAATCCACAGAGAAAGTTATGTTCCGCAGTGTTGAACTTAAGTTCAACACTGCGGAATACAAGTTCAGCACTGCTGAACATAAGTTCAACACTGCTGAATATAGTTTTAAATTAAGAGTACAAGAAATACTCATTCTTCTAAAAATCTTAAATCTTATAGTGCAATCAATCTTACTTCGTCATCTCGAAGCCAATGCGCACGCCATCGTAGTTATCCACAATGCTGCTCACGGCACTCATCGTAGTGCTGCCGGTAAGATTCAGCTTGCTCAGGGTCTTGATCAGGGTGAGCAACTTCTTCTGCTCGAAGAGCAGGCTGATGCCATTGGTGGTGCGGGTGGCAAAACCCGAAGCACTCAGCAGCAAACCCTTCAGCTGGATGGCATGCGTCTTCTCATCGAAGGTATAGGTGCCGTTCCATGACTTGCCGTCGATCTTGGCAGCAAAGGTGCCATCGGTCTTGAAGGTAAAGTAGGTATTGCTCTTGCTGAAGCCGAACTTACTGTAGTACTTGCTCAGATCCTCCTCTATCTTGCTGGCAGCAATCTCGCCGCCAGCCTTTGCCAGCAGGTTTTCTGAGGTGAAGGCGCAACCCGGCTTGCTGTACTTCCAGGTATGGGCGCAGAGATCTGCCTGCGAGAAGGTGGCTGAACCTATCACATTGTTCAGAATGCCATTGATGATGCTGCTGCCGGTAGAGCTGCTGCCGGTAGTAGTGCCGCCACCCAGCAAACCGCCTAATACGCCTGCCACTACGCTTCCTGCAGAATAACCGCTATTGGTGGTAGTAGAAGTAGATGTGGTAGGAGCAGATGCCGCAGATGAAGATGTTGCAGTAGATGAAGAAGTGGTCTTCTTGGCTGTTGTTTTCTTGGTAGTTGTTTTCTTCTTCGATGTCTTTTTAGTTGTTTTCTTCACAGGCATCAATTCAGAAAGTGAAGCCTCCTGAACAGCTTCATTCATTGCGCATACATTGCTGCCGGAAGTGCTGGCAAGCACCAGGGCAGCCATTAAAAATACCTTTCTCATTTTTTACTTTCTATTTATTATAATTGTAACTTTCGTTTTAAAAATGCATCCTGCTTATATGATGCAGCATTTTCCTTTTTCGCTGCAAAGTTCGCACTTTTTCCGCAAATAACAAAGAAAAAATGCTTTTTTCATCATTATTTGCTATTTTCTTAGACGAAAGAGATGGCGAAAGGTTCAAATATCGTTCAGAAAAAGGTATAAATGTTTCATTTTTTTGACGTACATCAAAAAAGAACGATTATTAGCATAAATTTATCAAAAAGTGTACCCGAATATGATAAGAAAGCCCTATCTTTGCACCGTTAACAAAATCACAATAGGTTATGAATGATTTAATTAAGGTCAACACAATGAGTGAGAATATGGCATTGAACAAGTGCCGAGAGATTCTCAACGATCGCCGTGAGGCTCTTGCTTCCAAGGCGAAGAAGAACGATTAAGGGTAACTTTCGCAAGAGAGTGCTCTTGAGAAAAATTACGTAAGAGAGAAAGGAAATTACGTAAAAAGATTATTTTCAGAATGACTCTTTGATACCACAAAGAGAAATAAAAGGCAAAAAGTCCCGTTGGCGAGTAAAATCGTTCAACGGGACTTTTTGATTTATTCCTTGCTCTTCTCAGCCTTCATGATCACCTCGACGTGGTTGCCGCTCTTCATGAGTACATTCTTGAGGAAGTCGGAAACCTGCTCGCCACGGAGGTTCTTCACGAACTCCTTGTAGCCGGTATGGTTATCGAAACCGAGACCTGTATAGTTGGCAAGAACGCCGAGCCAGTAGGCATTGTTCTTCTCATCTACGCCTGCCTGCTTCAGGAGAATCTCCTTCACCTTCTGCAAGTCGGCAGCATCTACCTGCTTCTCTACCTCATCCACACCCTTGAAGAAATAGGTGATGGCGGTATCAGCCTTCTCCGGATTCAAGCCGGCATTGGCGGTGATGCTGATGATGGATGCCTTGTCGTCGAAATCGCGGAGCATGCCGAAGGTGGCTCCTGCATGGTAAGCTGCACTCAACTGCTCACGGATGGTGCGCAGATACTGCATCTCCAGCAGTCGGGAGGTTACATCTGCCAGTACCATATTCTGCATAGAGAATGGCAACTTGGTGCTCCAGATCTCTGATGCCTGGGTTTGAGGATTAGACATCGCCTTGGTAAAGTTGTTCTTCACCTCGCCCTTGGCGTATGGAATCTCCTTGTTTTTCAGCTTGAAGCCATTGTTTGGCAAGCTGGCGATATACTGCTCGATGAGCGGAAGGAGGGTCTTCTCATCGTAGTTGCCCACGAAGTAGAAGGTGAAGTCCTTGGCATTGCCGTAATACTCCTTGGCAAGCGCCATCAGGCGATCGTAGCTGATGGCCTTGATCTCATCAGAAGTAGGAATGCGGCCAATCTTGCTGCCCAGGTAAAGGGTGCTCTGCAATGAATCCTGATATACCATGTTAGGATTGTTGCTCTGGTTGGCCAATATGGTAGCATAGGTATTCTGAAGATTCTTGAACGACTTCTCATCCTTGCTCAATGCGGTCATCTTGAGATAGATGAGCTGCATCAGGGTCTCCACGTCCTTAGGAGTAGAATTACCGGAAAGGCCATGGCTGTAAGGATTGATGGAGAAACCTACACCTGCCTGCTTGCCTGCGAGCGCCTTTTCAAGCTCGGTGCTTGAGAAGCTGCCCAAACCGCTGGCACCCCAAGCCTCGGTCATCAGCATGATGCTAGGGTAATCGCTCTTCTCGAGAGCAGAATAACCCACCTTGGCACCGGCCGCGAAGAGAATCTCATTATCCTTGAAATCGGTCTTCTTCAATACCACCTTGGCACCGTTGGAAAGGGTAAGCTGCTTGTAACCCAGCTGCTTGTTCTCTACGGTCTTCTTGATCTTGCCTGGCTTAGGCAACTGAGCCATCAATGGCTCCTGCTTCACGTTGTCCACGTATGCCTCCAGCTTCTCAGAGCGCACCTGCTTCACGATATCGGCAAGCTCCTTCTCGGTAGGATAAACGGCACCCTCTGCCTCGCGCATCAGCACCATCGATACCAGGTTGGTATCGCTCTGGCAAACCAGCTGCTTGGCATAGGCATTGATGGCCTCCAATGGCAGCTGAGGTACTACCATCTTGTAGATCTGACTCTCATCCTCTACCGATGGGATTGGCTCGTTGGAGATGAAGTTATCCACATACTGGGTGGTAAACTGCTCGTTCTTCATCTTATCCTTGTTGGCAAGCGTCTTATCTACCTGGCTCAGGAACTCCTCCTTGGCACGCTGATACTCAGTGGCGGTGAATCCGAAGTCGTGCATGCGCTTTGCCTCGCGCAATACGGCTGCATAAGCCTCCTTTACCTTACCTGGCTTTGCCACACCGATAAGACTGAAGGCACCCTTGGTAGAAGAGAGCAGGAAGTCGCCGTCGTCGGCACCTGCCTGAAGGAATGGGCAGTCAGCTTCCTGAGCAATCTCGGCATAGCGTGCACCCAGCATAGAGGTAACCACATTGTCCATGTATCCCTTCATGAGATAGCTCATGTTGCCCTTCATCGCATTAGGGATGGCAGGATGCTTCATGAAGATATTGAAGATATCATACTGCTGCTCCTTGTCCTTGTCGATTACGTAGATGGCGGTATCATTATCGGCTACTTCCACCGGCTCAATCTTGGCGGCATTGGCAGGCACCTTGATGCCCGAGAAGAGCTCCTTGATCTTGTTCTCGATATGGTTGACATCTACATCACCCACGATGATGATTGCCTGATTGTCTGGGCGATACCACTTGCGGTAGTAAGCACGCAGGGTTTCCGGCTTGCAGCCGTCGATGACGCTCATCAATCCGATAGGGAAACGATAGCCATACTTGTTGTTCTGATAGAGTTTTGGCAATGAGCGCTCTATCATGCGCTGCTGACCCACGATGCGCATGCGGTACTCATTGTGTACCACGTCGCGCTCGTCATTGATGGCTTCCTCGGTAAGAGAGATACCGTTGCTCCAATCCTTGAGGATGAGCATGCATGAATCTACGGCTGTAGGGCGGGTAGTAGGTACATCGGTGAAGTAATATACGGTTTTCTCTACGCTGGTATAGGCATTGAGATTTCTACCATACTCCACGCCGATGCTCTGCAGGTAATCCTGGAGGGAATTGCCCTTGAAGTGATCGGTACCGTTGAAGGCGAGGTGCTCAAGGAGGTGAGCCAAACCGCGCTGATCATCGTTCTCATTGATAGAACCCACTTTCTGGGCAATGTAGAAGCTGGCTACATGCTCAGGATAACTGTTGTGACGAATGTAGTAAGTCAATCCATTGTCGAGATGACCAATCTTCACATTCTTATCCACAGGAATGGCTGGCATCTGTGCCATCGCACTTCCCACGGATAAACACAGCAGAAACGCTGCAAAAATCTTTTTTAGTTTCATCTGCTATTGATTTATAAAATTTCTTGTTTCAAATATTCCGCTTGCAAAATTACACAAAATAAAAAAGATTTGCAAGCATTTGGGAGATTATCTTCCCCAATACCTGCAAATCTTAACGTAAAACTAACATTGGAAGCTCTTCATCCACGAACCGCGGTAAAGTCGGATGAGGAAAAGCGTGCCTCTGAGGGTAAGCTCCGTAGCCATCGCAATCCAGACACCCTCCAAGCCATAGCTCTTGGAAAGGGCGTAAGCCAGGGTGAGGCGCACCAGCCACATGGTACCCAGATTGATGGCGGCTGGCTTCCGGGTATCACCCGCTCCCACGCAGACACAATAGGTTACGATGCTCGCTGCAAAGAAAGGCTCGGCAAAGGCCTCGATGCGAAGGCAGGTGGTACCCAGCTCGCGAATGCTCTCCACCGGCGAGAGCACACCTATCATCTCGGGGGCAAAGACATACATCACCACTCCCATCAATGCCATCACGAACATGCCCAATCCCACCGTCATATAGGCAAAATTGCGGCAGAGATCGGTACGCCCGGCACCATGCGTCTGACCCACCAGGGTGGTGGCGGCATCACCGATACCATACCCCGGCATATAGCAGAGGCTCTCGGCGGTGATGGCAAACGAGTGGGCAGCAATGGCGATATTGCCCAATGGTGCCACAATCATGGTGCTCACGATCTGCGCACCGCTCATCAGGACATTCTGTATGGCTATCGGGATGCTGATCTTGCAGGCATGGTGCAGGTATTCCTTCACCCACCGGAAAGGTTCCTTGTCCTGACGCAGATTGAGTATCCGGTTACGGCATGCCGTGAGGTAGAGATTGGGCAGCGAGATGCAGATATAGGCAAGCGCCGTGCCACAGGCAGCTCCCACTACGCCCATCTTCATGACGTAGATGAAGAGGTAATTGAACACCACATCGCAGATGCATATCAGCACCGCCATCACACTCGGGGTATGCATGTTGCCTGCCGACTTGAGCATCATCTCAGAGACATGATACAGGAATACGAAGGGCAACGCCAAACCGTATATCAGAAAATACCGTGAGGAATTGCCCGCAATATCAGCACCGCCACCCAGCCAATAAGGCAGATGGGAATGCACTCCTACACATGCTAGGGTAACACAAAGGCTGAACACCAAACCGCATATCAGGGCATGGCGGAATACCTGACGAGCCTTCACGAAATCGTTGGCTCCGATGAAATGAGCCACCTGCACCGAGAAACCGGTAGCTGCCGCACTGAGCAAACTGCCAATGAGCCAGTTGGTTGACTCGATAAGTCCGATGCTTGCCGAAGCCTCAGCACCCAGATGTCCCACCATGGATGCATCGATGAAGAACATCATCACGGTGGAAATCTGCGCCAGCATGGAGGGAATACTCAACCCCACGATGAGATTGAGTTTCTCGCTGCGAGCCATCGCCCTACCCTCGCGTATCGACTCCATCAGATAATCTGTCTTATTCTTGAATAACATATTTTTCTCTTATTAATTGCGTTAACGAAAAAAATGGCGACTCCGAGAAGGAATCGCCACCTTTTATTTAATCTTATAAATTTCGTACCTTTGTTTTTCCCAAAACTTAACTTCCGCAGAGCGGAACAGTACTGTTTTTTGTCGTCACTGAATAAACAATCTTATTCTTACCTTAACTAACACCTGTCGTCCTTGAATAAACAATCTTTTCTAACTACCTTAACTAAAACCAATAAACCAATGAACAACAATCTTAACTTTACCTAACAACTAAACCTAATAAAATCTATTACCTAACTAAAAACCTAAAACTTATTTTTTCTGATGCAAAGGTACAACTATTTTCTGGAACTGCAATACTTTTACCCGAAAAAATGCAGAAAACTAACATTTTTTTAATATCGACAACATTTTGTGCGCGAACACGAACACTTGTTAACACATCAAAAAGGTATGTTAACACAAAGCGTTCCTAAGAATGCCATCAGACGGCAATCCTAGGAACGCTTCTATTCTATCACCTATATATAATAAGGTGTAAATCCCCCAAAAATTCTACTCTGTAATCCATTCTCCCTTGAGTGCCTGGGCAGCAGCTCTAGAACCCGGTATTACCTGACCCGGACGATAGTAGCTGTCGAGCACTATCTCGAAGCGAAGCATGGAATAGGCAGGGATTACGCTACTCGAACTCTGGGTAGAACCATAAGCCAGCTGATATGGGATATACACCAGCCAATGATCGCCGATGTGCATATTGAGCACGGCTGTGGTAAAACCATCTATCCAGCCACTTGCCAAATTGGTTGTAACCTGAGCAGTAGCCTTGTCGTAGGTACCCTCGAAGGTCTTATCGAATACATAAC
>ENA-OVGE01002725-OVGE01002725.1-human-gut-metagenome-genome-assembly--contig:-NODE-2725-length-11095-cov-31.534964_pt1 | contig 11095 bp, 8 predicted proteins | sample MGYA00237769_ERZ505417 | MGnify/ENA primary metagenome ERZ505417 (study PRJEB26158, sample SAMN06016403) | human gut metagenome | biome: human gut; feature: ankylosing spondylitis patient; material... | reverse complement strand
CCGCCTTCTTTTATCAAGAGCCTCAGATTTCGAAAGATTTCTGAGGCTTTTTTGTTTTCACGCGGATTTCGCTGATTTCTTTTCGCTGTTTTTTCTTTTTCCATAGATTTCCCAGATGTACACAGATTTTAGACCTGTTCGGTCTGGAATGATGCAGATCTTTTTCTCTGCTTTTCCTTTTTCACAGAATCAAAATAAAAAACTGGACCAACCTTAAAGGTAAGCCCAGTTTGATATGGAGAGATTATTTGTTTCTACGATGATTACGTGTCTTCTGCTTTGACTTCTTTGTTTTCTTGGAAGAAGTACTAGCCTCAGGCTTTTCCTTGCGTATAGGAGCAGAATCGCCGGCTAGGGCGAAATCCAACTGCTTCTTCTCCAGGTTGGCTTGAGCCACCTTGATGCGGATAGCATCACCTAATTGGTACTTGTTGTGATGACGACGACCAATCAGACAGAAGTTCTTTTCATCGAAGTCGTAGTAATCGTCTGCGATGTCTCGCATCGGAATCATACCTTCACAATGGTTCTCATCAATGGTTGCATAGATGCCGTAAGAAGTGATACCGCTGATGTGGGCATCGAATTCCTCACCTAGCTTATCGCCCATGAATTCTACCATCTTATATTTGATACTGTCTCGTTCTGCATTCTGTGCTATCTGCTCCATGTCGGAGCAATGCTCACAGAGTTCCTCGTAATGCTTCTCATTGGCACTTCTGCCGCCTTGTGCATACTTGGTGAGCAAGCGGTGTACCATTGTATCCGGATAACGGCGGATCGGCGAGGTGAAGTGTGTGTAGTATTCGAATGCCAGACCGAAGTGACCGATGTTGTGGACGGAATACTTTGCCTTCATCATTGCACGGAGAGCTACCATCTGGATGAGGTTGTTCTCAGGCTTGCCTTCGCAGTCAGCCATCAGTTTGTTCAGGCTTCTGGCTGTGGCGCCCTTGGTGCCCTCAGTCTTCATCTTATAGCCGAACTTCACAACGAATTCACGCAGGGTTTCCAGCTTCTGTGGGTCTGGATTGTCGTGAATACGATAAGGAAGCGTCTTTGGCTTCTTTCCCTTTTTCACCTTTCCGATACTTTCAGCCACCGTACGGTTGGCTAGGAGCATGAATTCCTCCACGAGTTTGTTGGCATCCTTTGAGCGCTTATAGTAGCAGCTGACAGGCTTGCCCTTCTCGTCAACATCGAAATGCAGTTCCTCTCGGTCGAACTTCACGGCTCCATTCTTGAATCTTGCAGCACGAAGTTTCTTTGCCAGTCTATCAAGGGTGATAAGCTGGAGTGCATTTTCACCCTGGTATGGATGCTCTTTGGTTTCTGCCGGTGCAGGTTCGCCGGTACCATCAATCACGCCATTTGCTTCTAGAAGTTCCTGTACCTCTTCATATTTATATCGGCGGTCGCTCTCGATGACGGTATGCACGATGCGGTAGTTCTTGACCTCGGCATTGTTGTCGAGTTCAAAGATGACGCTGTATGCCAGTTTTTCCTCGTTAGGGCGAAGCGAACAGATGAAGTTGCAGAGACGCTCAGGGAGCATCGGGATGGTGCGATCTACGAGATAGACAGATGTGGCACGCTTCACTGCTTCCTTGTCGATGATGCTGCCCTCCGTGACGTAGTGCGAAACATCGGCGATGTGAACACCCACCTGCCAGTTGCCGTTCTCCAATCTCTGAATACTCAAGGCATCGTCGAAGTCTTTGGCGTCTTTCGGGTCGATGGTGCAGGTGAAAACCTTTCTGAAGTCTTCTCGCTCCTTGTAGTCCTGCTCTGTGATTTCTCCTGAAATCTTGTTGGCAGCATCCTCTACGTTCTTCGGATACTTGTAAGGCAATCCATATTGGGCGAGGATAGAGTTCATCTCTACATCGTTGTCACCCTTCTGTCCGAGGATATCCACAACCTCACCGATAGGACTCTTGTTTTCTCCATCCGGCCATTCTATGATTCGTACCACCGCCTTGTCGTCGGTCTTTCCACCCTTCACCTTTCTTCTTGGAATGATGATGTTGTGAGCGAAGACATCGCTTGGTGTAACAAGGTAAGCCAGATCCTTATCCACTTTCAATCTACCAACGAAGGTATCTTTTGCACGTTCCAGGATCTTGTTTACCTGTGCTTCCTTGATGTGGTTTTTTCGACGGGCGAGGAAAGTGAATTCCACGCGGTCGCCATTGAGCGCTCCCATAGAGTTGCGCTCAGAAACGAAGATAGGATTCTCTTCGCCATCAGGGATGACGGAGTTCTTGCCATTTGCCTTTCTAACAAACTTACCCTCCATTACCTGCACGCTTTGGTTCAGGCGATACGAATTATCACTTACCTTTGCCAGATAGTCATCCCATGCCATTTCCTCCATGATGTCGATAGCCAGCATCTTGAGCGGATGCGTGGTGAGATGGAGGGAACGGAATATTTCTTTAAAGCTGAGCGTTTCGCCCGGCCTTTCGGCAAAGAATTGCTGCAGAATCTCAGTGAGCTGCGCCTTGTTCATTCTTTTGCCGCCTTTTTTACCTTTTCCCATAATTACGACTGTTATATGACTGTTTATAGTTTTATAAGGCAAAGAAACAAAAAAAATCGGAGAATACAAAGTTTCTTGGCATCTTTTTTTGTTTTTTATTAAATATGTAACAAAATAGGCCACTAATTTCTCCTTTCCTTCTATATCAAGAGTAGAAAAACGGTATATAATAAATAGTAGATAGAAAAGAGCGCTTTGTTTCTTTTTAAAGATGTTCATTGGTTTAGGATGTTACAATGCTGTTACAATTTGAAATATCCTTGCTTAATATTTCGTAATAAGCGGATTTCTTATTATATTTGCAATCGAAACGTAACAAACATTTCCACAAATACAATTAATTATGGATACAAGTCAATATCTTGTGATTTTTTTTCAGATCCTCGGTTCTCTGGCATTGCTCATCTATGGTATGAAGGTGATGAGTGAGGCTTTGCAGAAGATGGCAGGATCCCAGTTGCGCCACATTTTAGGAGCTATGACTACCAACCGATTTACGGGAATGCTTACAGGTACCTTTATTACCTGTGCCGTTCAGAGTTCCTCTGCAACCACCGTGATGACGGTTTCTTTTGTAAATGCAGGTCTGCTCACTCTGGCCCAAGCCATTTCCGTGATTATGGGTGCCAACATTGGTACCACCTTTACGGCATGGATTATGTCGCTGGGTTATAATGTAGATTTAACCATCGTGGTTTTCCCTGCGTTCTTCCTCGGCATTATGCTGATATATAGCAAGAAGCGCCGGTATTTTGGAGATTTCCTTTTCGGTATTGCCTTTCTCTTCTTCTCGCTCGTTCTGTTGAGCAGTGCAGGCAAGGCTCTCGATCTGGAGCATAATCCGGCAGTTATCGACTTCTTCGGTTCCTTCGATACGAAGAGTCATTTCACCATTGTCGTCTTCCTTTTGATAGGTACGCTTATTACCTGCATCGTACAGAGTTCTGCTGCGGTGATGGCCATTACCATCCTGCTCTGTTCTACGGGAGTGCTTCCTATCTATCTGGGTATTGCGCTGGTGATGGGTGAGAATATCGGAACCACTGCTACCGCCAACCTTGCTGCTTTGGGTGCCAATGCCCAGGCTCGTCGTGCGGCTTTGGCTCATCTGGTGTTCAATGTGTTTGGTGTCATCTGGGTTCTCTGCCTGTTCTATCCTTTCGTGGATTTCGTCTGCTCTATTGTGGGTTATGATCCTGATGGCAGCATGTCGGCAGCGCAGAAGGCGAAGTTGCTGCCTATCGTCCTGGCGATGTTCCACACCTGCTTCAATGTCTGCAATACGGGCGTACTCATCTGGTTTATTCCACAGTTGGAAAAGGTGGTCTGCAAGCTTATCAAGCCTAAGGCAGATAAGGAGGATGAGGATTTCCGCCTGCGTTTTATCCAGGCTGGTATCATGAAGACACCGGAGCTTTCTGTCTTCGAGGCACAGCAGGAAATCGGCAGTTTCGGTGAGCGCATTCATCGTATGTTTAGTATGGTGAGAGAGTTGATGGATACCCAGGATGCCAAGACTTTTGACAAGCTCTATGAGCGCATCGAGAAGTATGAGGGTATTTCTGATAATATGGAGATTGAGATAGCCAAGTATCTGGATCAGGTGAGCGATGCCCATCTGAGTGATGATACCAAGGCGAAGATTCGTTCGATGCTGCGTGCGATTTCCGAGATAGAGAGCATTGGTGACAGTTGCTACAACCTCGCCCGCACCATCAAGCGCAAGGGAGAGAACAAGGAGGAGTTCACGGCAAAGCAGAATGAGAATATCCATCAGATGTTCAAGCTGGTAGATGAATCGCTTACCCAGATGAACTTCATGTTTGCTCACGATCGCCAGAGTATCAATATGAACCATACCTATAACATTGAGACGGAAATCAACAACTTCCGTACGCAGTTGAGAAACCAGAATCTGGACGATGTGGATAACCATCTCTACACCTATGGTGTAGGAACCCTGTATATGGATATCATTCAGGAGTGCGAGAAGCTCGGCGATTACGTGGTAAACGTAGCCGAGGCACGTATGGGAACGAGAGCATCGGCATAATCAGCATTTCGATATAAAACAAAGTCGCCCTGTAAAGGCAAAAGCTTCTCTTTTTTAAAGCTTTTGCCCTTACAGGGCGACTTCCTTGCTTATGCGTAACCCAGGGCGCTGCCCTGGGCTAGGAGCTTCTGCCCTTTCAGGGCGTGTGGAGCTTACTTGTGAAAGTTTAGCGTCTTATAATTATATCCTCTTCTGCGTTTTATTTCTCCAGGATCTCCTTCAGCTGCTTCATTCCTTCAGAAGCCCCCTTCATGATATGCTCAATCTTGTAGTAGCCGTTGGTGTTTACAGCACCTGGGTCTATCAGATAGATAGGAATGTTCGGCTTGGTGTATGCTATCAGGCCTGCGGCAGGATATACGTTGAGCGAAGTACCGATGATGACGAAGATATCGGCTTGCTGTACCGCCTCGGCAGCAGGCTCTATCATCGGAACACTCTCGCCGAAGAAGACGATGAATGGTCGCAGCAAGCTGCCATCGCCCGCCTTGGTTCCAGGCTCCACCTCACAGTCATTCTCCGGCAACTCCTTGATGTATCGATAGTCGTAAGGGTCGCGCGAAGAGCAGACTTTGGAGAGTTCTCCATGCAGGTGGATCACGTTCTTGGATCCCGCCTTCTCGTGCAGGTTATCCACATTCTGTGTAATCACCGTTACGTCGAAATCCTTCTCCAGATCCTTGATAAGTTTATGTCCCTCGTTTGGTTGAGCGGCATAGAGCTTATGGCGCAACATATTATAGAAGTTAGTTACTAGGGTTGGGTCAGCTTCCCATCCCTCGTGGGTAGCTATCTGTTCTACAGGATAGTTCTCCCACAAGCCATCATTTCCACGGAAAGTTTTGAAACCACTCTCCACAGACATTCCAGCGCCGGTTAAAAATACGAGTTTCTTCATCTTATCACGTTTTATTTATTCATATTTTCTTAATCTTCTTATTAAGAATGCACAAATTTACACTTTTTTCTTTAAATATCATCGTTATCAGCGAGAAAAATGTTATCTTTGCACTCGTTTTAAGGACAATAAGTACAAAATAAAGAATATTAATACAAAGTTATAGATAAATTATGGATAAAGTAAGTTATGCTTTAGGCATTGGCATCGGTCGCCAGTTGGCGTCAATGGGTGCAGAGAGTTTGAATATCGACGATTTTGCACAGGCAGTTAAGGATGCCATTGCAGGCAAACTTCAGCTCGGTGAGCAGGAGGCTCAGGAGTTGGTACAGAATTTCTTCGCAGAGCAGGAAGCTAAGGCTCAGGCTGCTGCTGCAGAGAAGGGCAAGGTTGCTAAGGAAGCTGGTGAGAAGTTCCTCGCTGAGAATGGCAAGAAGGAAGGTATCATCACTACTAAGAGTGGTTTGCAGTATCAGGTTTTGCGTGAGGGAAATGGTAAGGCTCCTAAGGCTACCGATCAGGTAGAGTGCCACTACGAGGGTACACTCATTGATGGTACAAAGTTTGATAGCTCTTACGACCGTGGTCAGACTGCAACATTCCCATTGAATCAGGTTATTGCTGGTTGGACCGAGGGTCTTCAGTTGATGACCGAGGGCGCTAAGTATCGTTTCTTCATTCCTTATCAGTTGGGTTACGGTGAGCGTGGTGCTGGTGCATCTATCCCTCCATTCTCAGCATTGATTTTTGATGTAGAGCTTGTTGCAGTAAAGTAATATCAGAGAACATAGAATAAAAACATAAAAGTAAAAAATGAAAAAGTTATTTTTCGGAGCCCTCGTGGCTTGTGCTGCAGCTACATTTGTAGGTTGTGGCAATTCAACTCCTAAGGCAGATCTCAAGACAGATGTTGATACAATGAGCTATGCTATGGGTATGTCTCAGACTCAGGGTCTGAAAGAGTTTATGGTAGAGCGTATGGGCGTTGATACCGCTTATATGGATGATTTCATCAAGGGTCTTAACGATGGTGCTAATGCTGGTGATGACAAGAAGAAGGCTGCTTACTATGCAGGTATTCAGATTGGTCAGCAGATTTCTAACCAGATGGTTAAGGGTATCAATCATGAGGTATTCGGTGAGGATTCTACCAAGACTATCTCTTTGAAGAACTTCATGGCTGGTTTCATCTCTGGTACTACTGGCAAGAAGGGCTTGATGACAATCGACGAGGCTGCTAAGCTTGCACAGACCAAAATGATGGCTATCAAGGCTAAGAACATGGAGAAGGAATATGGTCCAAATAAGGTGGCTGGTGAGAAGTTCCTCGCAGCTAACAAGAAGAAGCCTGGTGTTGTAACTCTTCCTTCTGGTGTTCAGTATAAGGTTATCAAGGAGGGTAATGGTCCTATGCCAAAGGATACTTCTATGGTAAAGGTAAACTACGAGGGTAAGACTATCGATGGTAAGGTATTCGATTCTTCTTTCAAGCGTGGTGAGGCTGTAGATCTCCGTGCTAACCAGGTTATCAAGGGTTGGACTGAGGCTTTGGTTCACATGCCAGCTGGTTCTGTTTGGGAAGTTTATATCCCTCAGGAGTTGGCTTACGGTGAGCGCGAGCAGGGTCAGATCAAGCCATTCTCTGTTTTGATCTTCAAGATTGAGTTGATTTCAGTAGGTGGTAAGTAATTAATATTGTAAGAGAACTCAAGCTTTATTTTAAGGAAGAGGACTTTTAAGAATATGAAGAAAATATTATTGACAGCACTCGTCCTCGTGGCGAGTGCTTCTTTGTTTACAGTTCATGCTGCAGACAAGAAGAAGGGGCGTAAGAAAGTTACCCAAGTGGTTTTATCTACAGCAAGCGACTCTTTGAGTTATGCTGCCGGTGTTCATGCTACACGTGGTTTGATACCATTCATTCAGCAGAGTTATAAGGTGGATACTGCTTATATGGCAGATTTTATCCGTGGTTATGAGGAAGCAATAGATAAGGCAAATACTCCTCAGGGCACAGCATACATCGTCGGTATGCAGATTGCTCAGATGGTTTCTCAGCGCATCCTTCCAGGAACTCGTGAGGAATTGAAGAGCACTAAGGATTCTATTGATGCAGCCATGTTCAGCCGTGGTTTTGTTGCAGCTATTGCCAATGATACAACTATCTTTAGTGAGAAGAAAGCTGGTGAGTACAAGAAGGAAGCTTTGGCAGGTGCAGGCGAGAAATTCCTTGCAGAGAATGCCAAGAAACCGGGAGTGAAGGTCTTGCCTAGTGGATTGCAGTACAAAGTAATCAAGGCTGGTCAGGGAGAAGTTCCTAAGGCTACTGATGAGGTTGAGGTTATCTACGAGGGCCGTCTTATCGATGGAACGGTCTTTGATGCAACTTCTAAGCATGGTGGTGCTAAAACAGATAAGTTCCGTGCCGGTAACTTGATTAAGGGTTGGACAGAAGCTCTCACTACAATGCCTGTAGGTAGCAAGTGGCAGCTTTATATCCCTTATGAGTTGGCATACGGTGAACGTCAGGCAGGTCAGATTCCACCTTACTCTACATTGGTTTTCGATCTTGAACTCGTTAGCATCGTTAAGCCAGAAGTAACTTCTGAGCCTGCTGGTGAATTGAAGGATGATGCATCAGTGGGTGCAGTAAAGAGTGCCGACAAGAAGGTAGTTAAACCTGCTGCCAAGAAAGCTGCGCATTCAAAGAAAAGAAAGTAATTGCTACATATATAATAAGGTGAGAAGGGTATGTCATTGGTTTATGACATACCCTCTCTCTTTTTAATTACATCCCTGTTTTACATTTTGCGGGCATGGAAACTGGAATCAGAACATCCACGGCTTTTAAAAGTAGCCTTTGATTGCAATCAATGGCTCCAATGATTTTAAAAGTGACTGTTGATTCCAATCATCAGTCCCAACGGCTCTTGAAAACAGGTGTTGATTGCAAACAATGGCTTCAATGATGTTAAAAGTGACTGTTGATTGCAATCAAAGGCTCCAACTAATATCGAAAGTAGAAATATTTTCTAATCAATGGTTCCGCTGGAGTAAAAAAAGGTGCGTCATATGGACTTATGCCTCCCTCTTTGTTTCTTTTACGTTTGTGTTTGTTGCTTTTGCATAAAAATGGGAAAAGCGAATCTGCTGGTTCTTTTATTTGTATTATCTTTGCAGATGATAATAAACAACTTCAATAATCATATTTTTAACCTGAAAGATAATGATGAAACAAATTACAACAACCGTATGTGCAACTATGCTGATGGCTAGTTGCGGTAATATAAGCAATACGGAGCAGCAAGTGAACCAACGGGTAGATGAACTCTACAGCAGAATGTCACAGCCAGAGCGTATCGCTCAGTTGAGGAGTGGGTATATGGATGAGCTTTTTGATGCGGAAGGCAATTTGGATACCGTCAAATGCAAGCAGCTCATTCCTTATGGTATTGGGCATTTTTCACAGTATGCCAGTCAGGAATTGGTTGATGCCAATTTCTTGCGAAAGCGTGTGGCTGTTGTACAAGATTGGTTGATGCATCATACCCCTAACGGTATCCCAGCTCTTTTTCACGAGGAGGTTCTTTCGGGTATCAATACGCAAGATGCAACAGTCTATCCACAGCAGATAGGTCAGGCTTGCTCATTCAATCCAGAGTTGGCTGAGCTCAAGACTTTGCAGACAGGTACCGCTCTTTGCAAGATGGGTGGCGTATTGTCGCTTTCTCCTATGGTAGACGTCTGCCGTACTCCAAGTTTTAATCGTCTGGAAGAATCATACGGTGAGGATGGCTATCTTTCTGCCGTTATGGGTACTGCTTTTGTCAAGGGTCTTCAGCAGGGCGACCTCAAGAAGGGAGTGGGAGCTTGCTCTAAACACTATCTGGGATATGGTGGTGGCGGTGATGCTGATGAGAAGGAGATGATGGAAGATATCCTTTTGCCTCATGAGACGATGATTCGTCTGGCAGGTTGCAAGGCTTTGATGCCGGGTTATCATGCTGTTCATGGTACCAAGTGCGTGGCAAATAGTGAGATTCTCAACGATATTTTGCGAGATTATCTCGGATTCGATGGAATGGTGGTGAGCGATTATACTGCCATTGATCAGTTGCCGGGACTTGATACTCCTCTTCAGAAAGCTGTGGCTGCTATCAATGGTGGCAATGATGTTGATTTTCCTAGAGGGGAAAACTATCAGTATTTACAGGAAGCCTTGGATAAGGGATTTGTTAAGAAAGAAGTCTTTGAGCGTGCTGTAAAGGATGTTCTGCGTTACAAGATTCGTGCAGGACTGATGGATAAGAATCCGTATCTGTATAGTACGGAGGATGTAAAACTTGATACTAAGGAAGAACGGCAGACGGCTTACGATATTGCCAGCCAGTCTATCGTCTTGTTGGAGAATAATGGTGTTTTGCCTCTTATAAAGAAAGATGATGCTCAGAATGCCGGACAGGTTAAGAATATCTTGCTCACAGGTCCTAATGCCAATTCTATCTGGGCGATGTGTGGCGACTACTCTTTCCCTTCAATGTTCTATTTCTGGCAGAGTTGGAAGAAAAAGTGGGATGATAGCCACTTGCCACATATCGTTAAATTGCTGGAGGCAATGCAGGCTGGTAAACCTGAGGGGATTAATATTAAGTATTCTCGTGGTTGTGACTGGACAGAGGAGATAGAGACCAAGTTTGAAGAGTCTGGCGATAAGCGTGCTTGGGAGTATCAGCTCCTGCATCGCAAGGTTGATTCTGGCGAGAAGGCAGACAAGGCAGAAGCTTTGGCGATGGCAAAGGAAAGCGATGTTATCGTTGCTGCTGTAGGTGAGAATGTGATGCTCTGTGGTGAGAATCGTGAGCGAGATGGTCTCAAGCTTCCTGGTAAGCAAGAGGAATATGTTGAGGAACTCTTGGCTACGGGCAAACCTGTAGTCCTGGTAGTCTTCGGCGGTCGTGCGCAGGTTATCTCCAAGATAGCCAAGCGTTGTGCAGCAGTCATCCAGGCCTGGTATCCAGGTGAAGAGGGTGGTACAGCTGTGGCTGACATTCTTTATGGCAAGATTTCACCATCTGCCAAGCTGAGTGTCAGCTATCCTAATACTGAGGTTTATGAGCCTATCTGCTATAATTATTCCACCCGGCAGGATGCCCGTGTAGAGTGGACTTTCGGTTATGGATTGAGCTATACAACCTTTGCCTATAAGAACTTGCAGGCTGTTAAGAAGCTCTCTACGGCTTCAGAGTCGAGCAATATCTACTTTGAGGTTACCAATACGGGTAAGGTTCGTGCCGATGAGATAGCGCAGGTATATCTGTCGCCAACTCAGAGCAACCAGCAGATTCATCCTATCCAGTTGCAGGGCTTTGCCCGCATCTCTCTCAATCCTGGCGAAACCAAGAGAGTATGCATCAAGTTCTATACTGATCAGTTTGGTTATTATTCTCATCAAGGCAATCGTCAATGGAATATAGCTCCAGGAACGTATGAACTGAAGATTGGAGCCTCTTCTCAAGACATCCGTCTTAAGCAGCAGATAGTTTTGACGGGTGATAAAGTGGTGAAACCTTTGCGTGATCATTACTTCTCCGAGGTTATCAGA
>ENA-OVGE01002723-OVGE01002723.1-human-gut-metagenome-genome-assembly--contig:-NODE-2723-length-11102-cov-34.674482_pt1 | contig 11102 bp, 2 predicted proteins | sample MGYA00237769_ERZ505417 | MGnify/ENA primary metagenome ERZ505417 (study PRJEB26158, sample SAMN06016403) | human gut metagenome | biome: human gut; feature: ankylosing spondylitis patient; material... | reverse complement strand
AGTGAGCATGCAATGCTCACAAAATCCGTAAAATCCGTCATCTCCGTGGTGCTAAGCACGTTGTACGCGCAAAAAAATCCGTGCAATCGGTGTGATCCGTGAGCATAATATCAGAATGGTTTTACTGGACAGTAATATTTTCTTTTTATTTTTCCGACGCGAGACGCGTCGCCCCCATTAGTGCTTGCGCTTGGTGTTAGCGTTGGGCGCTTGCGCTTTAAGGACGGTAATGTCCTCCAGTACCGTCTGTACCTCCCTATAAAGTGAAAAGTGATGTTTTTCCTGCATCTTACACTTTTTGCCTGTACTGCATTGATTTTCAGCGCGTTACGGCGTGTAGGTAAATCTGCACACTACCTGCACATTTCCTGCACACTACCTGCACACTATCTGCACCCTACCTACACGCTCTATGTGCATCTTGCACACCCCCCTGCACTGCCTGCACGGCATTGCCTGCACCCAACATATTGGCACCTGTGCCAGCGCGTTATAACGCTTGCGGCAGGTAGAAATATCAGTTGTTCCGACTGGTAATTCTACCTGCCGCAAGCGTTTTTGCTACCCGACGTTGTCGAAAAAACAATCCGTGCAGGGCGTGAACAACAGCCGTGCAGGCAGTGCAGAGGGTGTGTAGGTAGTGTGCAGGCAGTGTGTAGGCACTGTGCAGCGTAACCTACACTCCGTAACGCATTGAAAATCAATGCAGTGCAGGCAAAAAGTGTAAGATGTAGGTAAAATGCGTGTAAACGTGCTGATGAGGGGCGCAAAGTGCAAAAATGGCCCATTTCATCGCAGAAATGCCCCATTTCATCGCAAAAACGGCCTTTCCGGTGCAAAAAACGGGTAAAGTGTCCGATTGGTACCAATCGGACAACTACTTATGAGCAATCGGACAACAAGACAGGGCAATCGTTTGCATCGAAACGATGGCAATACTTAAATTGTGTAAACAAATTCACTAATTTCATAAACATTTATCATTATGCACACACACTTTACACGATTACCCCATCAGCGGGTACCGAAGAAAGTGCCTCCGCCCCTATTGGGCCGGTGGCTGCTCATGTTGGGCGTGTTGCTCATGACCTGGGGCCTTGTGCCGCAGGCGGTGAGGGCAAACACCGACCCCAAAGATGTAGCCAAGACAATATGTATTGACAATATTGCCTTGAGCGAGGCACGTCCGTACATCGAATTCCGTTACATGGACTACGACAAGGATAACAGCAAGCCTGATGCCATGCGTAGAATCAGAATATATGCGAATGAATTCGTTGAGTACAGAACTATTTCGCCGCTTATAAAAAATTTCCCCGTTTACAATGACATATTGGTGGGCGAAATGCCCCGTTGTCATGACAAGCTGGTGCGTCACAACGAAGCGTATGGCCGCCTTACCATTGTAAAGGACGTGATGAACGGCAAAAAGCGTACTGTCTACGCCCGCTTTTACCCTTCAAAGAAATTGCTCGAGGGTGAAGGCACCCCTGACGGCAAGGGCAAGTTGCGTGGCATCAGGTTCGTGGGTTGTTGGGACAACAACGACAATGGCGATGATCCCGACAACATAGACGTGTACTTGAACTTCACTGCCGGCTCGGCCATCAACGAGTCCCAAACCAATAAGGGCAGTTTTGTGCGCAGTGCCGCAGGCAAAATTACATTCAATGCTTCGAAGCTGCCGAATAAGAAAGCCTGGGGTTTCGCGCCCACCTACTATTTCAACAATTCAAGTTCGTATGCTTCCCTACCTACGTATGGTTCGGTATATGCGGCCGACAATGCCACCAGCGTGACCAAGACGCTCGACGGCACGTTCAGCAACCGCAATGCCGTCACCATCTACTATTGGGGCGCATGGAGTGCCGTGATGAATATTGGCGTGGGTAGTGTAGTAGATCCCATCCACGACAACAAGAACAGTGTGTTCCAGCGTTACAACAACGGCACCATTTGGTCAGTTACCGTGCCCGGTTGTCCGTACCCGGGCAATTTGAGTGCAGAACCCAAACAGTGGACCAAAACCGTAAAGCTGACTTGGAACACCAAGGGCGACACCCGCTTGAGCAGCAAGAAAGACAAGTGGCTGGTGTACCGCTACAAGCAAGGCGAGTCGGCAAGTTCAGCCAAGCGTATCGCTGCCGTTGACTATAACACCAACAACTGCGAGGTGGAAGTGCCGAGCCTTGAAACCGAATATGTGTATATCGTCACCTACCAAAAGGACGGGTGGAAGGAAGGCATAGTAGACGACCTCAAGGCCACTGTGACGACCAAGATAGTGCCGTCGTTCGTATTTGACAAGGTGGACACCCGTTCTGAAGAGCAGAGCGTGGTGGTGACTTGGAACTATGGTGCTTTCAGAAACAGCGAGCAGAGTTTCCTTGTGTACAGCCGTTTGGCCGGCACAACCCAGTGGAGCAACCCCGTGAGCGTGCCCCGCACCGATGTGAATGCCACCTCGGGCGAATACGAGTACACTGGCATCAAGAATGTGTGCGACTCTTACGAGTTCAAGGTTGCGCTGAAAGCCTTTGGCAAGACCTTTGAGTCGCCCATTGCCGTAGGCTCCATCAGCGGCAGCAGCCGTGTGACATCGTTAAACGTGAGCAAGGGCCTGTACAGCAACAGCGTCAAGCTCACCTGGAACGCCCAGCAAATATCTGAGGGCAACACCCGTTATGTGGTGGCACGCCGTATGCTTGGCAGCAAGGGCAACTGGAGCGACATACACACCGTGTCGGGCACCTCGGAGATGTACACCTTCGACGACAACAATGTGGCCCCCGGCCAGTACTACGAATACCGCGTGTCGTCGTACATCAACTGTAATAACAACAGCACTCAGACCGCCGAGGCCACCGACAACGGCTTTTGCCAGGCCACCGGCACCATAGCCGGCCGCATAGCCTATGGCACAGGTACGGCCGTTGAGGGCGTGCGTGTCAATTTGGTGCAGGCCAAGGACGATGCCGAGGCCAAATCGCAGTTCTACTCATTGCGTGTAGACAATGTGGGCGGTGGCCTTGTGCTGCCCCTCGACCGTGAGGAGGCCGGTGCCCTGTTTATGGACAGTGTACCCCTCACCATGCAGGCATGGTTCCGCCTCGACGACAATATCAAGGAGTCGGGCAATGCAACCAAAGATGCAACGCCCATGCTGATTGACACTTACGACAACTTCTCACTGTTTGGCAAGCGTACCAGCAGCGGTGCCTACCAGCTGACGTTGCGCCTGCCTACACCTAACAAGTATGCCGACACACCCACCACGGTGATGCTCGAGCCCAACAACTATTATGCCATAGCCCTGTCAACCGACGGCGCCGCTAATTGGACCCTGCGCGCCATCGACACCAAGGGCAAGATGCAGAAGTTTGAGACCAAGGCCACGGGCATGCCCAAGGAAAACAGAAAGAAGCTTTACAACCTGGCCTTTGGTACGAATGTGAGCGATTTGGCAAGTTACAACTTCAACGGCTACATCGACGAGGTGCGCTTGTGGAACAAAGTCCTTGCCGATGCCGAGTTGATGGCCACCTACGACCACCAGCTCTCGGGCGACGAGAAAGACCTCTATCTGTACTGGCCGCTCGACGAGGGCATTACCAACCAGACTACCGCTTACGACTACAGCAAAACCGGCGGCGTGGCCAATGGCCATCACGGCACTATCAAGTCGTCGAATAAAATAAGCACCATTGTGCCCCCCGACGATGCATTCAGCATTTACGGCCGCACCGATGCCGAGGGCAACTATGTGATAAAAGGTGTGCCATTTACCGGCAGCGGCACCAACTACTCGGTTGTGCCAAGTAAGGGCATACACAGCTTTACACCGCAGAAGCTCTCGCGCTACGTCAGCCAGAACTCAATCAACCACAATGGCGTTGACTTTGAGGATACCTCAAGCTTCCCCGTCACAGGCCAGGTGCTGTACGAAGGCACCACCTATCCGGTGGAGGGTTGCAACTTCTACGTAGACGGCAACATCTGCTATAAGGACGGCGAGCCCATCACCAGCGACAGCGAGGGCCGCTTCAGCATCAGTGTGCCCATTGGCGACCACTTTATACAGATAAAGAAGCAGGGCCACGAGTTTGCCTCGGCAGGCCGTTTCCCCGCCGACGACAAGGGCGTTGGCACACGCTACACCTTTGTGAAGGAAGAGGCGTTGAACTTTACCGATGTGACCAAAGTCGTAATAGCCGGCCGCGTGGCAGGTGGCGACGTTGAAAAGGGCAAGCCCCTTGGTTTGGCACAGAGCAAGGCCAACATTGGCCAGGCCGTGATAAAGCTCAGCGCAGGCGATGCCTACCGCATGAATGTGGTGCGCAAGGACAATGGTGGTGCTTACACCTACGAAAACGCCACCGACGCCCGCAACTATGAAGCAGCAAGCAAGCAGGTGAAGAGCACCGCCCAGGTGGGTGGCGGCGATGACGATGCCGTAAAAACCATCACCATCACCACCGACCCCGCCACAGGCGAGTTTGCCGCCCTGGTGCCCCCCGTGCAGTACAAGGTGACCAGTGTCGAGGTGCCGTCAAACGCCGAGATTGTGTTCGACCGCGCCACCATTCCTGGCATCGACGCCAGCAATCCGCTGGCCGTCAAGACCGACTCCGCCACCACCGACAAGGGCATTGTGCAACGCTTCAGCTATGTGGCATCGCTCAACTTGGCCCACCGCGTGGAGCCGACATTCGATGTCAAGCAGAAGGGCGCTCCGGCCTTTGGCGACGCCACCTTCAAGTACGTGACACTCAGCGACCCCAAGGGCCAGGAAGTGCCGCTTTACACCACCGACGAGCAGGGCACAGTGACCTATGCCATGGGTGCCCCGGTGTTCACCCAGTTGCGCCGCTACACCTTCACCCTCGACGGCTACGAGCAGTACGTCAACCAGGACGATGCCCAAAATCCCGTCACCGACCGTGTACCGTTGCAACAGTCAACTGTTACCATCACCAACCAGTTTGCTGCCGGACAGGTGGTGAACTTTGAAGGTGCCGATGACGGCAAGTTTAAGGACGAGAACAACTTGGCCACCAACCAGCTGCAGCTCGACTTGCTCGGCCATGCCGAATACACCTTTATGGCAGGTTTCCCCAACATCACAGAACCGTACACTCTGGGGCTTAACATGGTGTTCGACGTGAATGGCGCACAAAAGCAGTGGAGTGGCAACGGCACTTTCAAGGCCATTGTGCTTGGCGAACTGCCGTCGGGCAACAACTTTGTGACATCAGGCCCCGACAAGGTGCTCATGGTGCTGCGCGACCCCCCGGGTTCAAACTCAAGCGCCTATTATGAGACAGCCACCTCTGTGACCGAAAGCACCTCGTACGCCGGTTCGTTTGTAACCAATAACGAGGTGAGCACCCTCACCAAGCTCGGTTTCGAGGCCGCCACTTGGGTGGGCGTGGGTGCAGGTGTCATAACCGAAGCATCGACCAAGGCCGACCTTGAAGTGGGTGCCGAGGTCAACCTCGACATCACCGACAGTCAGGAAAGCTCTACCACCACGACCACGACCAACCGCGTGAGCACGTCTGACGAGGAGGACTATGTGGGCGCCAACGGCGACGTGTTTATAGGCACCGCCACCAACATTTTGTTTGGCAATGCCCGCAGCGTGGACATACGTCCCGACGGCAAGGGCGGCTTTGGCGTGACCCGCGAGGACGTTATATCAACCGGCATGGAGTTTGGCACAGGGTTCAACTACTCGCAGAATTATGTGGAGAACACCCTGCTGCCCAACCTCGAGAGCGTGCGCAACAGTTTGCTGCACGACCCCTCAGAGGGCATTACCAGCAACACGACCAACGAGGTGGTGTATGTGTCGAAGGTGAGCAAGGACGACCCGCGCTTTGGTTCGAACAACAACGACAAGGACGTGTGGGGCGCTGCCGCCGTGTCGGGCGACAAGCTTGACGGTCCGAGCTACACCATGATGCTCCCCGCCAAGACCACCGACAGCAATGGCAAGCCCATAGCCTTTGAGGACAAGGTGAAGTGGTACAACTCGCAAATGGCGCTTTGGACACAGACCCTGGCCAACAACGAAAAGGCCAAGATTGAGGCCAAGAGCAGCCGCACAGAGTACCTCATAAGCAACTACTCGTTCGACGCCGGTGCCACCATCGAGAACTCGGTAGGCACCATCGAGGCCAAGAGCCACGAAACCAGCGAGGAGTTTGAGGTGATGATAGTGGGCGGTGTGACCACCGGATTTGAGATAAACGGCACAGGTGTCGACCTCACGGTGAAGACCACCACAGGCACCCGCAACACCTTTGTGCAAGGCTCAAGCTCGGAGAACGCCAAGACCATTGGCTATACGCTCAAGGAGAATGGCGACGACGATGCCCTGTCGGTAGACGTGTTCAATGCCCCCGACGGTTTCGGTCCCATCTTCATAACCCGTGGCGGACAAACCTGCTGCCCCTATGAGGACAAGTATGTGAGCAAGTACTATGAGCCAGGCACCGAGATATCGGCCGCTACCATGCAGATAGAAGTGCCCAAACTCAATGTGGAGAACAACTATGCCACCGATGTGCCCTCAGGCGGTACCGCCAACTTTACCCTGCTCATGCAGAACGACAGCGAGACGGGTGAGGACGTGTGGTTCCAGCTCTCTATGCTCGACGAAACCAACCCCAATGGCGCCAAACTCAGCATCGACGGCCAGGCACTGACCGACGGCCGCGTGTTCCTGGTGCCGGCTGGCAACACCCTGCGCAAGCAGCTGCAACTCACACAAACCGACCAGAGCGTGCTGGAGTACAACAACATCAAGCTCGCCCTGCGCTCGCAGTGTCAGAGCGACCCCACAGGGTCATTCCCGGTAATAGCCGACACCGTGGCCATTTCGGCCCAGTTTGTGCCCAGCTGTTCCGACATCATGCTCAGCGTGCCCGACCGCGTGGTGAACCACAACACCGGCAGCCAGCTCAAGATGGTGGTAAGCCGCTACGACCGCAACTTCCGCTCGTTCAAGGGCTTCCGCATACAGTACAAGGGTGCCCGCGATGTAGACTGGCAGTTGGCCAAGGAGTTTGTCAACAATGAGGCCGACCTTACCGACAACAACCAGCTTATCAGCGGTGCATCGACCACCTATGTGCTCGACATGGGCAACAACGCACTCTTCCCCGACCAGACCTACGAACTGCGCGCCATCACCATGTGCGACTTTGGCAGTGGCGAGGTGAACAATGAGAGTGAGACCATTGAAGTGGTGAAAGACGTGGCGCGCCCCAAACTGTTGGGCAACCCGTCGCCCGCCAACGGTGTGCTCACCCCCGACGGTGAAGTGTCAATCACCTTCAACGAGGACATCAAGGCATCGAGCCTTATCAGGACCGAAAACTTTGTGGTGACCAGCAAGCTCAACGGCTCGAAGGTTGACCACGATGTGGCCCTGCAACTCACAGGTGCCGAGGGTGCACAAACCGAGGCCGACATCGACTTGGCCGCACGTCCGTTCGCCCTTAACATGTGGCTCAACTACACTGGCGCCGGCCAGATACTGAGCCATGGCGCAGCAGCTACCAAGTTTACCCTGTCGGTTGACGACGAGGGTCACCTCACGGCCGATGTGGCCGGCACCAAGGTGACGTCGGAAGGCACACTGCCCAAGGACAAGTGGACCTACCTCGCACTCAGCTATGCGCCCGCCGGCCAGGGCGGCACACTCACTGCCGACTGTGCTTACGATGACACCGACGCCAGCCTGTTTGCATCGCAGCCCGTGCCCGCCTACAACGGCAATGGCCCGCTGCGCATAGGTGGCGGAATGAAGGGCGCCATGCAGGAACTCACCCTGTGGAACGCTGCCCGCTCATACGCCGAGGCCAAGGCCGACATGTACACCACCAAGCAGGCCAACACTGCCGACATAGCCGGCTACTGGCCGCTCAACGAGGGCACTGGCACTACAGCCAACGATGTGGCCCGCTTGCGCCACATCACGCTGCCTGCCGCCTCGTGGTATATGGCTACGCCCAACAAGGCTGTCAGCCTGAATGGTACAACCGATTATGCTGCCATTGACCTGACCTCATGCTCACCCGCCACTGACGAGGATTATGCCCTCGAACTGTGGTTTAAGGGCAGCAAGCCCGAGGCAGGCAAGCAGGCCACGCTCTTCAGCACCCATGCCGATGGCGTGATGGCTGCTTTCAATGCCCAAGGCCAACTGCAACTGAGCCAGAACGACCAGATGCTGGCCACTGGCACAGCCGACTGCCTTGACAACCAATGGCACCACTTTGCACTGAACGTGCTGCACGACGGCACGGCAGCTGTCTACGTTGACGGTAACAATGTGGCACAGTTTACACCCAGTGCCCCGCTCCGCTTGCAGAGCGACAGCCTGATGCTTGGCGTGATGCGCCGCGCACAGACTGCGGGGGCTGCCGACTTTGTGTACAGCAATTACTTCAACGGGCAGCTTGACGAGTTGCGCCTGTGGAATGCCCGCCTTACTGCCGATGTGCTGCGCGCCGCACGCTTGCAGCGCCTCGAAGGTACCGAGAGCGGACTGGTGGCTTACTATCCGTTTGAGAAGATACAGCTCAACCAGTACAGCCAGGCCGAAGTGGTGGCCGACATGGCCGACCATGCCACTACCACGCTGCCCAAGCCGCACGAGGCCAAGCTCTATGGTTCGGCTGCCATTGGCGATGAGGCTCCCGGCTTGAAGGCTGCCCCCAAGCTCAGCAATGTGGCATTCAACTTTACCGCATCGGAGCGCAAGGTGGTTATCACCCTTAACGAATCGGCCGCTGCGCTCGAGGGTTGCACCGTCAACTTTACGCTGCGTGGCATACGCGATGTGAACAACAACTTGGCCGACCCCATCAGCTGGACGGCCTATGTGCAGCAGAACCAGTTGCTCTGGGGCGACAGCCAGCTGACGCTTGCCAAGCAACAGGCCGACAAACTCACCACCGAGGTTGAGATTGTGAACAACAGCAGCGCCGCCGAGGCATGGACTATCAGCGGATTGCCCTCATGGCTCACGCTCAATACCGAGAGCGGACAGCTCAAGCCCCTTGGCACAGCCAAGTTGCGCCTGACAGTGCCCGCGTCGGTGGCAGCAGGCCGCTATGAGGCGACGCTCTACCTCACTGGCAACCTGGGTGTGGCACAGCCGCTGCACGTGCAGCTCACTGTGACAGGACAGCAGCCCGACTGGCGTGTTGATGCTGCTAAGTATGACATGAACATGAGCATGGTGGCCCAGTTGCAATTCAACGGTGTGCCGTCGGAGAATGGCGCCGACCTTGTGGCAGCATTCAATGCCAAGGGCACTTGTGTGGGTGTGGCTTCGCCCGTCTACAACAAGCGCTACGACTGCTACTTTGCCATGCTTACCATTTATGGCAACTCCGACGAGCCAGGCTCGCCCATCAGCTTCAAGGCATGGCATGCCGCCACGGGCAAGGTACACCCGGTGGTTGCAACCGCTGACAAGGTGACCTTCAGCGCCAATGCTGTGTACGGCAGCGTAACGAAGCCGTATGTGCTTAATGCTACCAACGCCGTAGAGCAGCAGTTCAGTCTGCATCAGGGCTGGCAGTGGCTGTCGTTCAGCGTGACGCCAGTTGATGCCACCGTGGCCGGCACTTTTGCCCCCGTGGCTGCAACAGCCCGCATGCTCAAGAACCAGACGCAGTTTGCAGTGCCCGCTGCCGACAGTCTGGCCTGGACGGGTGATCTTGACAAGCTCAGTGTGAAGGAAATGTACATGCTCTATATGGAGCAGCCCGCTGACTTCAGCGTGAAGGGCGAGCAGGTGAATACTGCCACCACGCCTGTTACACTGAACAAGGGCTGGACATGGCTCGGCTACACGCCCACTTACGCCGCATCGCCGCTCTATGCCCTGGCACCTGCGGCACCCGTTACGGGTGATATTGTGAAGGGCCAGAACGGATTTGCCATGTATCAAGACTATGAGTGGATAGGTTCGCTCGAGGTTATGGAACCCGGACAGGGCTACATATACTTCAGCGCAGCTGATGACAGCCGCCAGTTTGGTTATCCTACTGCAGCTCCTGCCAGCAAGGCGCGCCGCATGGTAGCCAATGATGGCGAGGTGTACGGTGGCAAGGCTGCCAATAGTGACGAGGTGCAGTCGGCCTTCCCGCCTGTTGACCGCCATGCTTATCCCAACAACATGACGGTGATAGCACGCATCACGCAAGGCGGCCAACCCGTAAGTGGTGCCGAGATAGGTGTGTTTGCTGACGACGAGTGCCGTGGTACATCGGTCGAAATTGATGGTTTGTATTTCATAACCATCAGTGGCGATGGCAATGGACCGCAACTTGATGTGCGTGTGGCACACAATGGTCAGGTACGTTCAACCAACGCTGCTCTGACCTATGTTGACAATGCCATGATTGGTACGCTCAACGAGCCGTTTGCCATAGAGCTGCTCACTGCGACAGGTGTGACAGATGCTGAGGCTCCTCAGGTGAACATTATGCCACGTCGCGTCAAGACGCACGTGACAGCAAGCACCAATGGTCCGGCCATGCGTCTTATCACCATTCACGCCACCAATGGCCAGCTGTTGTACATCAACCAGAACCCCGCACCCGACACGGAGCGCATTGACATGTCGCGCTATGCCGAGGGTGTGTACTACATCACCGTACAGACGGCAGACGGCAAGAGCCATACTGCCAAGTTGATGAAGTAGGAACGAAATATTGATTAACCTGTTGACGGGTTGACGCGTAAGTATGCTATATTGGCAAACTTACCCGTTAACCCGTCAATTTGTTTGCTAATACCACCAATGCGTGTAGTAATTCGAGTTTCGGATTTAGCAAGTGCGGGCTGAATCATCGTGTAAGGCGAATGCAATCAAGCTTGCTTGAATTGCTGAGCCGCAGCCGATGATGTCAATAAAAGCCCAATGTAATCCATAGCCCAGGGCAAGCGTAGCAACACTCTGGGTAATCGCGTGTTGGAGCAGTCGCGCCCTGTAAGGTAGGGTGTTCAAAATCGGCATCAAAAACGCGACTGTTTTTGAGGCATTTTAAGTTGCCTGAAACGCGCTGTAAAAAACGCAA
>ENA-OVGE01002720-OVGE01002720.1-human-gut-metagenome-genome-assembly--contig:-NODE-2720-length-11122-cov-6.745279_pt1 | contig 11122 bp, 7 predicted proteins | sample MGYA00237769_ERZ505417 | MGnify/ENA primary metagenome ERZ505417 (study PRJEB26158, sample SAMN06016403) | human gut metagenome | biome: human gut; feature: ankylosing spondylitis patient; material... | reverse complement strand
CGGCATTTTCTGGTGCGATGGAAGGGACTCGAACCCCCGGCCTACTGATTCGTAGCGCACACCGGGCGATTCCCTCAATTTTTGGAAGTTACGTTTTAACGTCATTTCTTATCGACATATCGCAGGTTTTGAGTTCCAAGTTTCTGCACCCTTTGTCCGATTTTGCAACGATTTGCACCCTTTGCACGTTTTGAAACCGTGCAAAAACCGTGCAGAAACCGTGCACTTACTCTCAGACAAATGAAAAATCGATTTATCCGACAACGACTTGACGGCATTGGTTCGAGTGACCGCACACCAAAAATCAAGTCTTGGAGGATACTATTATGACAAAATTGCTTTCCTGCCGCTACAACATGGACACCAACCGGGTAGAAGCCCGGTTCGAGGATGGCACCACCCTTGCCATCGACTGCATCGCTGTGGAGGACGAGTACGGCAACACCCCGGCACAGCGGGCAGAGCTGGACTGGCTGCTCTATAACAAGCCCTTGGAGTATGCACAGATAGTGCTGAAAGGGGAGATGGAGCATTACCTGTCGCTGGGGTGTGACCACAGCAGGCTGGAAGATTGAGCCTTAGAAAACGCGCGGCAAAAATGCTAATCGCGCGGCGCGCGTTTCAGCGCGCGATTAACGTTTTCTGTTTTTCATCGAATCTCAGTCATTTTCTGTTCATTCTTGAGGAAATCGCACGTTTCTTTGCGCGTAATAATCGCGCGGCGCGCGTTTTTATCGCTTATTTTCTTTTAAGAAGTAGCTTCTTCCGCGCCCCGCTCCTTTTACTTCAATCTTCCCTTCATCTAAAAGCTTTCGGAGAATACGGTACGCCTGATCTTTTGTGTATCCACACAGTTCTTGTGCTTTCTGATTCGTAATCGACGGCTTATGCTTCAGATATTCGAGAATCCGATCCTTTGCCTGAATCTGGCTGACCGTCTTATCCTGCACATAGGCCACATCGGTTTTCACCGTTTCGTAGACCTTGAGGGACAGCATATAGGTCTTGCCGTTGAGTTCCAGAAGCCCCTCGTCCCGGAGAGCGTTCAGAACCTTGTGGGCATTGTCATCGGTTTCCTGAATCGTCTTTGCCGCCTGCTTCAAGGTGATTTTCTGGTGCTCCCGCAAATAGTGCAGAATCATCAGCTCCGACAGCGTGAACATCTTGGACCGCTTATCCTGCGTCTCTGCGATAAACTGTACAAAGCTCTGGTTTTCCATCGTACTGCGAAGGGTCAGCCGGACGGAGTTGGGCGTGCTGGCGTACTCCGGGTAGGGCTTGCCCTCGGTGAGCATACTCTGGAACATGATGTCCACGCCCTGCCCGGAACGCTGCACATACTTCAGGTGCTGAAGGGTCATGGCGATCAGCTTGTTCCGGGGAATGGACTGGTGGGTGATGATGTTACTTTCGTTGATGTCCCCCGGAAAGCCGCCGGGGTTCTCAATCACGATCTTTGTGGGGTAGTGCTTGACGTAGATCGGTGCCATATCCTCATAGGAGCGGTGCGCCAGCGCATTCAGCAAAGCCTCCTGAAAAACCGCTTCGGAGAAATCGTATACCTCCAGCCGGAACAGCCCCACCTGCACATTGGTCAGACGGTTATAGGTGCGGATGCGCTCGGTCAGCTTATCCAGAATCGAGATCACCGGCTCCTGCATATCCATGCGGTTGTCGTATTCCGTCTGCGCTTCGTCGCTGTAATGGAGGTAGATCACCTCTGCCTGCGGCAGCAGCCGTGCAATAGACGCTGCCTTGCCCACAAACAGCAGCCCTGCCACCGTCACACGCACTTCGTCCTTGTCCATGCGGATCAGGTTCAGGTTGTCCAGAAAGGTGGTATCTGCCAAATCCGGCAGGGCAGAGCCTGCATCCCGAATCCGCAGCTTTTCTTTCAGGCGGTACACTTCCAGCAGGTCAATGTCGCTTTCGGTTGCGCCCTCCACGATCTTTGCCGAAAAATCCGGGTTATCGGCAGGGGAGTACACGTCGTTTGCCGGGTAGTAGGGCTTTGTCACGTTCCCCAACCGTCTGTAATAGATGCCGCCGGTGGTGGCAACATGAGAGTTGGATTTCTCCACCGATACCACCAGCACCACACCGTCAGAGGTTTCCACCGGCTCGATTTCGGTAAACAGGCTGGGCCGGGTCATATCGTAGATGGCTTCCATCAGTGCCTGCGGATCGCTCTTGGGGCAGCCTGTAATGGTGCCGTCATCCTCCACGCCAAACAGCAGAACGCCGCCCTTTGTATTTGCCAGCGCAACCGCACTTTTCACCGCAAGCTCTTTCCGCTGCCGGTAGTCCTTGCACTTCACCCACGACTTAAACTCCTGCCGGGTGCTTTCCCCGGCAGCAATCATTTTGCGGAGTGCTTGTTCGGTCATGGTGGGGGCTCCTTTCTCTAAAACTCATTCCGCCATATCTTTTTCAATAAACGCTTTCAGTTCTTTATACGCATCTGCTTGATACAAATCTACTGCACCGCAAGTACCCAGTTTCACTGTATCACGGCACTTTTTCAAGCGTCCTAACATTGGCAAAATAATTGAGATGTCGTGATTTAAGAAATCCTCAATCTCAGATTTTTTTGATGGAATCTTATATCCCTTTTTATGGTGTGAACCGGAAATAATAACTCTGGCATCTCGCATTCCGCCTATCATTTCTTTTCTAAATGTTTGAACGCTAATTTTTCCGTATTTTGTCCATTCAAGCTGATTGAGCAATTCACTTGTAGGGATATAGGCTCTTGTGTCATTATTCATAAATCTAAACAAAAGATATTTCAGAACTATCAATTGTGCCTGTCTTAGTTCATCTGTATCATCTTTGTATTTATTGATGAAATCAACCGCTTGATGCAAACATATTTCCGCAATATCTTTATCGTATTCCGATGCAATTGCGCACCTTTCCAAGTTGTAATTTACATATGTTTTAGGATACTGTTCTATTCTGATAATTTTATCTTTAAGGATTTCTTGATAGTTGGGAACACTCGCATCCTTTTTATGTTCATCATATAAAAAAGACAATGTTCCGCTAATCAAATCTGCTAATTGAACAATAACTTCTGACTTGCTATTTTCAAAAGAGAATTCACTCTCTCCGTATAAATTTGGAAATTCAGAATGTTCTTCCACATATTTGCAGAAGCTCTGCATATAGTCACTTCCGCCGATTTCATCTGCAACTACCACCAAGTTTTTGAATGCTGCGCGAAGTTCCTTATGAACAATATTGTTCATAAATTTGTAGAATGATTGCTTGAACCGCAAGCCACGAGAATCTTCTAGGAGTTTTTTCTCCACAACAACAGAGAAGATTTTATATGGAATCGGTAACGTTTCTTCTATAATCTTTTTTCGACGCTCTTGATAGCTTCTTTTAATTCTTGATGATTTTATTTCTCCATTCGGAAAATATCTATCACGAATATCCGCCACGGCTGTTCTAACAGCATCAACATCCGACTCTCTTACAATGATGGCTGTAATGATAAAATGCGTAGAAGTATTTTTGTTATCCAAATCCCAGCCAAAAGAACCAGATTCGTCCGTGAAAGCGTAAATTTTCTCCACGAATCTCACCCCTTTCCAATTTCATCATACCACAACACGATGTTTGAAATCCACTACATATTTCATAAGAAAACGGTTATTGATTTTTTACATCCAATCGTGATATAATGTAATTTTATCTCTCCATCAATATTTTTAACAGATATTCCGTTCATCTTTAATCTTCTGGTTCTTTTCTTATTCCATCACCCGAATCGTACTCTCAATAAACGCAATCTCATCTTCCGTCAGCTCACACTTCTTGTACAGTTCTTCATCCGTCCAAACTTCCTTGAAATTCTAAATAGGTTTTTAAGTCCAGACCTTATTTTTACTTTTCAGCAGCGACTGCTATTGCAGACCATATAAATGACTTGCCGGTTTTGTGCAATTTCCTGTAGCATCTGTAATGCGCTCTTCGTGTGTTCATCGTCCAGATTCACAAAGGGGTCATCCAGAAGAATAAACGGCTTTTCCTGCTTGAAGAGGGCATCCACCAGTGCCAGCCGCATACAAAGCAGAATGCTGTCAATGGTGCCCGCACTGAAATAGTCGATTTCCCGCGCTTCACCCTTTTCATCTACATGGATCGTCAAATCATGATCGACCAGCGTACTGCCGAAGTCACTTCCAAGCAGTTCCTGCATATAAGCAGCAAAATTCCGCTCCACTCCGCCAACATACTGATTGGAAAGGTTGTTTTTGGCTGTTTCCATCAATTCCAGAGTCTTGTCCAAAACAGCACAGCTTGATTCCGCTTCCTTGCGCTGTTCTGTCAGGCGGCCGATCCGATCTTCCATTTCAGGAATCTGCTCGACGACCTGCAGGAGTTTTGCCCGTTCTCCCCGTGCTGTCTGAAGATTTTCCGCCAGCTTCTCCAATTTTTCCTTTTCCACTTTTTCAGCTTCAATCAACGCATCAACTGCCGGGAGTTCCTCCTGCTCTTTCTGTTCTTTCGGCAGACCATTTTTGAATTCCGGATGCTCTATTTGAAATTTAGTCCATTTGGCCTGAACTTCTTCATACCGTTCCTGCTGCGAGGCATGGGTATTGACATCGTCCAAAATCCGATTCAACATCTCTTCCTTCAGCGGCAGAGCAAACCCATACGTCTGTGCAAACTGTTTCAGTCTTTCCTCTGCGGATGCAATTCGTTCGTCGAGTTTCTCTTTTTCTACGTAGTAGCCCTTCACGTTCTTTGCCGCGTTCTGATATGCCGTGAATTTTGTTCTCAGTATTTCAAGTGCTTCGCTATAAGGAATTTCTTCGGAATATACCTTATATTTTTTCAGAACTGCTTGGATTTTTTCTTCTAATTCGCGTGTTTTAGTTTCGGCCTCTTCCCGCGTTTCTTTCGCTTTTTTCCATTCGGAATTCAATTTGTACAGTTCGTTCCGGTCGTTTTCCAATTTGGTCAGCTGTTCGGAGAAGTCTTCCTCTTCGTCAGTCGGGTAATATTTTCCAAACACCTCCCGCAGTTCATTTTCAATGCGGTTGATTTCTGTATTCAGATTTTCTCTTTCTTCCCGAACATTTTTCTGGCGTTCCTGCAGCCGGTTATACTCTTTCCAACGTTCCTGCAACTCCGCAGCAAAACCGTCCTGATACGGCTGATTTGAGTAAAACCGCTGGAAAACGCCTTGCAGAACTTTCTGCTGTCCTTCGATCTCCGCACAAAGAGCATCCGCTTCTTTTTCCTGCTGATGCTTCTGCTCCTGCAGCTGAAGATACGCTTTTCGATCCAGCAAGAGATTTACCAATTTTTCATTGGGTTCAGACGCATCCCCATAAAATTTCAGAATAAACTCTGCCACATCTTTTTGCAGCGTATACAGTTCCTGGATCTCTGCTTCGCTGATGGCACTGCTTTCCACAGCGACTTGTGTCGCACCATGATTCGGCATCTGTTTTGTGCGCCCCCAAAGAACCAGCAAAATTCCTGCAAAGCCAGCAACTGCCAGAATCGCGCCCACAGCAATTTTGGACAAAACAAAACATACAACGCCAATTGCAACCAACAGAACGCTCCCCGCCATCAGTCCCGTTGCGTTTGTTTTCTTTTCAGCTTTCGGTTCTTGAACCGATTGAAGAACAACTGTTTTTGTCTCTTTTTTGTTGTTCAGTGCATCGATCCGTCGGCAGTCATCCTGCTTCTGATGAATCGCCTCTTCTTCCGGCACAGCAATGGAGAAGACCCGGCTCAGCCGTTTCCATTCGCCCTGATCCTTTTCTGACAAACCGCTGTTCTGAAGCTTACTCTGACAGTCCCGAATTTTCTCCTCTGCTTTCTTGCACTGATCCAGTTCCTGTTCCTTGACGCTCTTTCCGTCAAAGAATCGGGAAAGTTCTGATAAGCTGGTTGCTTCCGCCGCAGTCAACTGGTGCGCGGCTAATTCACCTCGCTTCTGGGACAAATCGCGCACCTTGTCTTTGCATTCCCGAAGCTCCTGATCGGATGGTTCACCCGCTTGAAAAAGCCGCGACAGCTTTTCCCTCCGTTCCAGTTCTTCTTTTCGCACCTGCACATTTGCCCGTTCGGTTGCCTTTACAAATTCCTCGCAATCTTTCTGGCATTCCCGGATCGCCGCATCCGTTTCGGTTTCGTCTGCAAAAAGTTCCCGGTTTTGGGTTTCGCATTGAACATCTTCCGGCCGTAATTTCAACTGAACCAGATCTTTCTGCGCATTTCCAATCGTCAATATATTTTTACTTTGCTCCGCGATTTCCGTTTTTGTCGGATACCCCTTCGGATAAGATTGATCCAGTGCCTGCGCAGCGCTTTCCGCATTATGCAGATCTTTCTCTAATTCCGTGAATTGATCGCGCAGCGTCCGGGTCGCCTGCTGTGCAGAAGCCTTTGTGATCTTTTCACGGATCGCAGAAAGGATATCATCCCGCTGTTCTTTTTCTTTGCACAGCTTTTCAACTGTTTCTGTTTTTCGTTCCAGCGGATCTTTTTGGGTCTCAGCCTGTGCCAGGTCACGTTCCGTCTGCTCAATTTGTTCTTGAATTCCGTCAATGAGACCGCCATTTCCACGGAATTTCCGATAATTCGACCGCGCTGTCCGCAGACGTTCCATCGCCGAATCATAGTTATTCAGATCATCTGTGTTATCGACCAGATTGCTCAGTTTCGCCTGAATGGACGTGTTTGCCGTGGTATCCGTATTCTGCGACTGCGACATATAGACGCTCCGCATGAAAGATTCCGCATCCAATTGAAACAGTTCTTCACCTAACTTTTCGCTGAATTGCTTACTCTCCCTGCGGTTAGTCAGATCCCAAAGCTTAAAGGTATCTTTCGCTGCGGTCTTTCCAAACGTCCGCCACACCCGGTAAGCGGTTCCGTCAAACTCGAAATCCAAGCTTCCGCCATAGGTTCCGCCCTGCCATGGAAGATATTTCTTCCGTTCGTTACCCGCAACGCTTCGTCCAGCGGTTCTGGGCAATCCATACAACATCGCCTTGATAAACGCAACCAGCGTACTTTTTCCAAAGCCATTCGGTTCTTGTATTACCGTCAGGCTCTCCGAAAAACGATACTCATAATTCGATAGCTTGCCAAAATTATCAACATGGCATTCCAAAAGTTTCATACCGTCACTTCCTCCCCGGTCAGTGCTTCAAGCCCTGTGCGAATGATCTTAACCTTATCCTCTTCGCTTGCATCGCTTGCCATGACCAACCGGATAAACTCGCCTTTCAGCGACACATCCTTTTCATAATCTTTCGGGTCCAGCACAAGCTTCGTTTCGTCCTTTATTTTGATGAAGAAGAAATCGTCCTTCGCAAGATTGTACAGATATTTCTTCGCAATGCGCGCGGAAGGGTCTGCTGCACCGGTAAGGATAAATTCCACCATATCTTTTTCCGGGATTTGCTGTGCAGCTTTTTTCATCTCCTGATATACCGCACTGTTTGTCGATGCCCCCGTAATATCGGCCCTCACACGGTGCAGCTGCCGCGTCGAAAAAGGAATGAATTCTGGCTTCAGCTTCCGTGCGTCCGTATCCAGAACGACAAACCCCTTCTCTCCGCACTCATCGAATCCGCGTCCTTCCAGACAACCCGGGTAGCAATAGATTCCATCCCGGTCCAGCTGCTCACAGATGTATGTATGGATATGGCCCAGCGCAAGATACTGGATGTTTTTTCCTTTGAGCAAATTCAGATTCACCTGATCCACTTCACAGACTGTCGAAATTTGTCCATGAAGCATGACAATATTCACTTTACTCTTCTGTGCAGGCAGTTGTTCATAAAGTCTTGCCGCATTCGCCTTGGTAATTTCAATTCCGGATACTGCTACATCATCATAAACAAATGTCGACCATTGATCCGTAAAGGACTTGAAATTCTGCGGAACGTCCTGATCCACAAAGGCATGGGTCTTATCGTCATGGTTTCCGCTGACATAAAGATAATCGATCTGCGGCGTACTGCGAACAGCATCCAAAACGCCTTCTACCGTGCGTTTGGTAACACGCTCCCCGTCAAAAAGGTCACCCGCAATCAACACTAGTCGAATCTTCTGCTGTTCAGCATACTCTGTCATTCTTCTGAAAGACTTCAGGATTTCAGCATTTCGGATCCGTGCCTGTTCCGACGTCATGTGTGTTTCCATCGGCGAATCCATATGCAAGTCTGCGCAGTGTAGAATTTTCATATTGCATCAACCCACTTCCAAGCAAAATCCACAAATTTTTCAGTTGTTACAACCATTATATCAAACTTGTGCCAAACTTCAATGTAGACGTTCAATATTTTCGTACACCTTAACGCCCATCGAATGCGACCGGCTCAACGGCTTCTCGGATGATTGGACAGCCGGGATGCCGGAACGGATGCGCTATTTCACGATGGGAAATGCGCTCGTCGTTCCGCTGGTCAAGGCCATGGGCAAGCGGATCAGCGCACTGGCCGAGGACGAGCAGCGCAGTTGATGGGCGTTTCTCTTGGGTTTCCAAAGGGGCCGCAGCACCCCTTTGGCACACGACTTTGCTTGCAAAGTCTAGTGTGTTACACCTTGGTTCCGGCTGATGCGGAAAAGGGGCTGCGAGCAAATGCGGCAAGCACCTGTTCTGCGGCAGAAGGATGCGCGGATGGGCGTGGCAGTTGACGGTCTCTGCCCACCCAGCGCAGGCTTTCAGAGGAACCAATGGTGTACGTTCTCCCGTCCTGCCGCAGCAGCGTTTTTCCCCTATAAGCCGCAAGGTAAATAATCAACGTCTGTGCTTGCCCCGGTTTCCCGCTAGTGTCCCCGGTTTCAGCATTGCCGTTTTATAAAGGATCTTCTTTATCAGCTTTCTTTCATCCTCTGTCAGCTTATCGTAGTTGATTCCGATTGCCTTCAATGCCGTTCGAATCTTCTTTTCATCCGCAGACCCTTCATGTTTCTGTGCATCCTCCAGTTCCTTCATCAGGTTATCGATCATTGAACCATCCGAAGTGGTCTTGTCCTTGCGGTGTTCCGTCTTGATGTTCTTCAGGATGGCCACCAACTCATCGTACAAGACCCGGCCAAAGTACTCATCTTCATCGATCTGCCCCAGCTTCAAGGTGCTCATGTACAAATCGTTTTCATCTGCTGCATACTTCTTTTTCAGCATTTGCCGGGTCGCTTCCAGACCAGCATTGAGGTTTTGAATGTTTGCGCTGACATATCCGTCCACATAGATCTCCAGATCGGTCATGAACCTCTGAAAATTCTCATGCACGATCAGCTCACACAGCAGCCGATGATTGAATTTTCCATTCCTTAATACGTCCACTGCGCCATCGCTCAGATGCAAGTCCGAAAGGACTGCATCTGGGCGTTTTTTGTTTTCCGTCACCCCCAGCAGGTAGTCCGTGGTCACGCCATAGAACTCAGCCAGCGTTGTCACCGCATAAATGCTGAGGTCGGTCACATCGTCGCTCTCGTATTTCGACAGTGCCGATTTGGACAGACCCGTCTGCTCTGCCAGCGTTTCCAGCTTCAGATTCCGCTCCACACGCAGGTCTTTGAGCCGTTCTCCCAGTGTCAGCTTGATGTTCATGGTCGCACCTCCGATGTTTTTTGCACAGTATACCACTTCCGGCGGTTCCTGTCCATAAGCGTGGAATTTTGCAGTTTCTGCACCTGTTTTCCGACATTATGGATATACGGCACAGCGGCCATTGCGGTGCTATCCTATAGACAGAAAGAAAACATATTAACTCCCCAGCAGCGAACATATTAAGGGCTTCCCGCGAAAGCCCTCTGAAATATCTTTCATACCAGGACCTTGAAAACCGAATGACCGTCCGAACTGCCCAGACCGCCAAGACCTCCCATCGGGGGAGCGAGCGCCCTGCATGGGGCCGACACAGAGTCCAAAAAGATTTCCTGTCGGGAGGCAGCAAGGGAGACCGGCTTCACCGAAGTTCCCATTTTGGGAACACCGGTGACTTTGAACGTGGCAGGGATCAAATTGATCCGTGCCAAAACCTTTGACCAAAGGAGAAATTTTGAGTTTACAGAGTATCGAGGTTTTGAATGAACTCCATTTCTTTTCCTAAGCTAATCCATTTTTCCTGTATATATTGAAAAGGGTTATTGGTGTCTGGAAAATTCATCAGCAACCTTTCTAAGAAGGTCGCATAGTTTCTTCTCTGCGGCTTTAATGAACTGTGCATGATTCCGTGATTCATTCCAGAGTGCGGGTAAAAATAATAACGAATATCGATAAACCCTAATGCTGACAAATGCACCAGATATTCTTCAATCGCACAGCGGAGAAGATCTTCCTCGGGTGAAAATTTGACCTTTCCCTTCTTTTTCCAAATATAGACAAACTTTTGGTTCAACAGTCCTTCCCGACAGCCCGCAAAATAGCAATATATTCTCGCACTATTCACATCGTCATATTGCCATTGATAGAACACTTTTTCAAATAAAATCGTTTGCCAGATCCTCCGGTCACAATTAAACACAACCTCTCCAAAGACTGGGATATTCAAAAAGAAAGGTATCTCATCTGCCGTCTTAAACCTCAGATTGCAGATTCCCAGACGATTGATGCAATTCAGAACGGCAGTATCCGCCCCTTTGGTTTTAGCCTTGCAGCTCAAATAATACGGTTCATTCGTATGAAGCCGTTCTACTTCAATATCGATCTGTTCCCGACGCCTTTGTTGTTCCTGTTTCCAGATCTCCTGCGCTTCCTCTCGCTTTTTCCGTTCTTCCTGCTCCTTCAGGTTCTTTATGCGGTTTTGTTGAAATTCTTTTTCAAGTTCTCGGTTTCGCTCACAGAGTTTTTGGATTCCTTCGTTTTCGCTTGGATGATAGATCCACGTTTTGTTTTCAATGTTGTCTATTATCGCATTTTTCAGTTTTTTCTTAAAATCATTTATCGATTCTGTTTCTTCCGCTTTATAGTCTTTTATAAAATCAGCGATATTGATTTCTACTGTTGGCATCTGCGCCATTTTTATCTTGCTATATTTTTCTGCATCAACATAGTGCGTCACAGCAATCTCAATAAGGATATTTTTTCGCTCTCGAAAAATGCAAACATCGGGCTTGAATCCATCAAATG
>ENA-OVGE01002712-OVGE01002712.1-human-gut-metagenome-genome-assembly--contig:-NODE-2712-length-11139-cov-51.978437_pt1 | contig 11139 bp, 10 predicted proteins | sample MGYA00237769_ERZ505417 | MGnify/ENA primary metagenome ERZ505417 (study PRJEB26158, sample SAMN06016403) | human gut metagenome | biome: human gut; feature: ankylosing spondylitis patient; material... | reverse complement strand
AGGATCTCGTTGTCGCGGTACAGCATCTTCAGGATCTCCACGCGCTGCTGCATGCCCACGGTGATGTCCTCGATCCTGGCGTCCAGGTCCACCCGCAGGCCATACCGCTGGGACAGGTCCTGCACCTTCTGCCGGGCTGCCTTCTTTTGCAGGAAGCCCATTTTGGTGTCCTCCGCGCCCAGGATGATGTTGTCCAGGACGGTGAACACATCGATGAGCTTGAAGTGCTGGTGCACCATGCCGATGCCCAGTGCCGTTGCGTCGTTGGGGTCGTTGATCTTCACCGGCTTGCCGTTTTTCCGGATCTCGCCCTCCTCCGGCTGGTACAGGCCGAACAGGACGGACATCAGCGTAGATTTGCCGGCGCCGTTTTCGCCCAGCAGGGCGTGGATCTCACCCTTGCGCAGCTGCAGGGTGATGTCGTCGTTGGCCTTAATGCCGGGAAACTCCTTGGTGATGTGAAGCATTTCGATCACATACTGGGGAGATTGCTCCATGCCGCCACCTACTTTCTCTCATTTTCTGTCTGCCGCAATCGTTTCCGAGGCGGACAGTATAACAAGTTTATTATAACGTCCAATGCAGGGAATTGCAAGAACGAACCGGAAAATAGGGCGGTATTCACAAAAATTGTCTCCCTCTCTCCGGCAAATAGACGGAAAAAACGCCGCACTTTTTGACCGTTTGACGGAAAAAACGCCGCCCAAGCGGACGGCGTTCTTTCCGGAACAAAAAGAAGGAAAACAATAAAAGGATGGAAAGCGGATTTACTTGTGATCCACAGAGTACATGTGCTCAATGAGGCACAGGATCTTATCGGAATAGCCGATCTCGTTGTCGTACCAGGAGACCACCTTTACGAAGGTGTCGGTCAGGGCGATACCGGCCTTGGCATCAAAGATAGAGGTATGGGTGTTGCCCAGGAAGTCGGAGGACACCACAGGCTCGTCGGTGTAATCCAGAATACCCTTCAGCTCGCCCTGGGCAGCCTCCTTCATGGCGGCGCAGATCTCGTCGTAGGAGGCGGGCTTTTCCAGATTCACGGTCAGGTCCACCACGGACACATCCAGGGTGGGCACACGCATGGACATACCGGTGAGCTTGCCGTTCAGGCTGGGAATCACCTTGCCCACGGCCTTGGCGGCGCCGGTGGAGCTGGGGATGATGTTGCCGGAGGCAGCGCGGCCGCCGCGCCAATCCTTCACGGACACGCCGTCCACGGTTTTCTGGGTGGCGGTGGTGGAGTGAACGGTGGTCATCAGGCCGTCGGCAATGCCGAAGTGATCATGCAGCACCTTGGCAATGGGGGCCAGGCAGTTGGTGGTGCAGCTGGCGTTGGAAACGAAGGTCATGTCGGAGGTGTAGGTGTCCTGGTTCACGCCCATAACAAACATGGGGGTGTCGTCCTTGGAGGGGGCGGACATGACCACGTGCTTGGCGCCGGCCTCGATGTGGCCCTTGGCCTTGTCCTTGGTCAGGAACAGGCCGGTGGACTCGATGACGTACTCCGCGCCGATCTCCTTCCAGGGCAGGTTGGCGGGGTCGCGCTCGGCGAACACGGGGATGGAGCGGCCATCCACAATGATGGCGTTCTCGCTGGAGGACACCTGGGCGTTGATCTTACCGTGCATGGTGTCATACTTCAGCATATAGGCAAGGTAATCAGCGGGACACAGGTCGTTGATGCCCACGATCTCGATCTCGGGGTGGTGCAGGCTGCACCGCAGGACCATGCGGCCAATACGACCAAAACCATTGATACCGACTTTGATGCTCATAAATACAGCTTCCTCTCTGTGATGGAATATATCAAACATATGGTACGTTTAGTATTATATGCGAGAATTCTGGAAAATGCAATACCCGCGTGCAAATTTTTTTATCTTTTAGCAGGTTGCGACAAATATCTTGTGTTTTTCCTTTGCGTTTGATATAGTATGGTATAAATTCGCATGACAGCCAGATCATTCCGGGGATAAGTCCTATGGCTTCCCGGAATCGTATACAGGGGAAGGAGGCTGTATCATATGGAGTACAGTGAAACGGAAAAGCAAATGCTCCGGGATATCCTGCCGGGCATCGCCACACAGCTGCGGGGCTCTCTGGCCAACATCCACGCAGCTTTGGGACGCCTTGCCCCGGAGCAGGCGCGGGACGCCAGCGCCGACACCGACCGCAGTGCCGCCATTCTGTGCCAGAGCTATTACCGCATCCTGCGGGTGGTGAACAATCTGTCCGACGCGCCTATGCTGGCAGAGGAAAAGCCTCTGGATACGGAAAATGTGGAGCTGGTACGCTTTCTGGACGGCCTGTGCCGCCAGGGGGAGGCCCTGGCCCAGCTGATGGAGCTGCGGCTGACCTTTACCTGCCCGGAACGGGCCCACACCGTGGCTGTCAACCGGGAGTATCTGGCCCGGCTGTTCTGGAACCTGGTATCCAACGCCATGAAATTCACTCCCCGGGGCGGGACCGTGGACGTGTGCCTGCGCTCCGGCCAGGGCTGCGTGCTGCTGTCGGTGAAGGACAGCGGCTCCGGCATTCCGCAGGACAAGCAGGCCCAGCTGTTTGACCGGTGGCAACACAGCCATATGGACCTGCCGGCCCATGGCCTGGGGCTGGGTCTGCCTCTGTGCCGCCGCATTGCCCAGGGCCACGGCGGCAGCCTTGTGGTGTCATCCCGGGATGGGCAGGGCACCACGGTGACGGTGCGCCTGCCGGACCGCCGCAGCGGCGTGACCCTGGTGCGGGACATGCCGTTCCACTATGCCGGCGGCTTCAACCCCACGCTGGTGGAGCTGGCGGACGCCCTGCCGTATCAGGCGTTCACCAAAAACTATATTGAGTAATTTTTCCCGGTTTTACCGGATTTATGCACAGGAGGTCTGGCGTGGAAGGAAAACGCGTATTGGTGGCCATGTCCGGCGGCGTGGACAGCAGCGCCGCGGCGCTGCTGCTGCGGCAGCAGGGGTACGACTGCGACGGAGCCATGCTGCGGCTGTATAACGGGGAGAAGGCGGGGACCTGCTGCTCTGCCGACGATGCGGACGATGCGCGGTCCGTGGCCTACCGGCTGGGCATGAAATTCTATGTGTTCAATGAAACGGAACGCTTCGCCCGGGAGGTCATGGACCGCTTTGTGGCGGAATACTGCGCCGGGCACACGCCGAATCCCTGCATCGACTGCAACCGCTGCCTGAAGTTCGGGGCCCTGCTGGACCGGGCTCTGGTGCTGGGCTACGACTATATCGCCACCGGGCACTATGCCCGGGTGGACCGGGACCCGGACACAGGGCTGTACCGCCTGCTGCGGGGCCGGGACCGGCGCAAGGACCAGAGCTATGTGCTCTATCAGCTGACCCAGCACCAGCTGGCCCATCTGCTGCTGCCGGTGGGGAACTATGACAAGCCCGCCATCCGCGACAGTGCCCGTCAGGCGGGACTGCTGAACGCCGACAAGGCGGACAGCCAGGATATCTGCTTCGTCCCCGACGGGGATTATGCGGAGTTTCTGCGGGAGTATGGCCATGTGGCTATGGAGCCCGGGGACTTTGTGGACCAGGACGGTCATGTGCTGGGCCGCCACAAGGGCCTCCCCTGCTACACCACCGGCCAGCGCAAGGGCCTGGGGGTGTCCGCCGGGAAGCATGTGTATGTGGTGCGGAAAAACGCCGCCGACAACACCATCCTTCTGGGCGACAACGAGGATCTGTTCACCGGCCGCCTCACTGCTTGCCGGGTGAACTGGATTGCCGGGCAGGCCCCGGCGGGCCCCATCCGGGTCACCGCCAAAACCCGGTACAGCCAGACGGAGTCGGAGGCCACGGTCACCCCCCTGGAGGGGCAGCGGATAGAGGTAGTCTTTGACCGGCCCCAGCGGGCCGTCACCGCCGGCCAGGCCGTGGTGCTGTACGACGGGGATCAGGTGCTGGGCGGCGGCGTCATCGAGGACTGACAAGCAGATACCCACACGCGCAAAAAATCCCTTGACCGTGCCGGTCAAGGGATTTTTTTCAGTCTGTCAATAAAGTAGGCTTGCCTCCGCCTTCGGAAAGGAAGATAGTTACGAAAGAAACCCATCAGGGGTGTCTTTCGTTTTCAATCACCGCATTTTCAGAACTTTCATGAAAGTTTTGAAAATGCTTTTCAGCTGTTACAGGCTCTTTTGGCTTACAGGTACTTGCGCATGCCATCAGTAGCCACGGAAGCGTCGGCGGTAAGGGTCACGGTGAACTTCACGGTGTTGGCGTCGCTGAACTTGTCCAGCCAGCACAGGAACTTTTCCACGGCGGTGAAGTCCTCGCTATGTACGATCTTGCAGAGGTTGTCCACATAGACGTGGGAAATATCGTAATTGCCCGCATACAGACCGCTGATGAAGCCCCGCAGGCACTCAAAAGAATCCAGGTGGTATTCACCAGCATTGACCAGACGCACGCTGGACTTGATATCATACGTCATATCAGCGCCGGGCTCGATGCAGACGACACAGCCGCCCTCCTCGGCCACGGAGGCATGAACCAGCTCGATGAGCTGCTTGGTCTTGCCTGCGCCGTTGTCGCCCATAATCAATCTAACCATAAGAGATCACTCCTTTTGCATATATGTATACCATACCATAACTCGACGGAAATGGCAATGGGAAAATATACGGTTTTTTACCGGCCCAGCTTTTCCCGCAGGGCCTGGCCCATGTCCTCATAGCCGGGCTTTCCCAGCAGGGCGAACATATTCTTCTTGTAGGCCTCCACGCCGGGCTGATCGAAGGGGTTCACGTCCAGCAGATAGCCGGACAGGCCGCAGGCGTATTCAAAGAAGTAGATCAGCTGCCCCAGGGTGTCTGCGTCCAGTGCCCCGCAGCGCAGGATGATGTTGGGCACGCCGCCCTCCTCGTGGGCCAGCAGGGTGCCGTCCATGGCCTGGGTGCGGATAAAGTCCATGGTTTTTCCGGCCAGGAAGTTCAGCCCGTCGCCGTCGGCGGCGTCGAAGGGCACCGCGCTCTCCCCTGCCTCCGGGTCAAAGCGCACCACCGTTTCAAACAGGTGCCGCTCGCCCTGCTGGATATACTGCCCCATGGAGTGCAGGTCGGCGGTAAATTCCACGCTGGCGGGGAAAAGTCCCTTGCTCTCCTTGCCCTCGGACTCGCCGTACAGCTGCTTCCACCACTCGGACATAAACCGGAAGGCAGGCTCATAGGCCGCCAGAACCTCGATCTTCTTCCCGGCGCGATAGAGCTGATACCGGGCTCCGGCATACTGCCAGGCGGGATTCTGCTCCATATCCCCGGCGGTGCAGGCCTCCTGCATCCGGGCCGCGCCCTGCATCAGCGCCTGAATATCCACTCCGGCCACGGCGATGGGCAGCAGGCCCACGGCGGTGAGCACGCTGTATCGTCCGCCGATGTCATCGGGCACCACAAAGCTCTCATACCCGGCCTGGACGGCCAGGGCTTTCAGCGCGCCCTTGTGCCGGTCGGTGGTGGCGTAAATGCGCTTTGCCGCCCCCTCCGGGCCGTATTTCTTCTCCAGCAGCTCCCGGAAGAACCGGAAGGCCACGGCAGGCTCCGTGGTGGTGCCGGACTTGGAGATGACGTTCACGGAGAAGTCCACCCCCTCCAGCAGCTCCATCGTCTCCCGCAGCTGCCGGTCGGACAGGCCGTTGCCCACGAAATAGATGTTGGGCGTGTTCTTCCGCTTCAGATTATAGTTGGGGGAGCACAGGCACTCGATAACGCCCCGGGCCCCCAGATAGGACCCGCCGATGCCGATGACCACCAGGGCCTGGGAATCGCTCTGGATGCGCCGGGCCGCCGCCTGGATGCGGGCGAACTCCTCCCGGTCGTATTCCTGGGGCAGGCGCACCCAGCCGGTGAACTCACCGCCGGGGCCGTCGCTCTTCTGCAAATGATTGTGGGCAATGCGCAGCCGGGGCGCCAGCGCCGCCTCATAGGGCAGCGCGATAAAATGCCGCATGTGGGTCAGGTCCACCTGGATCATAGAGATTACCTCCTATGTGTATCGGATTTATCCATCATCTCGTATCTTACCGCTTTTCCCGGGAAAATACAAGGGGATACCCGTCGAAACGGTGAAAATCTTATCCGATCACATAGTCCGCAGCTCTGCCCGAGGCGCGGTCAGGTCCCAGCCGCGCCCATCCCGCAGCAGCAGCTCCGCCGGACCGCCGGGGATGCGCTCCGGGGCCCGGTCCACCCGGGCGTCCACCATCAGGAGTCGGGACAGCGGCGTGCTTCTCAGCCAGTCCGGCATGGGCGGGCGGTCCCGCAGCAGCAGTGACAGCCGGAACAGCTGATCGCCGCTGCCATCGAACATCTCATAGCCGGTCCCATCGATAAGATACCGCTGCGCGCCAAAGCGGATAGCCACCGGACTGTTGGCCCGCGCCCATTCTCCGTACTCCCTTTGGGAGGACGCCATCAGCAGGCTGAGACTGCCGTCATACGCATTCCGGGTAAAGCCGAAGGTGTACCACTCCCGCCCGTCCGGCAGACACAGAACGCTGCCCAGGGGCCGGACCTCCCGGATATTGCCGCTCTCCCAGGCCAGGATCTCCGGGGTCAGATATTGAAGAATATTTTTCAAGGCTTCATGCACCGCCGTTTCCTGTATGTGGATTTGCCTTTATTATAGCATAGCCCTGTCTGCCCGCAAGTTCAGCTTCCGCCAAGAATCACCCGCAGAAGCACATGGTCCGGGCCAGGCGCAGCAGCATCTGCCCGAAGGTCAGCTTTTCCACGGTCTCCGCCGCCCGGATGGGGACCTCCAGCACCGTCTCCCCGTTCTGGGTCACCGTCAGCGTACCCAGCACGTCTCCCTGCCGCACCGGGGCCTCCGCAGACTCCGGCAGGATCACGGTCTGCTCCAGCCCCTGAAGCCGGGATTTTTCCGCCAGCAGCAGGCCCTCCGCCGGGTCCACCCGGGGCTGCACCGTTCCCTGGGCCCCCAGCTGCACCGGCACCGGCGGCAGCGGCTCCTCCGGAGACGCATGCACCAGGCCGTAAGTGGAGAACCCGTAGTTCAGCAGGGCCTTGGCGTCCTCGAACCGCTGCTGCCCCGAGGGGGATTTCAGCACCACGGCGATCAGCTCCATGCCCTCCCGCTCCGCCGTGGCGGAGATGCAGTATCTGGCGGAGTCCGTGGAGCCGGTTTTCAGCCCCGTGGCTCCCTGGTAAAACCGGATGAGCTTGTTGGTGTTGGACAGCTGAAACTGTCCGTCCCGCAGGGTGTCCATCCAGATGGTGGTAAACCGCCGGATGTCCGGGTGATTCACGATCAGCTCCCGGGACATCACGGCGATGTCCCAGGCGCTGGTAACGTGCCCCTCCGCCGGAAGGCCGGTGCAGTTGACGAAATGGGTGTCCTGCATCCCCAGCTCCCGGGCCCGGTTGTTCATCCGCTCCACAAACAGCTCCGTGACCCCCGCTGTCTTTTCCGCCAGGGCCACGACGGCGTCGTTGCCGCTGGACACGCACACCCCCTTCAGCAGGTCCTCCACCGTGATGCTCTCCCCCTCGGACAGGAAGATCCGGCTGCCTCCCATGGAGGCGGCATAGGCGCTGACGGTGACGGTATCGTCATAGGACAGGGTCCCGCTGTCGATGGCCTCCATCACCAGCAGCAGGGTCATGACCTTGGTGACGCTGGCTGGCTCCATAGCCTGGTGCTCATTTTTGGCGTACAGCACCTGCCCCGTTTCCTTCTCCATCAGCAGCGCCGCCTCCGCCTGCACCGGCAGCTCCACGCCCCAGGTCCTTCCCGGCCACAGCACCAGCAGCATCAGCAGGAGCATTGCGCCCCCGAGCCATTTTTTCATCACAAGCCCCTCCCCTGTTTTTTCTTCACTGTATGCGTGGGGCCGGAAAACAAGAACGTCCCCCGCCCTATCCCCACAAATACCGGCTCACAGGCCAGGCCAGCAGGGCAGACAGAGCGGCCTGGGCCGCCTTGGCAGCCAGATACGGCCCCAGAGGCAGATCCGTTCCGGACAGCACGGCGGCAGACTGCCCGTGGACCGACAGGCCGCCCCATCCCAGCAGCGCCGCCGCCCACACGAAGCCCGTGGGCGTGGCGGGCAGGGCCAGAATCCCCTGGGTCAGCTCCACCGCCCCGGACAGCAGCGGGTGGGACAGCCCCGTCAGCCGTGCCGTCAGCCGCAGCGCCGCCAGGAAAAACACCACAAAGCCGCAGATCTGCACCATGGCCCCGGCGGCATCCCGGACGGATCGGACAAAGGCGGCGGCAAAGGCCGGGGGCCGCACCCCGGCGGCATCCCGGCCCGGCGGCAGCGGACGGCGGGGCAGCATCAGGGCGATGCCCAGGGCTGCCAGCATGTGGACGGCCCACAGCAGTCCCCCGGCCCGGAGACTGCCGAAGCAGCCCAGGCCCGCCACGCCCAGAATAAACGCCGGGCCGCAGTTGTTGCAGAACAGCAGCAGGCGGCAGGCCTCCGGCCGGGATATCCGCTTCTCCCGGTACAGCTGGGCCACGGTGCGGGCTCCCACAGGATAGCCGCCCACCAGGCCCAGCAGAAACGCCCCGGCTCCGGCGGGGCCGCAGCCCAGCACCCGGGCCAGCAGCATCCGCCCCCGGCCCGGAGCCGCCCCGGCGTCCAGGGCCGTCAGCAGCCCCGATACCGCCAGAAACGGGAACAGCGCCGGAATCACCGACCCGGCGCACAGGGCCAGTCCCTCCCGGACGGCCCGGGCCGTGTCGGCGGAGCACAGCAGCAGCACCCCCAGCGCAGCCAGACATCCCAGCAGCTCCAGCTTTTCCCGCATGGCCGTCACCTCCCGCCTGAGTGTATGCCCCCCGCCGGTGGGACATGCAAGTTTTTTCCCGGGGACGCATAGAGTTTACGGAATCGGAAGAAAGGCGGTGGCAGCGGTTTGGAAAAGGGATGGCTGACCCGGGCGGGACAGGCGGCCATGGCGCGGCTGGACCTGCCGGGGGATATCCAGCCGGGGGTGCCGCGGATGGAGCTGGTAGGCGACCGGGAATTTTTCATGACCCAGCACCGGGGTGTGCTGTCCTACACCACGGAGACGGTGGACATCGGCGGCGGAGACATGACGGTGCGGGTCATCGGAACGGACCTGCAGCTCATGGCCATGACGGAGGGGGAGCTGCGTCTGCGGGGACGCATCGCCGCCGTGGAGCTGCGGCGGCAGGGAGGGGACCATGTATAAAGCCGTGCTGAACTTCCTGCGGGGCCAGGTGCTGGTCCATATTGAAAGCGGCTGCCCGGAGCGGGTGGTGAATCTGTGCGCCGGGGCAGAGGTCCCCTTCTGGGACGTGCGGTGGCTGTCGCCGGTGGAGCTGACCCTGCGCACCACCCGCCGGGGACTGGCCCAGGTGCGTCAGGCGGCCCGGCAGGTGGGCGCTGCGGCCACGGTGCGGCGGGAGCAGGGGGCTCCCCTGCTGGCCCGGCGGCTGCGGCGGCGGTATGTGCTGCTGGCGGGCCTTCTGCTGACGGTGCTGCTGGTGCTGGAGGGAAACTTCACCATCTGGGAATTCCGGGTCAGCGGCAACGAGACGGTGCCGGACGAGGTGATCCTGCGTGCTCTGGAGGACTACGGCATCACCATCGGCACCCGGAGTCTGGACATCGACCAGAAGGACATGCGCAGCCATGTGCTGCTGGAGCTGAAGGACGTGGTGTGGCTGGCGGTGAACGTGAAGGGCTGCGTGGCCCAGGTGCAGGTGGTGGAGCGGGTCCGGAGCCAGGCTGTGGTGGAGGACCGGCTCACCAATGTGGTGGCCCGGCGTCCGGGCCTGGTCACCCGGGTGGAGGCCCTGGGAGGCCAGGCCATGGTGCAGCCCGGAGCCACCGTTACCCAGGGGCAGCTGCTGATCTCCGGGGCGGTGGACCTGGACAACGGGGGTCTCCGGTGGCAGCGCGGCATGGGCCGGGTGTGGGCCCGGACCTGGTACGAGCTGACGGCGCAGGTTCCCCTGACAGTGTCGGAGAAGGGCGCCCCGGTCTCCTCCCGGACCCGGTATGCCCTGGATATCGGCAAAAAACGGATAAAATTCTATGGAAAGGGTAGCACACTGGGGGCAGACTGTGATAAAATAATCCGGTATCACCCCGTGACCCTTTTGTGGGGCCTGCGGCTGCCCATTACGGTGGTGTCGGAGACGGTGACGTCCTGCGGCGGCGGTACGCCGGTCCGCCGTCCGGTCCAGGAGGCCCGGGACGAGGGTGAGGCCCTGCTGCGGGACCGGCTGACCCGGCTGCTGGCGGATACCGGCACGGCGGAAAGCGTCCGGGTGGACGCGGTGGAGCAGGGCGGCTGGCTGACGGTGACCCTGCGGGCGGAGTGCCTGGAGGAGATCGGCCGGGAGGTCCCGCTGACGGACGACTGAAAAATATGGCTATACAATCTGGATACACAATAGGGAGGCATGCCCAATGGAACAGCGCATCGGCATCGAGCGCATGGAGGAGGCCATCAATCTGTTTGGCTCCTTTGACGAAAATATTCGCCTGCTGGAATCGGAATTCCAGGTAACGGTGGTAAACCGGGGCGGCGAGCTGGTGATCTCCGGCGAGCCGGAGAACGTCATGCTGGCGGAGAAGGCGGTGCAGGCCCTGCTGACCCTGTCCGCCAAGGGCGAGAGCATCAGCGAGCAGCATGTGCGGTATGTGGTGGGCCTGTGCCGCAGCGGCCAGTCCGAGCGCATCGGGGAGCTGACCCAGGACGTGATCTGCATCACGTCCAAGGGCCGCCCCGTGAAGCCCAAGACCATCGGCCAGAAGCAGTATGTGGACGCCATTCTGAAGGATACCGTCACCATCGGCGTGGGCCCTGCCGGCACCGGCAAAACCTATCTGGCAGTGGCGGCGGCGGTGGCCGCCTTCCGGGACAAGCAGGTCAACCGCATCATCCTGACCCGCCCCGCCGTGGAGGCCGGAGAGCGGCTGGGCTTCCTGCCCGGCGACCTGCAAAGCAAGGTGGACCCGTATCTGCGGCCCCTGTACGACGCCCTGTTCGATATGCTGGGGGCTGAGACGTACCAGAAATACCTGGAACGGGGCAACATCGAGGTGGCCCCCCTGGCCTATATGCGGGGCCGCACCCTGGACGACAGCTTCATCATCCTGGACGAGGCCCAGAACACC
>ENA-OVGE01002711-OVGE01002711.1-human-gut-metagenome-genome-assembly--contig:-NODE-2711-length-11150-cov-4.811627_pt1 | contig 11150 bp, 6 predicted proteins | sample MGYA00237769_ERZ505417 | MGnify/ENA primary metagenome ERZ505417 (study PRJEB26158, sample SAMN06016403) | human gut metagenome | biome: human gut; feature: ankylosing spondylitis patient; material... | reverse complement strand
CCTTGATTTCAATCAGTCGCTTCAAACGGTTGTTACGGATAATCACACGACGATAAAGGTCGTTCAAGTCAGATGTAGCAAAACGGCCACCATCCAGCGGAACCAACGGACGAAGTTCGGGCGGAATAACCGGTACGATACGTACGATCATCCATTCCGGTTTGTTACGTCCACGTGATGCGCGGAACGATTCTACTACCTGAAGACGTTTCAAAGCTTCATTCTTACGTTGCTGAGACGCATCGTTTCCGGCGCGGTGACGCAATTCGTAAGACAAAGCATCCAGATCCAAACGAGCCAGCAAATCATAGATAGCTTCGGCTCCCATCTTTGCAACAAATTTATTCGGATCATTATCTTCAAGATACTGATTGTCTTTCGGAAGCGTATCCAGAATATCCAGATATTCTTCTTCAGAAAGCAAATCATATTCGGCTACGCCATCTTCAGCTTTCACACCCGGCTGAATAACAACATAACGTTCGTAGTATATAATCGAATCCAGTTTCTTTGTCGGCAATCCGAGCAAATAACCGATTTTATTAGGAAGCGAACGGAAATACCAGATGTGAGCCACCGGCACAACCAGCTGGATATGTCCCATACGTTCACGGCGCACTTTCTTTTCAGTAACTTCCACACCACAACGGTCGCAGACGATACCTTTATAACGGATACGCTTGTATTTACCGCAATGACATTCATAATCCTTGATAGGACCAAAAATGCGCTCGCAGAACAAACCGTCACGTTCGGGTTTGTACGTACGGTAATTAATGGTTTCAGGCTTCAAAACTTCACCACTCGAATTCTCAAGGATTTCTTCCGGAGAAGCCAGACCAATTGAGATCTTCGAGAAATTACTTTTCGTCTTATTTTCTTTTCTAAAAGCCATACTCTATATAATTGAGATTTGATAATTGAATCATTGGAAATTGAAAAAAGTGCGGATGCCAACAGACCTTCATCGGTACATTGACATCTCACATTCTTTCATTATTTTATTCTAGGTTGATACTCAAACCTAAACCTCTCAACTCGTGCAACAATACGTTCAAGGATTCCGGAATACCAGGTTGTGGCATCGGTTCACCTTTCACAATTGCTTCATAAGCCTTCGAACGTCCTACCACGTCATCAGATTTGATAGTCAGGATTTCCTGCAAGATATGGGCAGCACCGAAACCTTCGAGTGCCCAAACCTCCATTTCTCCGAAACGCTGACCACCGAATTGAGCTTTACCACCAAGAGGTTGCTGAGTAATCAATGAGTACGGACCGATAGAACGAGCATGCATCTTGTCTTCAACCATGTGGCCCAACTTCAACATGTAAGTTACGCCCACAGTAGCTGCCTGGTCAAATTGCTCACCTGTACCACCATCACAAAGATAAGTCTTACAGTAGCGAGGCAATCCTGCCTTGTCTGTCCACTGATCCAGATCTTCCATGGTAGCACCGTCGAAAATAGGAGTCGCGAATTTCACGCCCAACGTTTTTCCGGCACGTCCGAGTACAGCTTCAAAAATCTGACCAATGTTCATACGAGAAGGCACACCCAACGGATTCAACACGATGTCAACCGGAGTACCATCAGCCAAGAACGGCATATCTTCCTGACGAACAACACGGGATACAATACCTTTGTTACCGTGGCGACCAGCCATCTTATCACCCACACCAATCTTACGTTTCTTAGCAATATATACTTTTGCCATCTGGATAATACCAGCAGGAAGTTCATCACCAATTGTAATAGCAAACTTCTTACGTTTCAATTCAGCATCCAGCTCTTTATATTTCTTAATGAAATTCATCACCAGATCACGAATCATACCGTTAATATGATCGTCACTTGTCCAGTTGCTCAATTGAATAGAAGTAAAGTCAAGTGAATCAAAATCAGAAGCACTGAACTTAGAACCTTTCGCAATAACTTCCGCACCCAAATAGTCTTTCACACCTTGAGAAACCTTACCTTCAGTCAAAGTCATCAGTTTCTTAACCAGGATACGTTTCAAGTCAGCTACCTTAGATTCAAATTCATCATCAATCTTAGGCAACAATGCTTTATCGGCCAGTTTAGAGCTACGATTCTTAATCACACGTGAGAAAAGTTTCTTATCAATCACCACACCTTTCAAAGAAGGAGAAGCTTTCAAAGAAGCATCTTTCACGTCACCTGCCTTATCACCGAAGATAGCCCGAAGCAGTTTTTCTTCCGGAGAAGGATCAGATTCACCCTTCGGCGTAATCTTACCAATCATGATATCACCCGGCTCGATACGAGCACCGATTCTTACGATACCGTTTTCATCCAAGTCTTTGGTAGCTTCTTCACTTACATTCGGGATATCAGAAGTCAACTCTTCCATACCACGTTTTGTTTCACGAACTTCCAGAGAATATTCCTCTACGTGAACTGAAGTCAACAAGTCTTCGCGTACCACACGTTCGTTCAATACGATAGCATCCTCATAGTTGTAACCCTTCCAAGGCATATAAGCTACCAACAGGTTCTTACCCAATGCCAATTCACCCTTTTCAGTAGAATAACCTTCAGTCAAGATATCACCTTTCTTCACACGCTGGCCCTTGTCACAAATCGGACGCAAGTCAATCGTCATGTTCTGGTTAGTCTTACGGAACTTAGGTATTCTATATTCCTTCAAAGCAGGTTCGAAACTTACAAATTCTTCGTCTTCCGTACGGTCATACAAAATACGGATAGTAGTAGCATCCACATAGTCAACCACACCATCGCCTTCTGCGGTAATCTGGGTACGAGAGTCTCTTACCAACTGACGTTCGATACCTGTACCTACGATCGGAGCTTCACTTCTCAACAAAGGAACCGCCTGGCGCATCATGTTCGATCCCATCAATGCACGGTTAGCATCGTCATGTTCCAAGAATGGAATCAAAGAAGCTGCAATAGATGCGATCTGCTGTGGAGCAACGTCCATCAAGTCAACTTCAGATGGTTCAACAACCGGGAAATCTGCATCTTGACGAGACTTAACTCTGTTAAGTACGAATGTACCATCGTCATTCAACGGAGCATTTCCCTGCGCAATAACCTTTTCTTCCTCTTCTTCAGCAGTCAGATAAATCAGACCGTTATCAGAAAGATCCACTTTCCCATTTTCCACCTTGCGGTAGGGAGTTTCAATGAATCCTAGCTCATTAATCTTAGCAAATACACACAATGAAGAAATCAAACCGATGTTCGGACCTTCAGGAGTCTCAATCGGACAAAGACGACCATAGTGTGTATAGTGAACGTCACGAACCTCAAATCCGGCACGTTCACGGGAAAGACCACCAGGACCAAGGGCAGACATACGACGTTTGTGCGTAATTTCAGCCAGCGGGTTTGTCTGGTCCATGAACTGCGACAACGCGTTCGTTCCGAAGAATGAGTTGATTACTGAAGAAATAGTCTTCGCATTAATCAAATCAATCGGAGTAAACACTTCATTGTCACGAACGTTCATACGTTCACGAATCGTACGAGACATACGTGCCAGCCCCACAGCAAACTGATTAGAAAGCTGTTCACCAACAGTACGTACACGACGGTTACTCAAGTGGTCAATATCATCCACATCCGCTTTTGAGTTAATCAACTCAATCAGATATTTGATGATTTCAATAATATCTTCCTTCGTGAGGACACGCACGTCCATATCAGTCGTCAGATTCAACTTTTTGTTGATTCTGTAACGACCTACATCACCAAGGTCATATCGTTTTTCTGAGAAGAACAAGTTGTTGATAACCTCCCTTGCACTTGCGTCATCAGCCGGATCGGCATTACGCAACTGACGGTAGATATACAACACAGCTTCTTTTTCCGAGTTACTCGGGTCCTTCTGCAACGTATTATATATGATAGAGAAATCGGACTGATTCGGTTCATCCTTATGCAAAAGGATGTTCTGAACTCCCGACTCCAAAATTTCATCAATATGCTCCTCTTCCAGTACGGTTTCACGGTCGATAATAACTTCGTTACGTTCAATAGAAACCACTTCACCGGTATCTTCATCAACGAAATCTTCAATCCATGTTTTCAAGACACGTGCAGCCAGTTTACGGCCTAACACCTTCTTCAGATTTGTCTTGTTTACCTTCACATCTTCTGCAAGATCGAAAATCTCAAGAATATCTTTGTCATTCTCGAAGCCAATTGCACGCAACAATGTAGTCACCGGCAATTTCTTCTTACGGTCGATGTATGCGTACATCACATTATTGATGTCAGTAGCAAACTCAATCCACGAACCCTTAAACGGAATAATACGAGCCGAATAAAGTTTCGTACCATTGGCATGTACACTCTGACCGAAGAACACACCCGGAGAACGGTGAAGCTGTGACACAACTACGCGTTCGGCACCGTTAATGACGAAAGTAGCCTTATCAGTCATATAAGGAATCGGGCCGAGGAATACGTCCTGAATCACTGTATCAAAATCCTCATGATCGGGGTCCGTACAGTAAAGCTTAAGTTTCGCTTTTAAGGGAACACTATAAGTAAGCCCACGCTCTATACAATCATCAATGGTATAACGCGGCGGATCAATATAATAGTCCAGAAACTCAAGAACAAAATTGTTTCTTGTATCGGCAATAGGGAAGTTTTCAGCAAATACTTTATACAATCCCTCATTCTTACGCTTTTCAGGTGGGGTATCTAATTGTAGAAAGTCTTGGAATGACTTCAATTGTACTTCCAGGAAATCCGGGTATTCTAGCGGATTCTTAGTCGAAGCAAAATTAACTCTTTGATTTACAGTATTTGAAGACATCTGTCAATGAATTTGGAGAACTTAATTTGAAATATATACACAAAAAGGTTAAGAATCCTCTTGTGAAGGATTCCTAACCGAATTACCTGATTACCAGGCTAATGTTATTTAAGTTCAACTTCAGCTCCAGCTTCTTCCAATGTTTTCTTCAATGATTCTGCTTCGTCTTTAGCCAAACCTTCTTTTACTGTGCTAGGAGCACCGTCTACCAAGTCTTTAGCTTCTTTCAAACCAAGACCAGTTAATTCTTTTACTAACTTAACGATAGCCAGCTTGTTTGCACCAGCTGCTTTCAATACTACGTCAAAAGAAGTTTTTTCTTCTGCACGGTCATTGAACCCCTCGGCATACTGTATAATCCAGGTATCAATGCCCACCTCTTGGCTTGCTTTAAACTCCTTATCCCAATCGGTGTTTTCATATACCCCGTCCAATTGAATAAACACACTGGAAAACTTTGGAGTCCCTTTGAACTCGGGAGCATAAGAAGTCAACTGCTCCAGATTGTCAATGCAGAACGAACCGGTACACATTACACCCTCATCATTGGTCACTTCTATCCGATACCCCTCAAAGCGGTTCAGCATCAGTTTATTATCCCCCATATCATGTCCCTTGACAAAAGTAAAGGCTTCGTATGGCATCACCACCCGAGTCCACTCTTCTTGAGTCAACACCTCTTTGTCCACATATTCAAAGAATTGCCAGCGCCCTTTGTCGTGCAGTGTCCCCTGGGTGAACATGCCTGCATCTTGAATTATCATAAAACGGAATGTACCCTTGTTGTTCTTATTACCCTTCACCCAAATGGAAAGTCCCAGAGGATGAAAAGATAAATCACTGCGGTAGTCTCCACCACTTTGCTGGATATACACCGATTCCGCTTCGGAAGAATTGCCGGAAAAAGAGTATCTGATTTCAAAACTTCCTGCACCTTCTACACAGTCATCACTGACAAAACGGTCTATCGAACTTTTAGGCGAGGCAGGAGTTACCTTCATATCATACACCACACAATTCATCTCATCATAAGCGTTCAATGTCTTCACAGCACGAGCTTCTGTCAAGATATCCTCGCTTGTGGGGAGCTGCTTATTGCTGCAAGCTGCCATACATAGCAACAAAGAAGACAAGGTTGCCAGAATCATTCTTTTTTTCATGGCTGTCATTTCGTTGTATAGGTTATAATTTCGGTAATCCATATCTTTCCGCCGGACACGGGATTTTTCCATTTAAAAGTCACTGCGTGCTTACCCACCGGACAGTCGTAGCAGAAGAACAACTCGCACTTCCGGTGATTGAGTTCCTGAGGCAAAGCAGTGGTCTCATGCAATTTCCCATCTATATACACCTCCATTTCGGCCGTATAGTCTGTCGGAAGAGCACCTGCGACGTACCCCTTCACCACCAGACCTGTGCCTACGAAAGTGAATGGATTCACCTCATCTATCGATTTTTCAACAGTAAGTTTGCCACTAACTTTCAGGTCCTCAAAGGCCACTTCCAACGCAACAGGACGAATATCCTCCCGCTTGATTTCAAAAGCATTCCCTATTTTCGCATTTCCATGCTTCCGGAGCATATCACAAGCATGTTTATAAGTCATTTCGTAAGCCTTGTTCAGACTTATGTCTGTATGAGAAAAAGGCCGGTCTTCCACCTCATACAAAGTCCCTTTCCAGTATTCGGGAATGTTGCTGTAACCTATCATGGTTCCCAATATACCTGCTGCCGATGCCGGGTTGCAGTCAGAATCCTGCCCAGCACGGGTAGAGATATCAATGGTTTTTGTAAAATCACCCTCTCCATAGAGCAATCCTAAAAGGATGTAGGCCCCGTTGATTTTCGTACCGATATTAAAAGAATTGTGGATGCCTTCGGGACAACTGATTTCTTCGCTCCACTTGTTCTGCAGTTCAAACCAAGTACGCTTCCAGTCATTGGGATATTTCTTGTGCCAACGAATGACATCGGACATGCACTTGTGAAAATCGCTTTCCTCCGGTATGATTTTAAGGGCTTCTTCCACAATATACTCCATATCATCACTGACATAGGCCAAAGAATACATGGCTGCAACATACACCCCCCCGTACCAACCTTCGCCATAAGACATGATGTGACCTACCTTATCGCAAATTTCAGCCGCTTGATTGGGCATCCCAGGCGACATAATTCCGGCAAAATCAGCCTCAATCTGGAAATCGATACAATGGGCATGAGGGTTGTTCTTCCAATGCCCGCTCTGAGGAGCTTTCATTCCTTGCAGCAGGTTATAGCGCGCTACCTGATTGGCATGCCACAAGGGATATTCCGTTCGCTTAAAGGCAACGGCAAACGAATCCACCGGAGCATCCAAACCGCATCTTTCAAAGACTTCGACAAATGTCAAATCTACATAGACATCATCATAAAGTCCCGGAAAGCTATCGTACCATTTTTTCACCATGTGTTCATTCCAAGGAATGGGAATATAATCCTGAATAATAGTTCCCAGGAATTTGAATTCGGTGGGACCACCATAACTGCACCCTAACGTTTGCCCGGCCCAAGCACCTTTCACCTTATCCTTCAGCACTTGCTCTGACAAAATTCTCTTTTCGTTCTTTTTAAAAGCAGCTTTTACTTCAAAGGTACCAAACAGAACCAATAAAGTCAAGAGAAACACTTTTTTCATTCACACTTCTTTTGATAATGATTATACCATTCTGTATATTGCTCATATAATTTTATAGAATCCGGATGCCCTGCCACAATATCTGTATCAGGTTTGTTCATAATGCCCAAATATTGATAGCAGAGCACCTTATCCACATAAGGGGACACAGCTTCCAGCTGCCTGATAATGCGTTTGCCAAAATCAGCAGGAAGCAAATTACCACCGGTTCCATCCTCAAAATAAAACAATTCGACATCTGCCCACAAACGAGCCCTGCAAGCTTTTTCATGCGCCTTATACAATATTTCATAGAACTTGGCCGAGTCTTCCAATGAAGTATGGTTCACTCCCACCCCGTCCTGATAGGCTATGATATCAATATTCATCTTCTCCAACTGACGAACAAAATGATCATCAAAACGGGCTTCCTTGATAAAATAAGGGGCTATCAGGTTCACACAATTGGGCGTCAGGCGTTGGGCAAATGCCGCAGTCTCATTGACATAGTTCACACAAGCATCCACAAAATAAGGTTGCAGCATGGCTTCATTCGGAAAATACCACCCATAAAAACACGCATGATGACTGTACCTCTCAGCTATCTCTTCCATCGCCTGGAAACGAACTGTCTGTACTCCCTTGTCCAACATCATGTTGTAAGCATCTAAATCGCCCCAAAAATCATTGCTGACAAAAAATTTGATACCACATTCATCTGCCGCAGAAAGGACAGCTTCCAGCGGGTCATCACACCCCATTGGAATCCGAGGAGCAATTTTAGAAGGATAGAAGGGTTTGCCGGCACGAGCCACTCCCATCAAAACCAAATACTCCATACCGACCTCACGGATTTCAAACACCTTCCTGCGCCATTGGTCGGCAGTAAAATGGGCCAATGCTTCATTCCAATACCCGCCTTCGGCTGCCGAATGTTGAAATTCAAACCAAGAGCCCGAAATAGGCTTGGTCTTCTTGTCCGAACACAATGTGGTAGCGGCAGCAGGAACTGCATGCATAGCTTCGGGTATGGTCACAGCCACACTTCCCAAGCCTAAATATCTTATAAAATCACGTCTTCTCATCTCTTGTTCTTTTTTTCTGTTTTACTCAATAATTTTATCAGCCAATTCCCACCCCATGAGGGTCGAGATATAAGGAATTATCCACATAGCCATTTTCCTATGTCCACTGTATCCGGGATGCCAGGCTGCACCCAAATCTGTTGTCCTGTTATAAAGTCCTTCATCCAGCCTCAGCAGAAAGAGTTTCGGATCATTCAATTCAGACACTATTGTTTCATAATAACTGAACACCGGAGCCTGCATAGCAACCGGATAAAGGCAGAGAATAGGAATATTCCCATAATGCTCGCGCAACTGTGCTATTATCTGCATATAAGCTTTTACAAACTCTCTCTTGTAAGGATGCGGTTCTGTAGAAAAATCGTTCGAGCCTAAATTTATAACCACCAAATCCGGTCGATAGCCCGTGAAATTCCATTTAACAGTAAGGTCTTCATCAAGAGTATTTAGCATTCGGTCTTTCATCGTTACTTTCGACACCCTCACCGAATCACCGTAGTTACGGGCTACTCCTCTGCCCGAATGGGCAACCAACGTATAATCGGCATCATAATAGCGGGCTACCATGGCTGCAAAGGCATGATTACAGTTTTCCGTTTCCACCCCAAAAGGCTCATCACGGTGCCTACCATCCACCCCATACCCACAAGTAAGCGAGTTGCCGATAAACTCAATATGACGGGTACGCACAGTAGGACTTGCCTGCAACTGTCCCGAAGCAGAGAGCACAAATCGGTGGATGGTTGTCTTTCCAAACTCTCCCTCAGAACGTTTTTGCATCCTCAAGCTATGAAGACGCTTATCTATCCCCGACACCACATTAATTAGAGTATCTGTCCCGCACACCTTTACAACCCGGTGCAGTTCATCATCCACAAACACATTGTAGTAGCTTGTTCCGGTTTCAGAGACTATCAAAGAGAGTCTTCCGCCCGTAAAACGAGTCTCCCAATAGGTGCCCACCCAATCGAAAGATACCGACCCGTCCGAGGAAACCAGCGTTCTGCCAACATATCTCACGGCCGGATCATTCCCTTTGAAAACCTTGCCACAACTCTTAGCAGCAAGCTCCGACAGGCAACACATCTCTATTAGGATAAACAGGTATAGATAACAGCGCTTCATCACTTTCTTTTTATTTACGTGTTTTATTCCTATATTTCAGTTCTTTCAAATATCTCATATACCCATTGAACAAGTTGATTGTACGCGCTTCGCCCACACGGATAGACATCTCCGGATCGTTGAAAACACCGGGGAACTGATAGCAAAGGATCTTCTCGAAATTGTCAAACAGATTCAAATCATGAATAATCTGCTCTATAGGACGGGGATACAAAGAATTGTCCGGATTGAATAGAAAAGCCTCAAGATCGAACCACAAGTGCGCATTCGCCTCATCGCAAACCTTCTGCAACAAATCGGCAGCCTCTTTGCCGCTTATATCGGTTGCCGGCATACGTGCAAAGCCGAATGGACAAAGAATATCCAGATATTTCAATAATTCCGGATAAGTATCCATCCCAACAGGGACATCAAAACTATTAGTGGCAAGCATTATGGGTTTCTCAGGAGCTAAAGCACTACAAAACTCCTTAAATTCCTTGAAGAAATGTACTATTTCAACTTTTCTTTCCTTACTGCGTTGTGGATCTGGTTCCCAGTTATTTAGGCCCCCACCACTTTCTTCGGATACATAGAAAGCATAAAAAGACTCATGATGCCCATACATATCCCACAGTTCTTTGGCAACCCGTTTGTGCCATTCCAAGGACTCGGGGGTAAAGTCGAACCAAGCGAACATACCAACCCCCATCAATACTTGCATTCCTTGCTTATCCGCTTCCGAGAGAATGGCTTCGATAGGATCTTCAGCTGCAATGTCCATACGGCCGGGATATAATTTAGAAGGATAGAAAGCCTTCCCCGGATAATCCTCAACGGTAGTAGAACTTCCGATATAAGCTTGATGGCGAAATACTTCCTGAATTACCACCATATCCATCTCAATCTTGTGCATGGAACGAATCATCTCTCTCCAATGGTTATCGGTCATCTTTTTGATATCTTGATTCCAGTGCTTACCTTCCTCTTCACTCCAATGATAGATTCCGGTCCAAGCACCTGAAATCTGCTGAATGGAACGAATGTCCGATTGAATTACTTCTATTTCTTTTGTCTTACGATATACTCTTTTGCCATCAGACACCTTCAAAATCACCTTATGCTTGCCCACTTTATCTTTCATGGGAATCATAATCTTCACAACATCCGATTTACTTGATGATATTTTCAAAGTTGTATCACACAATAAAGCAGATTTTTTCTCTTTATCCCAAAAAAGGGAAACTTGATAAGTTTGCAGAGAATTACCCCTATTCACAATTCCTCCACGTATATCCAAATTTATCTTATTTGAAATTTTGCCGGGAGGTATCAATGTTAAACCCACTTTCTCATTAGAGTACATATTCACAGTACAAAACAGAGAAAAAAGAAACAATAATAAATATTTCATAATAACCTTTTTTGAAAGTATAATTTCTATTAATAGAAGCTGTTGGGAAAAGTGACAAAAGATTCCATCTCATTATT
>ENA-OVGE01002708-OVGE01002708.1-human-gut-metagenome-genome-assembly--contig:-NODE-2708-length-11171-cov-3.146096_pt1 | contig 11171 bp, 9 predicted proteins | sample MGYA00237769_ERZ505417 | MGnify/ENA primary metagenome ERZ505417 (study PRJEB26158, sample SAMN06016403) | human gut metagenome | biome: human gut; feature: ankylosing spondylitis patient; material... | reverse complement strand
AGATGCCCTGCGTTATTCCCAGAACGCACCGCTTTCGATGTATGAAGAAAAGAACACCCGTTGCAACCTGCCGGCTCAAATCGACATCGAAGCAACCGAAGGCGGCGAATACAAGTTCCTGTGCGTGGTCAAGGGCGGCGGCTCTGCCAACAAGTCCTACCTCTTCCAGGAAACCAAGGCCATTTTGAATCCGGCCTCGCTCGTGCCCTACCTCGTCAACAAGATGAAGACGTTGGGTACGGCTGCCTGCCCGCCCTATCACATCGCCTTTGTGATCGGCGGCACAACGGCCGAACGCACGATGCTTACCGTGAAGCTCGCTTCCACGCACTACTACGATGAGCTGCCCACCACGGGCGACGAAACCGGCCGCGCCTTCCGCGACCTCGAACTCGAACAGAAGCTCTTTGAAGAGGCCTGCAACATCGGCTTGGGCGCTCAGTTCGGCGGCAAGTACATGGCTCACGACATCCGCGTGATCCGCCTGCCGCGTCACGGTGCCAGCTGCCCGGTCGGCATGGGCGTAAGCTGCTCGGCTGACCGCAACATCAAGGCCAAGATCAACAAGGACGGCGTCTGGATTGAAAAACTCGACACCAACCCGGGCGAGCTGATCCCCGAAGAACTTCGCCGTCCGGGCGAAGGCGGACAGATCAACATCGATCTGAACCGTCCGATGGCCGAAGTGTGCAAGGAACTCTCGAAGTACCCGGTTTCCACCCGCGTGAACCTCTCCGGCACGATCATCGTTGCCCGCGACATCGCTCACGCCCGCATGAAGGAACTCATTGAAGCCGGCAAGGGTCTGCCGCAGTATGTCAAGGATCACCCGATCCTCTACGCAGGTCCCGCCAAGACGCCGGAAGGCTACGCCTGCGGTTCCATGGGCCCGACCACCGCTCAGCGTATGGATCCGTACGTTGACCTCTTCCAGGAAAACGGCGGCTCGCTCGTGATGATCGCCAAGGGCAACCGCACTCAGGCCGTGACCGACGCCTGCAAGAAGCACGGCGGCTTCTATCTGGGCACGATCGGCGGCGTGGCTGCCGTTCTGTCGGCAAGCTCGATCAAGAGCATCGAATGCGTCGAATGGCCCGAACTCGGCATGGAAGCCGTCTATAAGATCGAAGTGGTCGACTTCCCGGCCTTTATCCTCGTTGACGACAAGGGCAACGACTTCTTCAAGCAGTTGAAGCCCCGCAACGAAATCAAGTGCGAATGCTGCAAAAAGTAATTCGCTAACTGCATTTTGATGGTGCGGCACCGTTGAAAAAAGCGGAGCCGCACATACAAGCAGGCCCGCGGTTCATGTACCGCGCTTCAAGCTCCGCCGGCAAGTTTCCTTCGCCCGCGCGGAGCTTTTTTCGTGTGCAAGCTACAATCTATTGTTGACCGTAACCAAACGCTTGCCATGACCTACGAAAACATTTCTCCGTCCGAAGCCAAGTCCCGCATGGATGCCAACCCCGAAGCCGTCATCGTTGACGTCCGCCGCCCCGACGAGTTTGTCACAGGGCACATTCCGGGCGCAATCAATGTACCGCTTGCCGACATTCAGGACGGCAACATTCCCCCTTGCTTGGCCGACAAAAACGCCGTCTACCTCATTTATTGCCGCAGCGGAGTGCGCAGCGTGACGGCTGCCGTTACACTCGAGAAAATGGGCTACACACGTCTGGCCAACTTCGGAGGCATCCTTGATTGGCCATACGAAATCGAGCACTAAGAAGGCGTCTGCGAACTACTTCCTAAGGAGTAATCCTTATTCTCCGTTTCACCTTGTAGAAAAGGCACCGGCTGTTACATTTCCGGTGCCTTTTTTGCCTCTGTCTGCCGCCAACAGTTACAAATTCAGAGTCACTGTCGAATTCTCGTAAACCCGCAATCTTTCAGGGTTTTTCACGATTTTTTAACGTCGGGGAGTACAGAATTCTTCAAACTTTTCTTAACAATTAGACAAAGATCAAATGTTGTTCAAGATTTACACCTTAGTTGTACCTCCAAAGAGGATAATTCCACCGTCCCAAAATATCTAGGAGACAAACAATGATTGGATTTGACTTCTGGGTGCAGCTGTTTGTGCTGCTCGCCTGCTTGTTCTACGCTGCACCTCGCGGCGGTATGACCCTCGGTTTGATGGGCGGTATCGGCCTCATCATCTTTATCTTCGGCTTCGGTCTCAAACCCGGTAAGCCCCCGGTTGACGTTATTCTGACCATTATGGCTGTGGTCTGCGCGGGCGCTACCCTTCAGGCTGCCGGCGGTCTTGACTGCCTGCTGTCGATCGCTGAAAAGATTCTTCGTAATCATCCGCGTTTCGTTTGCTACCTCGCTCCGTATCTTTGCTGGTTCCTGACGGTTCTCTGCGGTACGGGTCACGTTGTTTACACGATGCTGCCCATTATTTATGACGTGGCCATCAAGAACAACATCCGTCCGGAACGCCCGATGGCTGCTTCCACGATCGCCGCTCAGATGGGCGTGATCTGCTCGCCGGCTGCTGTGGCTGCCGTGTCGATGGTGGCTTTGCTTGACGGCCAGTTGGTCGGCGGCCAGCCCTTCAGCTTCCCGCAGCTGTTCGCCATCGTGATCCCGGCCGCTATCGTCGGTCTGTTCATGGTTGGCACCTTCTCCGTGTTCCGCGGCAAGGACCTCGACAAGGACGAAAAGTTCCAGGCTCTGATTGCCGATCCGGAACAGCGCAAGTACGTCTACGGCGAAACCACCACTCTGATCGGTGTTAAGTTCACCAAGCAGCAGTGGGCCAGCCTCTGGATCTTCCTCTGCACCGTGGCTGTCGTGGCCGTTCTCGGTTCCGTTCCCGAACTCCGCCCGATGGTTGGCAAGAAGCGCCTGTCGATGACCCTCGTCATCCAGATGTTCATGCTTCTGGCCGGTATCCTGATGGTTATGTTCTGCGGCGCTAAGCAGATCAACAAGACCAACGTGTTCAACGCCGGTATGGTTGCCATCGTCTCCGTGTACGGCGTGGCCTGGATGTCCGACACGATGTTCTCGAACCACCTGCCCGACCTGAAGGCCGCTCTGACCGGCTGGATGCAGTCCGCTCCCTGGACCTTCGGTATCGTGCTGCTGTTGGTTTCCAAGCTCGTGAACTCTCAGGCTGCAGCTGTGGCCATCGTGGTTCCGGTTGCTATCGGTATCGGTACGCCTCCCGGTGTGATCGTTGCCATGGCCTCCGCCGCCTACGGTTACTACATCCTGCCGACCTACCCGTCTGACCTTGCCGCCCTGACGTTCGACCGTTCTGGCACGACCCACATCGGCAAGTTCGTGATCAACCACTCCTTCATCCTTCCGGGTCTGATTGGTGTGATCACCGCTGTGATCGTCGGCTGGTGCCTCGGCATGGCCTACGGCTACATCTAAAAACAACAACATCTACCTGTAGAGTTTTGGGACAGGGGATGAGCAGGTTCAGGCAAAGCCTGGACCTGCCGAAACAAAAAAACGGAGTCTTCGGACTCCGTTTTTTTGTGTCTATTGATCCTCGTTGCGTTATTCCTTTTGAGGAACAAATGGCCTGCTGACAAACCAGGCCAATTTACGTGAACAGGCTTGATTTGACTCAAAATTTCTTTACTTATTGAACTTCTCCGATCGTCAAAAACAAGTAAATTACTGGATACTGTGCGTAGAACAAAACACAACGTCGCAGCAAGGAGAGACCCCCCGATGTTTTATTCCGGCCTGGTGGTGACCTGCAAGCCCGGTCAGTTCGCATCTGTCGGCGAAGCGCTTAAATCGCTTCCCGTCGAAGTTCATCAATCCGATGCGGCTTCCGGCCGCTACGTCGTCGTTCTTGAAGAACCCTCGGTCGAAGCTGAAACCAAACGCTTCCGCGCCATTCAATCGTTGCCGTCCGTTGCCGACGTCAGTCTCATTGTTCATCGCAACGAACCGGACGATGACGAAATCTGATTTTTTCTTCAACTTTTTTCAACCGGCGCCGAGTTCAACAACCACAATAAAACTTCGGTGCTCCTTAAAAAAGCTGTTCTTCACAAGCCACCGATCGGTCTTCGGATCGAAATCTGATATCGCTTCGGTGCATCTGCCCAGGAGAGAAAATATGGCTCAAAAGAAAGTCATTCCCATCTCAAGACGTGAACTCTTGAAAACAGGGGTTGCCGCCACCGCCGCCATGTCGGTGGGCTTACCCGTGACGCAGGCGTGTGCGCAGGCTGCTCAGGCCGCCGACGCCGGCATCGAATGGCACAAGGGCGTCTGCCGCTTCTGCGGTACCGGTTGCGGTCTGCAGGTCGGCACAATGAACGGCCGCATCGTCGCCACCAAGGGTGACCCCGACGCTCCTGTCAATCGCGGCCTGAACTGCATCAAAGGCTACTTCAACGCCAAGATCCTCTATGGCCAGGATCGCCTGACGCGCCCACTCATGCGCATGAAGGACGGCAAATTCGACAAGAACGGGCAGTTTGTGGCTGTGAGCTGGGAACAGGCCTTCGACGAAATGGAACGCCAGTTCCGCCGCATCTACCAGGAAAAGGGCCCCGAAGGCGTCGCCATCATCGGCTCGGGTCAGTACACGATTCCCGAAGCCTACACGGCTTCGAAGATGCTCAAAGCCGGCTTCCGCTCCAACAATATCGACCCCAACGCCCGTCTGTGCATGGCTTCCGCCGTGGTGGGCTTCTACCAGACCTTCGGCGTGGACGAACCGATGAACGTCTATGACGACATCGAAAAGTGCAACGCAATGGTGCTTTGGGGCAACAACATGGCCGAAGCGCATCCGGTTCTCTGGAGCCGTGTGACCGACCGAAAGCTCACGCACAAGGACACCCGTATCGTCAACGTGACGACGCACTCGAACATGTCCTCGGGCATGGCCGATATCGAAATCATTTTCAAGCCCAATACGGACCTCGCGATCCTCAACTACCTGGCTCGAGAAATCGTTCGTCGCAAGGCTTACAACCAGAAGTTCGTTGACGATCACTGCGTCTTCGCCACCGGCACGGTCGACATCGGCTACGGTATGCGACCGACCGATAAGTTCGCCTTTGAAGCAGAAAAGGACATTCAGGCCAAGCAAAAGAAGATCATCCTGACCGAAGCTGAAGCCATTGGCCAGCGCCGCAAGGCCGGCATTGAAGTCGAACAGAAGCAAGTTGCCGCCGCCGGCGGCCACTGGCACATTTCGTTTGAAGAATACAAGCGCGGTCTGGAACCCTATACGCTTGACTTCGTCGCCAAACTTGCCAAGGGAGATCCGGACGAATCGCTCGAAAGCTTCAAAAAGAAGCTCGTTGCTCTGGCTGACATTTATTGCGACGCCAAGCGCGACATTCTCTCCTTCTGGTGCATGGGCGTCAATCAGCACGTGCGCGGCGTGTGGGTAAACGAACAGATTTACGCACTGCATTTGCTCACCGCCAAACAGGGCCGTCCCGGTAACGGCGCCTTCTCTCTCACCGGTCAGCCCTCGGCCTGCGGTTCGGCTCGTGAAGTCGGCGCCTTCTCGCACCGTCTGCCTTCCGACATGCTCGTCGGCAACCCGGCTCACCACAAGAAGACCGAAAAACTCTGGCGCATTCCCGAAGGTACGCTCAACCCCGTGCTTGGTAAGCCCATCATGGGCCTGTTGCGCGGTCTCGAAGACGGTTCCGTGAACTTCCTGTGGACACAAGTGGTCAATGTCTTCCAGTCGGCTCCGAACGCCAACCATTGGCTCAAGGCTGCTCGCAAGCCCGAGAACTTCGTCGTCGTCTCCGACGTCTACCCGACCCTTTCGGCCAAGGTTGCCGACCTAATTCTTCCCACCGCCATGATCTTCGAAAAGTGGGGTCTGTACGGCAACGCCGAGCGCCGCACGCAAGGCTGGGCTCAGATGGTCGAACCCGTGGGCGAAGCCATGAGCGACGTGGCCACCATGCTCGAATTCTCCAAACGCTTCAAGATCTCCGAGTGTTGGGGCGAAAAGAAGGTCGCCGGCGGCAAGAAGACACTCCCGGACGTGCTCGGCAAAGCCAAGGAAATGGGCATCAATCCGGACGCTTCCCTCTTTGACGTGCTCTTTGCCGGCATGCCCGAAACCAAACAGTGCCCATGGCCCGATCCGAAGTATCCGGGCAAGCAATGCTGCACGGCCAAGTCTCTGGGCCTTAACTGGTTCCCGGAAAAAGCCCTCTTTACCGAATACCGTCAGTTCACGCTCGGCGACGGTCACGATCTGGCAGACTTCGATACGTATCTCGATCCGAAGATCCGCGGTCTCACCTGGCCGGTTGTCAACGGCAAGCCCACGACGTATCGCTTCAACGCCGAATACGATCCGTATGTGAAAAACGGCGACTTCGAGTTCTACGGCAAGCTCATGAAGGCTATTCCGCAGGGTAACCTCGACGGCATCACCGACAAGACGCCCAAGCCCCTGCCCGGCCGTGCGAAGATTTTCTTCCGTCCGTTTGCCGAACCGGTGGAAAAGCCCGACGCCAATTACGACCTGATGCTGTGCACGGGACGCATTCTCGAGCACTGGCACACCGGCTCGATGACGCGCCGCGTGCCCGAACTGCACCGCGCCGCTCCTTCGGCTGTGCTTTACATGCATCCGGTCGACGCTCAAAAGCGCGGTCTCAAGCGCAACGACGTGGCGCAGATCACCAGCCGCCGCGGCAGCATCAAAGCTCTTGTGGAAACGCAGGGCCGCATGAAGATGCCGCGCGGCACGGTCTGGATGGCCTTCTTCGACGAATCGGTTCAGGTCAACAAGCTTTGCATTGACGCAACCGACCCGATCTCGGCTGAACCCGACTTCAAGAAGTCTGCGGTTCGCGTCACGAAGGCCTAATCGGGCGACTTTGACACACGCGCTTATCTCTCTGAAGCCGTCTTACTGCAGTAAAACGGCTTCGGAAGAAAGCTTCGGACAACACGGCTTTTACTGAAAACCCAACCGATACGATGACGATCAAAGCGACAAGACGTCAGGCTCTCGGCCTTCTTCTGGAAGGCGCAGGCGTTGCGGCTGCCGCAGGCGCCGGTCTTACGGCGTTCGTGGGAACCGCAAAGTCCAAGGGCTTTGAACCGCTGCCGCCGGGCGCCGATGATGCCTTCTACGACAAGTGCATCCGCTGCGGCCTGTGCGTCAAGGCTTGCCCCTTCGACACGCTCAAGCTTGCCAAACTCGCAGCCAAAGTTCCCTACGGAACTCCCTACTTCGAGCCCCGTAAGATCCCCTGCTACATGTGCGAGGACATTCCCTGCGTCAAGGTGTGCCCGTCGGGCGCCCTGGACCGCAAGTTGGACTCGATTCGCAAAGCCCGCATGGGCATTGCCGCCATCGACCCCAACTCGTGTCTGAGCTGGCAGGGGCTGCGTTGCGAAGTCTGCTACCGCGATTGTCCGCTTCGAAACGAGGCGCTGCTCTTAAAGCCCCATCCGCGCGAATTGAGCAAACATGCCGTCTTCGTGCCCGTGATCAATCCCGATCACTGCACAGGCTGCGGGTTGTGCGTCTACGGGTGTCCGACACAGGTGCCGGCCATCAACATCATTGATCCGAAGACGTTCCTGGGCCGCATCGGCGAGCACTATCGTCTGGGTTGGCGCAAAGATCAGCCGCATCATCCGGGCAATCCGGCCGACAAACCCGAAGTTAAGAAGCCTGAAACGCCGACCGAACCCGGCGGGCTTGATTTTCTCAACAACATGGACGATCCGCTGCTATGAGTCAAAAAGCCTCTTCACCTGCGGTTTCGCCGCAGAAAATCAAGTCGCGCATGTTGGCGCTCAGTGTGGCTCGCCGCTTCGTGCAGCTTGCCGTGCTCGCGCTTTTCATCGGTACCGTTCGACTTGGCTGGACGCTGTTGGGCGAACCGCTTTTAAACGGTACGCTCACGAGTTCACTCATTGCCGGCACCGTTCCCATGTCGGACCCGTTTGCGCTCCTGCAAAAGCTTTTTGCCGGACACAAACCGGAACTCACGATGGTCACGGGCGCGCTCATTGTGCTGGCGATCTATGTGATTGCGGGCGGCCGCGCCTTTTGCGCATGGGTCTGCCCGATGAACATCGTCACCGATGCCGCTTTCAGCGCCCGTAAGTCGCTCAACGTCCCGGCGTCCAGCCTGCGTCTGTCGCGTCACGCGCGCTACGCGCTTGCCGTAGGCGCGCTGCTTGCTTCGGCCGTCTCCGGCACCGCCGCCTTTGAGTGGGTAAGTCCTCAGGCTTTCCTGTGGCGCGAACTTATCTGGGGCGTGGGTGCAGGACTTGTGGCGGCCGTCACGGGCGTCTTTGCGTTGGACCTGCTGCTGTTGGAGCGCGGTTGGTGCGGACATCTGTGTCCGCTGGGCGCCTTCTGGTCCGTTGTCGGCAAAGTTGGCGTCGTCAAACCCATCTTTGACAACGAACGCTGCACCAAATGCGGTGACTGTCTGCGTGTGTGTCCCGAAGCCCATGTACTCAATTTCAAGCTCGCGGCTCAACGAGGCTTCATTGCCTCGGGCGAATGCACCAACTGCGGTCGTTGTGCCGCCGTGTGTCCTGAAAATGCCATTCGTTTTGCCGTGCGTTTTCAAGCCAAGCCGTCTGCAACCGAATCGATTGAAAAGTAAGCCAGGATTTTGGAGACTTTCATGAAAAAACTGTTTTTGACGACCGTTGTGTCCCTTGCCGCCGCTGCGGCGATCACCGCCTGCGCCGTGCAGGAACCCATCGACATCAATTCCATGAGCCTTGAAAAGACGAGTCCTTTTGAAACGCCGACGCCCAAGGCATTCGGCGAAAACGCCGGACTCTATCGCGAAACTCAGATGGGGATGCCCGCGATGATCCCGCACGGTGTGGGCAACTTCAAGATCACGCGCGACAACAATCCGTGCATCATGTGCCACGGCAATCAGGATAAAATCGGCGCCGCCAAAGTGAAGGGCGTGCCGACATCAATGCCCGCCACGCACTGGACCAAGGTCGACGGCAAGCTCGTAACGGCCGCCGCGCGTCACGAATGCATGCTCTGTCATGCCACTCAGGCCGACGTGCAGCCGCTTGTCGAAACCGTTCAGTAAAATTCAACTTGATGACTCTAAGGCGCCGCTTGATTTCGGCGCCTAAGTGCGCGTCGCGGCACTTTACTGCCGCATCGGCGTTCAAGCGCCCGATGCGGCGGTATGTGCCGCGTCTTTTGTTTTCTTCCCGTACTTTTTAGCAAGGACTTTCAAGATGGCAGTCAAGGTGGTGCTCGGCATGAGCGGCGGCGTCGACAGTGCGGTCAGCGCCTGGCTTCTCAAGGAGCAGGGCTATGACGTCACCGGCGTCTTCATGAAAAACTGGGAAGACGACGACGACAGCGAATACTGCTCGAGCCGTCAGGATTTTCTGGATGCAGCCAGAGTAGATGGATGTACAGAGTATGGTATTTTCTTTAAAATCATGATTCCTCTGATGAAACCTTCTTTCGCCATACGGAAACAACTATGACATCCTGATAGCCGGATCATGTTTCGCAATTATTCCGATTTTGGCATTATTCGTTTGTTTCCAGAGATATTTTATTGAAGGTATGACAGCTGGAGGAGTAAAAGGTTAAAAATTTTTAAATATGGAGGAAAATCGAAATGAAGCAGGCAAGAATGATAATCGACAGAGCGTTTAAAGTTTCAGAAGTTGATAAGAGAATTTATGGGTCCTTTATTGAGCATCTTGGCAGAGCTGTTTATGATGGAATTTATCAGCCGGGAAATCCATTATCAGATGAGGATGGTTTTCGCACAGATGTATTAAACATGGTAAAGGAATTAAATGTGCCAATCGTGAGATATCCAGGTGGAAACTTTGTATCAAACTTTTTCTGGGAAGACAGCGTAGGGCCTGTCGAGGAACGCCCGGTTCGTCTGGAACTTGCGTGGAGAAGTCTGGAACAGAATAAAATCGGTCTGAATGAGTTTTCAAAATGGCTCAAAAAAGCTGATGCAGATATGATGATGGCAGTAAACCTTGGTACAAGAGGTGTGGCAGATGCATGCAATCTTCTGGAATACTGTAACCATCCGGGAGGAACCAAATATAGTGATCTGCGTATTAAACATGGTGTAAAAGATCCTCATAATGTAAAAGTATGGTGTCTTGGAAATGAAATGGATGGCGACTGGCAGATTGGACATAAGACTATGCATGAATATGGCCGGCTTTCCCAGGAAACTGCAAAAGCTATGAAATTGATTGACCCTACTATTGAGCTTGTTTCCTGTGGAAGTTCTAATTTGGATATGCCTACGTTTCCTGAGTGGGAAGCAACTACATTGGGTTACAATTATGATTATGTGGATTATGTCTCTTTGCATCAGTATTATGGAAATTTAAATAATGATACAGCAGACTTCCTTGCCTTATCAGATGATATGGACCAATTTATCCGTTCTGTCATTGCGACCTGTGACTTTGTGAGGGCAAAGAAACGCGGTAAAAAGGATATCAATCTTAGTTTTGATGAGTGGAATGTATGGTTCCATACAAGAGAAGCTGATGATGAATTCATGGAAAAAGATCCATGGCACATTGCACCTCCACTGCTGGAAGATCAGTATAGCTTTGAAGATGCACTTCTTGTAGGTCTTATGCTGATCACTTTAATGAAACATGCAGATCGTGTAAAGATGGCATGCCTGGCTCAGCTTGTAAATGTAATTGCTCCGATTATGACAGAAAAAGACGGTGGTAAAGCATGGAAACAGACAATTTTCTATCCATTTATGCACGCATCCAGATATGGTCGAGGTATGGTTCTTCAGCCAGTGATTGATACACCAGTACATGATACAAAAGAGCATGAAAATGTAACAGATCTTTCCAGTGTTGCGGTATGGAATGAGGCTGATGAAGAGCTGACTGTTTTTGCAGTAAACAGAAATATTGATGAAGATATGGAACTTGTTACAGATTTACGAAGCATGGAAGGATATCAGCTGATTGAACATATTGTACTTGAAAATAATGATATGAAGGCATGCAATAGTGCTTCCGGTGAAGCAGTGATTCCGATAACTGTATCAAGAAGTAAGGTAGATGGTGGAATCATGACATCTGTTCTTAACAAAGCATCATGGAATGTTATCAGATTAAAAAAACAGAAATAATAGATCGGAAGAGCGTCGTGTAGGGAAAGAGTGTAGATCTCGGTGGTCGCC
>ENA-OVGE01002705-OVGE01002705.1-human-gut-metagenome-genome-assembly--contig:-NODE-2705-length-11180-cov-4.208090_pt1 | contig 11180 bp, 10 predicted proteins | sample MGYA00237769_ERZ505417 | MGnify/ENA primary metagenome ERZ505417 (study PRJEB26158, sample SAMN06016403) | human gut metagenome | biome: human gut; feature: ankylosing spondylitis patient; material... | reverse complement strand
ACGAGATCTGATCGTGACTGGAGTTCAGACGTGTGCTCTTCCGATCTCACTAGAATTTGATCGAAAATATTCTGCGTTAGACAAAGAGCGATTTAAAAAGGTGTAAAACCTATTTCGATTTATGCCTTAAAGAAATACGCAGACAAGAATAATGCTTTTACCGGCAGCAGCATTTTTAACATTATTAGCCGGTAAAGGTGTAAAAGCCAGATTTTATGTGGGGTTAGCGATATGTTGTAGCTCTGTAGAAACATACCGCACATTGAAACGGTTTGTTTGTTGTCGCGAGTGTAAGCGTAAAATCAACGGTATTAATGAAGAAAAACATATTCCATCTTACGTGCAAATGGTGTAGAATAATACCAATACACGGAGGACAAAAATGAGGACGCTATATACATTTGACAAACACAATTATTCCGATGATATGGAGGTATTTGAGCGCTTCGCGGTGCGCGCGGTTATTATCAGAGACGGAAAGCTTGCCATGCAGCAGGCCGGTGAGGGCTACTACAAGATACTGGGCGGCGGCATCGATGCAGGCGAGACCAACGAGGTGGCGCTGGCACGTGAGGTGCGCGAGGAGGCAGGGCTTCTTGTCGTGCCGGAAAGCATCAGGGAGTGCGGAAAGGTCATAGAAAAGAGACGCGATATATTTGAGGCTGACAAGATATATTACTGTCACACCTACGTGTATTTCTGTGATGTGAAGGACGAGCATGTAGCAGCACAGATGACAGACAGCGAGATAAGGCTTGAGTATCATCTGTCATGGGCTACGCCGGATGAGATAATAAAGGCCAACAGCGCTTTTCTTGATAAAGAATGGATAGCAAGAGACACTAAGATTGTTGAGTTGATAAAAGAAATGTGTTAAAATAATGCCTGGATGTAAATCCGGGCATTTAATATAAGGAGAAGCAGTATAAATGGATAAAAATAAAATCAAAAATAAATTAAAGGACGATCCGGCCTTCACTCTTGAGGTGCAAAACCCTGAGGTTGAGGCGCTGATGACACAGTATTCAAGCGACAAAAAGGCGGAGACGCTCAATAAGCTCATTGAAAAATGCACTAAGAGCAGATTCCTGGTGCCTGCAAATGTCGGAGAGAACAACAAGCCGATTCCGCTATTTATTAAAAACGGTGAGGGAGAGGCTTTCATGCCGATTTATACCTCAAAGGCACAGCTTTCTAAGGATCATCCGTCACCATGCATTGTAAATATGCCGTTTCTTGCAGTCAACAATATGGTGGCAAATAAAGAGTCAAAGATTAATGGTATCGCATTCAACCCGTTCACTCACAATCTGATTTTCAAAAAGCCTCTTGTAGAAAAGATTGAGGCAGTGGAAAAGGCCAGAAGAGAGGGACATCCTACATCACCGACAAAGGGCAAGACTGTACAGATGACAGCAGAGCAGTATGTCATCTTTGAGCGTATGCAGTATGAGCATATTTTCCTGCCGGCAAAGATGTTTGAGGGCGGCAAAGAGTTCATGGACCGACTTGCCGATGAGAAGGAAAAGCTAATAGATGAGCTGTACGAGGAGGCATATCAGCAGAAGCGTATGTATCCATATATGGAGGAGGATTTCTCTGTTATGTCTATGCAGATTTCTGATACGCTTAATGTCACCAGAGTTGATTTCCCGACAAGAGATATGGCTCCAAACTGCGCAATCCGTGCTTATCTCGTGTGGGATGATGCTGCGTCACAGGGCAGATATTTTGTAATTGATGCGAAGGGCGATAAAACTACTGAGCTGGCTGAGATTACAGAGGATTACAAGCGTCTTGGATATGGAGCTGCACCGGTTGAGGGTGCTGAGCTTCAGACTGTTCTTGACCTGGTTAAGAAAAGTGCAGAGGAACAGAATTAGAAAAGTAATGTAGGGCATGATATATAAGGGAGGTCGCGTATGAAGGAGTTTTTAGGCAGAATAAAGGCTGATTTTCTATTGTCATCAGTGCTTTGCATAGCGCTGGGACTGGTGTTTATCATATGGAGAGCTTCGGTGCTCACGATTGTGGCCAATGTGCTTGCGATAGTGCTTATCATAATCGGAGTGGTCTACATGTGCAGCTATTTTTTGAGCATAGTCACAAACGGGCTTTCGGCACTGCTTGGACTTATGGTTTTAGCAGTGGGCATATGGTTTCTGGTGCAGCCAAAGGTTGTTGTGAGCCTGATACCAATAGTCATCGGTCTGGTGCTCATTTTTCACAGCATCAGGAGCATTATTGAGGCAGTGGATGCTAGAAAATACGGTTACGGTGGATGGAGTGTCGGCCTGATTTTTTCAATAATCAGTCTGATTTTTGGAATAATCTGTGTGACAAATGCATTTGATGTAATGAAGACAGCCACTGTTGTTGTCGGTATCATACTGATTTTCAACGGAGTATCAAATATCTGGATTACAAGCCGTGCTACAAAGGCGGAGAGCGCCTACAACAAGCAAAAGGAGTTTGAGGCAACGTTTGTTGAGGATAGAAAAGAGGACAATTAAGCAGTAACAGAAAGGCGACAGAATGCGTCGGATGGAGTTTAAGATGGAGAGACCCGGACTTACCAAGGTCGGTGACCATCTGAAGGTAACAGAGAGCAAGCTTCCAACTTCATATTATTATACGATAGAGCATGCGATTGCCATGTCGGGAAACTACGTGGTCAGCGAGAGGCTCAAAAGCCGTGAGGGCGATGTCGTGGATGTGAGGGAGACTGAGAAGGGCTACTTTGTCACGATGGAGTTTGATGAGTAATGACACAGCAAGGTAAGAATGCAATAGATCTGGTGCTCGCTGAGAGCCTTATAGAGCTTTCGGCGAAAAAGCCAATCGATAAGATTACAATTAAAGAGATAACGGACAAGGCCGGAGTTATCCGCCCTACGTTTTACAATCATTTTCAGGACAAGTACGAGCTGATAGAGTGGATTATCAAAAGCGAGCTGCTTGAGCCCATCAAGCCACTGCTCAATGCCGGAATGATTTTTGAAGCGATTGTGCTGATGCTCAATAATATCTCGGCAAACAGTGTTTTTTACAAGAAAGCACTAAAGCTGGAGGGTGCAGTGACGTTTAATCAGATTGCCATGAAGTGCGTCTACGAGATGTTTATGAATATCATAAACGAAAAGAGTACAGGAAAGAAATCCAAATACCGCTGGCTCACACCGGAGGTGATTTCTACATATTATGCGCAGTCGTTGTGCTTTATCACGGAGGGCTGGATAGCCCAGGGCATGGATGATATTGAGCCGAAGGAGATGGCGGAGGCATACATGTATCTGATTACGCGCTCGATGGATGATATACTAAGTGAGCTGTAGAGGACAATTGCCATGGAAAATGACGGCTTAAGCAAGCTCATAAAGAGGCATGTGTTCATATAAATATAAAAATGCTGTGAAAAAGTGTCAGAAATCAAATACAATATCATATATGTGTCATATCGGATATACAAATTGATGGATTTGTATATCTCACATGACAAATCGAAGAGATTGAATATTTATTTATTCGGTCTTTTTTTTTATACTTCAATACGAATAAAAGAAAGAGTGGTGAATCTAATGATTAAATTTGGAAAAGGAGTCGTAAAACATCGTGTGCTGATACTGATAGTTGCATTTGCACTGCTTATACCGTCGGGCATCAGCTTTATCAACACGAGAATCAACTTTGATATCCTTTCTTATCTGCCAAGCCAGATAGAGACTATGAAGGGTCAGGATATCATGGTAGATGAGTTTGGAACCGGAGCGTTGTCATTTGTGATCTTAGAGGATATGAAGGATCAGGACATAGAGACTCTGGCAGATGACATAGAGGACCTTAAGGGTGTAAATGATGTCATCTGGTACGGAACAATCGCTGATTCCACATTGCCAAGAGAGGCAATTCCGGATGAGGTGTACGACGCATTTAACAACAAGGATGCAAACAGCCAGCTCATGCTCGTCACCTACAGTGACACAATGGGTTCGGATGAGACAATGGAAGCCGTCAACAAGATGGATAAGATGGTGAAAAACCATTGCTTCGTAGCAGGAATGGCAGCGGTCAACGCAGATACAAAGACACTTGTTATGCAGCAGGCTCCTATATATGTCATCATAGCAGCATTGCTTTCAATGCTTGTCATGGGAATTACAATGGATTCAATAATTGTTCCGATGTTATTCCTCCTAAGCATAGGAATGGCTATTATCTATAACCTGGGAACAAACTTTATACAGGGACAGATTTCATACCTGACACTGGCACTGACAGCAGTATTGCAGCTCGCCGTAACAATGGATTATTCGATTTTCCTGTGGCACAGCTATCAGGAGCAGATAGACAGATATGACGGAGACAAGAAGCGAGCCATGGCACATGCCATTTCCCACACAATTGTCTCAGTAACAGGAAGCTCAATCACAACAATCGCAGGCTTCGTAGCCCTCTGTTTCATGAGCTTTACACTTGGACTTGACCTGGGAATCGTAATGGCAAAGGGCGTTGTATTCGGAGTTATCGGATGTGTAACAATTCTCCCTGCACTGATTCTTGCATGTGATAAGGCAATCGAGAAGACAAAGCACAAGATTCTCATGCCGGATGTTTCAAGGATTGCAAGCTGGGTAACAAATCATTATAAGATACTTGCAGTGATTTTCATCGTAGTGCTCATCCCGGCAATATACGGATACACTCATGATCAGGTCTACTATGACCTTGCAGGAACCATGCCTGACAGTGCATACAGTAAGCAGGCCAATGAAAGACTCGACAAGGAGTATGCTATGGGTGCCACACATATCATCATCGCACCGAGCGATATGTCAAAGGCAGACAGCATAAGCATGATAGATGATATCAAGAAGGTCGATGGAGTAAAGCTTGCAGTATCACTTGACTCAATACTTGGACCTACAATACCGGATGATATGGTGCCGGATGAGGCAAAGGAGATATTCAAAAACGGTGATTACCAGATGATGCTTGTTTCATCAAAATATGCGACAGCATCTGATGAGGTAAACAACCAGATTACAGAGATTAAAAAGATAGTAAAGAATTACAGCGAGGACGCAATGCTTATCGGTGAGGCACCTTGTACAAAGGATCTTATCACTATCACAGATACAGACTTTAAGCGTGTAAGTGCAGTATCAATCGTATTGATATTCCTTATCATCCTCGTAGTATTCAAATCAGCATCGCTTCCAATCATACTTGTAGCGGTCATCGAGTTTGCAATCTTTGTAAACATGGGAATTCCGGGATTTACAGGAACAAAGCTTCCGTTTATCGCGAGCATCGTAATCGGAACCATACAGCTTGGTGCAACGGTTGACTATGCGATACTTATGACCACAAAGTACAGAAAGAACAGATACACCGGAATGGACAAAAAGCCGGCAATCACAAAGGCACTTGCAGATTCGACAAACTCAGTTATCGTCAGTGCACTCTGCTTCTTTGCCGCAACCTTTGGGGTAGGACTTTATTCAAACATTGATATGATCAGTTCTATCTGTATACTGCTTGCACGAGGCGCAATCATCAGTATGTTTGTAGTAGTATTTATACTTCCGTCAATGTTTATGATTTTTGACAAAGTAATATGTGCCACAAGCGCAGGCTTTAAAAACAAGAACCTGACAGCTTAGTAATCTGATTAATCATAAATGAGGGATAAAATACTTTTTGGCCCTCATAACATAAAAATATGACCTCAAAAACAAAATCAGGAGGAATAAGACATGAAATTACCAGAATTGAAAGAAAAGTTAAAAAGTAAATATATTGTCCGTGTTGTAGCCGGAGTCCTCACAATAGCACTTGTAGGTACAGGAATCGGAGCAACAGCAGTTTTTGCAGAGAAGAACAGCACCGCAGTCACAGCCGAGGCAGACAGCACAACAGACAGCAGCAAGGATGCTGATGACATAGCAGATAAGCTCATGGACAGCGTATCATTAAAGGATAACGATGCAGACAAGGACGAGAGTGTATACCTCATCTCAGATGCAAACGGCAACGTAAACAAAACAATCGTAGTAGATCACCTTAAAAATAAAGACAAAAAGGATACCTTGGAGGATGCTTCAAACCTTTCAGATATCGAGAACGTAAAGGGCAAGGAAAAATTCACACAAAGCGGTGATAAGCTCACCTGGCAGGCCGGTGGCAAGGACATTTACTATCAGGGCACAGCAACAGAGGAACCGCCTGTAACACAGAAGGTTACATATTACCTCGATGGAAAAGAAATCTCACCTGAGGACCTTGCAGGAAAATCAGGAAAGGTCAAAATCCGTTTTGACTACACAAATACCACATCATATACAGAGAAAGTAAATGGCGAGAAGCAGACAGTTTCCGTACCATTTGCAGCAATAACAGGACTTGTATTCGGTGATGGCTTCGAGAATATCGAAGTGACAAACGGCAAGGCTGAGGTAAGCAACTCATCAAGCGTAGTGCTCGGCTATGCTCTTCCGGGCTTAAAGGACAGCCTCGGAATCAAGGACGGAGATCTTGATGGCGATGTAAATATCCCTGAATACATGGAAATGACAGCAGATGTGGAGAATTTCTCAATGCCTGCAGCCATGACCTTCGTGGTAAACGCATCTGATTATGTAAGCACAGACGGAATTGACACATCAGACCTCGATGACATGATAAATGACTTAAAGGATGCCTCAACACAGCTTCAGGATGGCTCAAAGACACTGGCAGAGGGTACTGACACACTTGCTGACGGACTTTCAACATTGCAGAGCAAGCTCGGCACATTCGCATCAGGAGTTGGCACACTGAAGAGTGGACTTAAGACATATACTGATGGTGTAAGTACATTAAGTGGTGGACTGAATACACTTGGAAACGGTACAGGAGCCCTTGTGTCAGGAGCAGATAAGCTTAATAGTGGAGCAGGTCAGCTTGCAAGTGGAAGTGCAACACTTAAGGATGGTTTGAAGACTTATACGGATGGAGCCAGCACACTCAATGGTGGACTGAATACACTTGGAAACAGTACAGGTGCATTAGTTGATGGAGCAGATAAGCTTAATAGCGGAGCAGGCCAACTGGCAAGTGGAAGTGCAACACTTAAGGATGGCTTGAAATCATATACGGATGGAGCAAGTCAGTTAAATACAGGCTTGAACCAGCTTAATGACAACACAGGAAGTCTTGCAACAGGTGTGACCAGCCTTAATGATGGGGCAAAAACGCTTTCGGATGGTATTAATGCTGCAAACAAGGGCGCAGCAGGAGTATCTGCAGGTGCAGCACAGCTAAAGACAAGTATTGATACGGCAAAAACAGGAGCTGATTCTCTTGCAGCAGGAGCAAAGCAGGTTGATGAAGGAGTTGGTCAGTTGACACAATCTTTATCAGATATGCCTGAAACAATCAAAACCAATATAAATAAATCTCTGGAACCACTGAATGAATTAAATGTCGGAACATTATTTAAAACTCTTGGATATATTGATACAGATAAGATTACAGCAGACAATGTATCAGCAGCAGCGGATGCAGCAGTAAACAATGCAGGAGATATAATAGATGCTTTGACTAATATGCAGAATCAGAATCCATCTGCAACTTATAATCAGATACTTGTTGGTCTGTCTCAGGGAAAAGGTGCTGTATCAGTATATTCTGCCGTGAACCAAAGTGTAACAGACAGTGCTTCCACAGTGCAAGCTTTAAAGGATGGCTCAGCAAAGGTATCAGATGGTGCGTCATCATTAGATGCTGGTTTAGGACAGTTGTCAGATGGAGCATCTGAGTTGTCAAGCGGAGCTTCTGATTTAGCAAAAGGAACTACACAGCTTGCAACAGGAGCTACAGAGCTTCAGACAGGCACACAAAGTCTTGCAGATAAATTACCAGAGCTGACAAAAGGAATCACCAGCCTTGTAAATGGTTCAAACGAGTTAGTTAAAAACAATGATACACTTAATGTCGGAGCAACAGCACTCAATGCCGGAGCAAGCCAGCTTTCAGCCGGAACACAGTCGCTCATGAACTCAGTACCGACGCTTATAAGTGGAATCAAGCAGCTTGTGGATGGCTCAAATACATTAGTTGCAAACAACGATACATTAAATGCCGGAGCAACAGCATTAAATGCCGGAGCAAGCCAGCTTTCAGCCGGAACACAGTCACTCATGAACTCAGTACCAACTCTTACAAGCGGTATCAAGCAGCTTGTGGACGGTTCAAATACACTTGTAGCAAACAATGCACAGCTCAATAGCGGAGCATCACAGCTTGCGGATGGAACAAATCAGATAGTTTCAGGTGTTGACCAGCTCACAACAGGTTCTAAGACACTTTCAGAGGGTGCACACACACTTGCAGACGGTATGGTACAGTTCAATGAGGAGGGAATCAACAAGATTCTCGACGCATACAACGGTGACTTAAAGCCATTCACCGACAAGCTTCAGGCAGTAATTGACGCAGGTGAGGAATATCAGACATACTCAGCAATTGCTGATGGACAGACGGGCAGCGTTAAGTTCATATATAAATTAGCTTCAATAGATGCTAAGGCAGATAGCGACAAATAATTAATTATTAAAAGATGTTTGTAACTATTCAGTACAGAAATATGCGGTACCGCATATTTCGTAAGAAAACATAGATTATGTAGGAGCAAGCGCCCATCAGCGCAGCAGATTCTAATGCGCTTGCGGTCCGCAACTGTGAAGGTACTGAACAGTTAAGGATGTTTAAAGATTAGGGGAGGCAAAAATGGGCTGGATAGAATATCTGTTAATAGTGGCGGGAAGCTCACTGGAGATTTTCGTTGCGATGGAATGTCAGGGATCCCTGATCCAGAAAGTAAATAAGAAACAGCTTACAGCCATTTGCTTCATAGTTGCAGTTTGCCAGTTGTTAGCAATGTATATCGGGTATTTTCTGTCAAGCTTTCTTAATGGGAAATACTCGGTGAAGGATGAAGCACTTTTAGGAGAGATAATTTCTATCGGAATACTGATAGGACTGGGGATCAGGCTTATAGGAAAGGCTATAAGAAATGAAAGGATTGAGGAGCACTGTCAGGCACAGCTTGACATGAAAAGAGTGTTAAGGATAGCAGGAATCACCGCATTTTATACGGTTCTTGCAGGAATAGCATTCGGCTTCCTCGGTACCGGACTTTTCACCATTATGATAATGGTGGCGCTGCTAACTATCATCTGTATAGTGGCAGGCATTTACACAGGATATCACTTCGGTTTTGAGCAGAAGACAAAGGTATATATCGTGGGGGCGATACTCTTTTGGGCGGCTGGAATTGATGTGATAGTAAGGCTTGTAAGTGCAACATAATGCATAGGGCTCTGTTCGTAAGAACAGGGCTTTTTTGCTGCCTGAAATAATGTGTAAACTTCTACTGAAAACTGTTTCTAAAAAATTTTTACTGGTACTTTCAATACTCGCATTTGAGTCAGATAATTCAATCAGATTCCTATACCAGCATTTTCTTGCCGGGATAACAGAAGAATGATGATTTCACACTGTCAGATGAAAAAATCAATGGCTATTATATTGGTGTAAGGCGTGTACTGACTAATCTGTTTGGCTCAAGGAAAGTTCTCGCCTATGTTACCACACCTGAAAAAGACTCTTGCACCAGAAGACTCTTTTTCAGCACCATATTTCCGGAACAGCTGCAGATTTTCTGCGCATGGCAGGAAAAAGCATCATTGAACCAGACTGGCAGTGGGTGGTTTCAATATATCCCACTTTTTTTATTCATGCAGATGGAATATAGAAATATGTTACTATGAGCAGAAAACATTCTGGTCTTTATGCAGTTACATGATGCGCAGCCGCAAAGGAATCGAAATGCTGACAATGAAGCTTTTGCCTTACGTCGATGACAAATTTGCCGGCTACAGGAATAAAAGTGCTCAGGATTTCAGATTTGCCTTAAAGCAGGCATTTTCGCAAAATATGAGTCATCTATAAAGTTGTAAAGTGGTGTAATAATAAAAGAAATATGCACAATCGGAAAAGATATATACATTTCGGTCATATATTACATGTTCGTGTTTTCTGTTTTCGTTTGCTTTAACTTCACTATGAAAAAGTCTATGAATGAAGAGGTTGTCATCATATTTTTTATTGTTTTTTGTTCCTAATAAATCTACAAAAATTACAACCATCTTTTCGTATGTTTTCATATGTTTTCATATGTATCCTCCTCGTTTATATAGGTAATATTGAATTTGTACAATATAAACGTATATCATATTTTCTAACATATCAAGGCAAAATCTTTATTCAAATATTAACAAATATGCAATACATATATAAGTTGCTTTTGTTCGTTACGTAGAATATAATATAAGACAGAGGTGAGAAAACGATGGGATACATAACGGCAAGTCAAGTAGCAAAAAAATGGAATATATCACAACGGAGAGTGCAAATACTTTGTGCTGAAAATCGAATAGAAGGTGTGTTTAAATTAGGAGAAACTTGGGCAATTCCAGATGACGCTGAGAAGCCGAGAGATTTTCGCAGAAAAGAGAAAGAGGAATAGTAATTATGGAATTGAATGCAATAGATTTGTTTTGTGGATGTGGTGGATTGTCATATGGATTTGAACGTGCAGGATATAATATTTTGCTTGGTATAGACAATGATAAAAAGGCGTTAGAGACATTTGAACTGAATCATAAAGGTTCAAAGTCGATATGTGGGGATATCACAGAAGTTACATATGAAAAGGATATTAAACCTTTAATTGGAGATAAGAAAATTGATGTGATTATTGGTGGTCCGCCTTGTCAGGGGATGTCACTTTCGGGACCGAGAAAGTTTGATGATCCGAGGAATAAGCTTTATTTATCGTATATCAGGTTAGTGGATGAAATTAGACCGAGAGCATTTGTAATTGAGAATGTTCCGGGATTAGTTGGCTTATTTGGAGGTCAAATTAAGGACAGCATTATAAGCAAATTTACGGAAATGGGATATTCCATACAATATAGGATTATGTGTGCTGCGGATTATGGAGTTCCACAAAATAGACGAAGAGTAGTTTTTGTGGGTTTGCAAGAAGGTGAATTTGAATATCCGGAGCCTGTAAAAGAAGTTGTTACTTGCAGTATGGCGTTATCCGATTTACCACCATTGACGGATGAGCTTGG
>ENA-OVGE01002704-OVGE01002704.1-human-gut-metagenome-genome-assembly--contig:-NODE-2704-length-11184-cov-3.428430_pt1 | contig 11184 bp, 8 predicted proteins | sample MGYA00237769_ERZ505417 | MGnify/ENA primary metagenome ERZ505417 (study PRJEB26158, sample SAMN06016403) | human gut metagenome | biome: human gut; feature: ankylosing spondylitis patient; material... | reverse complement strand
CCGCAGCCGCCGAAGCGGTGCTTAAGCCGCAAGGCGGGAATTGTGCGGTGTTGCCTTAAGTGCACAAAATAGAATAACAGATAGAAAATCACCCCTGTGGCCGGATTATTCTGGCCGCAGGGGTGATTTTTGATTATTGGGGAAGAAAGTAATTTGCAGCGAGGTTGCAAACGCTGCCATAAACCTGTAGACGATGTGTAGGGGACGATGCTTGACCGTTCCGAAACCGTAAGACAATATATCATTATAAAATTTGTGATGCTCAATGATGTAAAAGCTCCGGCGTGGTCAGGTAGCAACGCCCTGCGGCACAGGGATGAAGTACAACAAAAACAGCCCGGTCCAAACGGACCGGGCATTGTGGGTTCCTGTTTACTTTTTCTCGTTCTTTAGCTGGTTGCGCAGCATGATATCGCCAAAGGTCAGGGCGTTGAACAAACCGCCGGCCTTGTTGGCCTGGCGCACAATGCGCGCCGGCAGAGGCTTGCTTTCATCGGTGGAAAGCAATACAATGTGAACCTTATCGGCCACGTCGGCATTGCCTTCCTTTTTGGTGGTCAGCACCTGCAGGTACACAACATAGGGGTCATGCATAGAACCATAGTAAATATCGTTGCCGCAGCGCACCAGCGGGCGGCCCTTATAGGTCAGACTGGGGGTAAAAGCCATCTCTTACAACCTTCTTTCGCTGTTGTTGTATCCGAAAAGCCGAAAATATAGCCTGTTTCTACAAACACAGCCGGCTTTTGCCTTAAATCCGTCTTGCGTTTGCGAAATATGCGTCATTTTCTTTGTTTTCAGCTACACCTTAATCAATAAAAAATATTATACCATACAAGATAGGGGATTACAAATCTAATTTTTCGCGTTCGATCTTTTCTTCGTTCAAGGCAACGCGCTGGGTCAAAATGCGCACCTTGCTGTCCAGCTGGCTGAGCTTGATGGACATAAAGAACTGCTTGGCCAGCAGCAAAAAGATGATGACGATATAAACAAAATTGATGGGGCTCTGGAACCCAAGCAGATACGCCGCCCAGTAGGCAATGCCGGGAAAGATGGCCAAGATCAGCAGAATGCCGCTGAACAGAAGCCAGAAAATGGTATCTTCGATCTGCACCTTAGCCAAACGCACGCGGCGCAGAATATAGGTTGCGGTGATCAGGCTGCCCAACACAAGGCATACACGGATAATTGGCTGATCAAACATGGCTTACAGGCTCCTTTCCGGGTAAGGCGTTTCGGTGTCCCGCTTGCGGAACCACTGAATCAGCAAAATGGAGATGGACATTTTGACCATATATTCAATGCTGCGCCAAAAGGTCAGGTAGCTTTGACCGGCCTCGCGCTCGCCCATCGTAACTTGTACTTCGCGTACCACAGCGCCGTTTTTGATCAGGTAACTGATGGTATCCGGCTCCGGGCCATAGTTCAAATTTTGGGCAAATTCTTCCACCATGGCGCGGTTGAACAGCCGCATGCCGCTGGTGGGGTCGCAGATTGCACGGCCGGTGGTCAGCCGGATGGACCAGCTGATGATGTAGCTGCCCAGCATGCGCAGGCTTTTGGGCTTTTTTACCGTCAAAAAGCGGCTGCCAATCACGATGTCGGCCCCGCTTTCCAGCTCTTCCAGCATGGCGGCGATATATTCCGGTCGGTGCTGGCCGTCAGCATCCAACTGCATGGCGCAGTCATACCCGTTTTCGGCGGCATAGCGCAGCCCAGTCTGGAATGCACCTGCCAGCCCCAGGTTGACCGGCAGATCGATCAAGCGGAACCCATGTTCCCGGCAGATGGCCGCGGTTTTATCACGGCTGCCATCGTTGACTACAACATAGTCATACTGCGGGTAGTTCTTGACAATGCCGTTGACGACCTTGACAATATTGGCTTCCTCATTATATGCAGGAATAATAATCAGCAATTTTGACATAACAAAATGTTCCTTATCCACTTGCCCGGCAACGGGCAGATGTCAGCTTTGGTTTATGATCCCCATCATTTTATCAAATACGGCATCCCATGTAAAGCGCGCGTACACATTGCGGTACGCCGCCTCGGCACAGGCATGGGCGCGGGCGGGATCATCCAGCAGGGTCTGCAGCCCGGCGCGGATGGTTTCCACCGTGGCGTCCTGTGGCTGGCCGGGCAGCACAATGCCGTGGGTATCGTCCGGCAGCAGCTCCTCGGTTCCGGCGGTACGGGTGCACACGATGGGGCAGCGGCAGGCCGCGGCTTCCAGCAAGGTGGTGGGAAAGCCCTCGGCATACCGGGTGGGCAGACAGTATACATCTGCCTGCCGCAGCAGCTGAACCACCGCATCATGCGGCAGGGCACCGGGGGTAACGGCCCCAAGGTCTGCCAGTTCCTGCTGCTGCGGACCGCTGCCAGCCGCCACCAGAACAACGCCCGGCAGCTGGGCTACGGCCTGGGCTAATAATCCGGCGCCCTTTTCGGGAATCAGGCGGCCCACAAACAGCACGATCTTACGGTCGCCAAGGTTCAGCTTGGCGCGCCAGTCTGGCGCGTGGGCGGCTTCCTGTTCCAAAGCAGCGGGGTCAATGGCGTTGGGCATGGTTCCTGCAGCCGTAATGCCAAAGGTGTGCAGCCAGCGGCAGGCAGCGGCAGAAACGCCATAGAACGGTGCGCCGGTGCCGTGCACCAGGCGGCAGGCAAGCTGCTCATACAGCCGCCCGCAGGCCCCCAGCAGGCCGTTGCCCATCGGCATGTATCCGGTGGAATGGTCAATAACCAGCATGGGGATACCGCGGCGCTTGGCCGCGCGGGCAGCCCAGACGCTTTGGGTGTACATGCGGGTCTGCACCACGCAGAAATCGAGCTTTTGCGCCCAGATTTGCGCGGTCAGCGCGTGGAAGCGCGCCCCCGGCTTGATGACAGGAAAGCGCCCGTTCATGACAGGCCAGACGGGCAGGCGGTAAATTTCAATGCCGTCCCCGTCAATTTCGTGCTCCGACAGGTTGGGCAGAGCACTGGTAACCACAATGGCGCGGTGCCCGGCGGCAACAGTGCAGCGGGCAAGGTTCCAGGTGTAGCGCTCCACACCACCCACCGTGGGCAGGTACTGCGCAGAAAAATAACAAATCGTCATCGGGCAATCACCGCAAGCATGGCGTTCAGCAATACCCCGGCGTTGACTACGCACAGGCAGCAGACCAGGGTGCAGGCGGACTGTTTGCCGCTGGCAACCTGGACCCGGCGGGGCAGGCAGGTAAGCAGGAACAACGGCAGCACGGGCAGAAGATACCGCCCCTGGAAGCCGTAAACGGTCTGGTAATAGGTCGGGGTCCACACAAAGCAGCCGGCAAAGGCCAACGCGGCGCACAGCAGCGCGGCCAGCGCACACCACACCCGGTAGCGCCCCTGGGGCAGCCCCGGCACGGGAACATCCTGCGCCGGAACGGCGGCATACCACAGCAGCAGGTAGAGCGCCAACACCCAGAACCAGGCCAGGTCCAGCGAGCTGTAGCTTAAGCTGCCGCCCACAAGGCCGCGCACCCAGTTGTCAGCATCCTGCACCACGCTGCGTACCAGCAGCATAGCCACGGCGGGCAGATTGTGCAGAATGTAACCGGGGGTAAAGGTGGTCTGGTCTTCCTCGCTGGGGGTGCTCTGGCTGTCCCGCACGGTACGGACAGCTTTGATCTCTTTGATCAGCACATTGCGGTCCAGCGGGTAGCGGTCATCCTCCACGCCGGGGTAGATCTGGCAGGCGGAAAGCAGCTCTGCACATTCATCACTGCTGAACATGGACTTGAAAAAGTCACGGCGGTCAGCAGTGGCCAGCCGTTCCCGGCACATTTCGGCGTCGGTGGTCATCAGGTCGCGGTCCAGGTAAACCAGGGAAGCCGCACTCATGAATTCATCATCGGTCAGGCTGGAATGCTCCACTTCCTCCGGGCTGAAGAAAAAGCTCTGGCCCAGAACGGCGGCGGTCACATCGCCCTCTTGCAAGGCCTGCACCCAGAACTCCAGCTCCTTTTGCGGGATCTCGGTCACGCCCTCCACGCAGTAATACAGGCGGCGCACAAAGTTGGAAGCCGTGTTTTCGCGGTACTCGGCAGGCATGTTGGCAAACCGGTTGGAGGTTTTGCCGTCACCCGCGGCAGGGGCGGCATGCAGGGTACGATTGTCAGCTGCCTCTGTTGCTGTATAAGAAACCGCGGCAGCCGGGGTAGAACCCTGTGCGGAGGTGGTTTCCGTCTGGGTAGTCTGATTTTCAAACCCGGCAGAACCGGCCACCGAGGTGACCAGCACAGCGCGGTTGATGCTGAGCGCCAGCAGCACGCATCCGGCCAGATAAGCGGCTTTTTTGGTTGCGGCGCTCTGGCCAAAGCGGCTGTTGGGAATCAGCAGGAACAACGCTGCCAGCGGCAGGTAAACCAGTTTGGCCGGTGCCAGCAGGATGCCGAACACCGCCAGCGGCAGCCACAGCCGCACCGGCAGCACCGTGCCGTCCTTGCAGCCAAAAATCGCCTGCATACACAGCGCAGAAAAGGCAAACGCCAGCCCCAGCAGCAGGGAATCCCGGCTGAAAGAAGCCGCCAGATGCAGCGTCATGGGCAGCAGGGCCGCCGCAGCGAATACCCGCCTGCCAAACGGCGCGGCTTTAACGGCCAGCGCTGCTAACAAAGCGAACACAATTAAATTTGCTGTGCGCCCCAGCATCAGCGCCGGAACAAAGCCAAGGTGAAAAACATATGCCAGGAACACCACTGCCGCGCTGAACAGGTACAGCGTGGGATTGCGGTCGGTCTGCAGTTCTTCCAGCGCCGTGTGGCTGTCAAAACTGTCAGGGGTGGTGGTGAACAGATTTTCGCTCAGTTCCTGCCAGCTGAACACGGTGGTCTTTTCGTTTTGCAGCAGGGGGTCAAAGTCGTGCTCGCGGCGGTAGGTCATATCCAGCGGCACATTGCCCATCCGCCATTCATCCGGCGAGAGCATGTTGGCCCATTTGCAGGCTAAAGTAAAGGACTGGTTGATGTGGTATTTTTCGTCCGGCGCGGCATAGGGCGGCAGCACAAAGCTGTACAGTATGCCAAAGCAGAGCACCAGCACAAACACCAGCCGGTGCAGCGGCATGCGGCCCCGCATGGCAAAATAAATGCCAAGGAACACCACAACGCTGGCCAGCAGCCCGACCAGCAAAAAGAACCGGGTCAAAAATCCGCCAATCTGTTTGTAAGTCACCAGCAGCGCCAGCGTGCCGTCTACGGCCTCGCCGTTTACGGTAAAGGCATCGTTCCACAGCACAGCGCCGTTGCTGCAGCCCACGGTCAACCGGCCGGAACCGGTATACTCCGGTTTCAGGGTCACGCGGTAGCGGCGGCCTGCGCTGCCGGTCACGGGGGTATCCAGCCCCATGCCGGTGTACTGCCCGGCCACAATGTTCGCCATATCGCCGGTGGAGCGGGCCAGCACCTCGCCGGTGTCGGCATCGGCAAGTTCCAGGTGCAGCTCACCGGTGGGTTGGCCGTTGCTGGTGCCAAACACAAAGGCCATGGCCAGCAGGTCATTGTCGGTATCAAAGGTCTGGGCAGCGCCGTTGGCTTCGTCCAGCTCGGCGCTGTACTGGCTGTAATCATCGCTGATGCGCTCCGACAGGCTCTTGTCATTGTTGGGGCGCACCGCGGCTAACCAAACCAGCACCACGGCCAGCAGGCAGGCAGCAGCGGCGCACAAGGCGGTGCCCAGCGGGCTTTTCAGAAAATCCTTTATTTTGCTCATACGGGCTCCTCCCGGTTTTGGTGGTTCAGCGTTCAGGGGGTGTCCAAAACAAACACCGGAATATTTAACGTTTCAGCCGCACCCATCAAATCTTTGCGCCAAAGGCTTTTTTAACGGCGGCAGGCAGGCGGCCGTCCCGCAGCAGGATCTCTTCCACCGTGCCGCGCACAGCGCCCTCGCCGCCTTTTTGGCGGCAGATGAAATCCGCCCGCCCCAGCACAGGGCCGGCAGCATCGGCCGGGCAGGCCACAAAGCCGCACAGGGCCATGGCGGTCAAATCGTTCAGGTCATCGCCGCAATAGGCAACATCCTGCTTGGTCAGGCTGTGCTCAGCCATAAACCTGCTCAAAAAAGCGGCTTTGTCGTGTACGTTCTGGAACAGATAGTCAATGTGCAGGTCCTGGGCACGGCGGCGCACGGCTTCACATTCGCGCCCGGTGCAGATCATAACCTGCATCCCTGCCGCGCGGGCCAGCACGATCCCGGCCCCATCCTTGATGGCAAACTTTTTCAGCTCGTTGCCGGTGGAATCATAGTACACGCCGCCGTCTGTCATGGTGCCGTCTACATCCAGAACCAAAAGTCGAATCATGGGCAAACCTCGTTATTTTGCGTATTCGCTTGGGGTGATAAAGGTCACATCCAGCCCGCAGGCTTTGATGGCACCTGCCATGGCGGTGTTGAACGCAGCTCCGCGCCCGGTGTGAGCGTGCAGCAGGCTGTCGGCATAGGCGGGGGTACCGGGCTTGTAGCCATCGGCCCCGGCCAGCAGCACGGCCTTGGTACCGCACAGCCGCAGCAGCCGCAGCAGCATCAGTACACTGTTGCTGCCAAGGGATGCGTTCTGCACATCCGGGGCAGCCAGCCGGTCATAATTGACCGCCAGCGCCCCCTGCGGCAGCGGCCGCAGGTTGGAGGTGAGCACAACAGGGCAGGGCAGGGCAGCAAGGTCCAGCTTTTCAAACCGCTTGCTGTTGGTAAAAAATGCGTAATCCGGCTGGCAGAATTCCGGGCAGAAATTGGCCGAAACAATGCAGTCCGCCTTGGCGGCGGCCACAGCGCTGCGCCCGGTTTCCTCCGCCAGGCTGGCACCGGGGGCCAGCACCAGCACGGTCTTGCCGCCAAACGCGGTGCGCAGGGTATCCAGCGCGGCGGTGTCGTCAATGGCGCGGTTCTGGTATTCGCGGTACAGGCGGTCGGCATAGTCTTTATCGTATGCGGTGGCCTTGCTGCGGTCAAAACCGGCCAGAATATGGTTGATGTCCCGGTTGGTCAAATCGCCTTTGTCCAGATAATGCTCGGCGTAATCGCGGTGCAGGTTGTACCGTGCGCTCAGGAAGTAAGCCGGGGTGTAACCCCAGGCTGTCTCGCCTTTCAGCGGGGCGATATGGTCCTGGATGGCGTCCATCATCTCGTCAATGTCATAATGGCAGCCAAGGGTCTCGTTCATATAGTCGGCAATCAGCTCAATGGGCAGGTTGCCGGGAATGCGCCCCATGCCCATCAGGCTGCCGTCCACAGTGGTATCGCGGCCCAGGTGCTTGTCCAGAAATTCCTGCGCCAGGCAGAAAGAGAGCGCCATGTTCTCATGCAGGTGCAGCCCCACGCGGATATCCGGGGCCAGGTTGTGGTCCACCAGGCTGACGATGCGCTCTAAGTCACGCCGCCGCATGCTGCCGAAGGTATCCACAATGGAGAACTGGTACGGGTGAATCTCGTTTACCTGGTCTAAAATCCACAGCAAGTCTTTGTCGGCATAGCCCATAATGTTGATGGGGTTGATGGACAGCTTGTACCCGCGGGCCTTGACTTCGCGGGCAAAATCCATGCCTTCGCGGATATCGTAATCGTGGGCGGTAATGCGCAGCATCTCAATGCCGTGCCCCTCATAAGGGGACAGCTTGGCAATATCATAATTGGAGCGCATGGCCATGCCGCTGTACATGGTGCTGCCGGTGTGGGCAGGCAGCAGTCTGTTCAGCTCTTCAATGGTGTTGCAGACGGTCACATCGGGGTTGTAGCCATCCACATTGCGCAGAAAGCCCACTTCCACAATGTCAGTCCCGGCACGGGTCAGCGAGGCGATAATATCTTTGGCTGCAGCAAAGCCCCAGTTCCAGCTGTTCACATAGCCGCCGTCACGCAGGGTGCAGTCCAACAGTTTAATATCGGGCATTTATTCTTTTCCTTTCAGGATTTCGCTCACAAGGGCAAGGTCCTTGGGGGTGTCAACGCTCACAGTCTTGTACGGGCTGACGATGGCGTGTACCTTGTGGCCGTTTTCCACAAAGCGCATCATATCGTTCTCTTCGGCTTTTTCCAGAATGGACTTCGGTGTTTCGTGGTAGAACGCCAGCGCCCGGCGGGAGTACAGCTGGATGCCGGTCACCTTCTCGTATTCAAAATCCAGCGTGCCTTTGGGGTAGGGAATGGGGCTGCGGGAGATCATCAAAATTTCCCGTGCGGCGTTGGTCACGACCTTCTGGTTGGAAAAATCGATCACATCCGCGGGGTGCTCCATCCGGTTGGTCAGCACGGCAACATAATACGGGTCCTCCGGCAGGGTATCCGGCAGAATCAAATCAAACGCCTTTACGTTGATCAGCGGCTCGTCACCCATGATCTGCAGATACAGGTCGGCTTCTACCTTGGTGGAAACCTCCCAGATGCGCCCGGTGGGGGTGTCATGGTCGGGGCTGGTCATGCAGTATTCCATGCCGTAGGTGCGGCAGGCTTCGGCAATGCGCTCATCATCGGTGGCGATAAACACATCATCGAGCTTTTTGCACTTTTTGGCTTCCTGGTACACCCACCAGATCATGGGCTTGCCCAAAATATCCGCCAGCGGCTTGCCCGGCATCCGCGTGCTGGCATAACGGGCGGGAATAACGCCGATAAGTTTCATAGTAAGCAACCTCCTAAAAGAAGCATTGGCTCCCCTTTGAGGGGAGCTGTCCGCGCAGCGGACTGAGGGGTGGTTCCCTAAGAAAGAGTTATAGATTGTTATGAAAATCTATTTGGATATCCGCATCAGAATCGTACGCTCAATTTCGGCTGCAACACCCTCCAAATTGAGAAGAACGTCCCGGTTGGAAAACCGCAGAACAAAAATACCAAACGCCTGCAAATAAGCAGTTCGGGCAGCATCCTGCTGCTGCCCCTGCGGTTCGTAATGCTGCGAACCGTCAATTTCAACTGCCAACTGAGCAGAAGCACAATAAAAATTAAGGATATAGGGCCCAACGCTCTTTTGGCGTGTGAATTTGTAGGGGCAGGGACGCAGATATTCATACCATAATTTGCGCTCCGCATCGGCCATATTTTTGCGCAGAGAACGAACATAGGCAAGATTGTTGGAATTATGCGGCAGGCGCATAGAATGGTACGTCCCCTTCCGGCTATTTAGGCGGTAGTAAGGGAGCCACCCCTCCGACCTCGCTTGCGCTCGGCCACCTCCCCTCAAAGGAGAGGCATTACCCCTGCACCAACTTTTCTGCCTCTTCCAGCCCCACAAACACCTTTTCTTCCGCGGCGGTAAAGCCGCGCAGGACCCAGCTTTGCACGGTGACGGCGCGCTGGAATTTGAAGGGCAGGCAGAAATTGAGAACCTCGCTTGGCATGGTGCGGGGCAGGATAACAGCAGTAGGGAACAGCTTGGAATAATCCGTGGTATCCCGCGGGTGGGTTTTGATAAACAGCGGTTCTGTGCAGTATTTCTTGGCAACAGCCGCAAACATGGCGTCCTGGGTGGGCTGATCCATCAGGCCGTCCAGCACAAAGCTGCGGGGCAAAAGCAGGCAGGCACCCTGCACATGCTCCGGCAGGGGAACGGCCAAAAACACCCGGCGGATGATGGCTTTTTCTTCCTCCATCAGGCTTTCCAGTAGCTGCGCTTTGGATACCGTTACCAGCTTGTCTACGCCAAAAATGCTGCACCGCGCGGCGTCTTCGCTTTCCACCGTGCGGCAGCAGGGGCTGTCGCCCCAGTAGCGGTAGGGGCCGCGGGGGTTGGTGCGCTGCTCGTCCAGCAGGTGCTGGTCAGGGTCCAACGTGCCGCCAAAGGTATCTTCGCACAGGGTATAAACCCGGCGCTCCCGCTGCAGGTAGCGCCCTAAAGCGCTCCAGTCATTGCTGATGTACACATGCCCCTTGGGCAGCGTAAAATACGGCTTGCGGAACGGGTGGCGCAGGCGGTAAAAGCCGCTTTCGCTGTTCTGTGCGTCCAGCTTTTCCTCGTCCACGATCAAAACAGCGTCCCACAGATCCGGCGCGGCGTCCAGCAATTTAGCGCGCAGGGTTTCGGCTTCCGGCACACAGGTGCTCAGCACAAGGGTGGACTTGCCGGGGCGGCTGCGCAGCGCGCGCACCAGCGCGATTAACACATGATACAGCGTGTGGCAGATGAAAATATCACCCATCGTATCCATTCTCCAACACTTTGACCGGCGGGAAGTGGATGCGGCCCCAGCCCGGTGCCCATTCCGGCATGGTCAAATCGCCGGAGGTTACCTCAAACGCAAACTCGGTCACTGGCTTGTCCAGGCAGACAGCCTGGGTCAGCACGCCGTCAAACACATCCACATAGAAGAAATACTGGCCTTCACCCAGCAGGCTGGGGTCAAACTCAAACTCGGTGGTATACAGCTTGCCGGGCACGGCGGCGCCCAGGTTGACCGGGTGGGTAATGCCCACGGGGGTCGAATCCCGGAAATGCAGGTTCAGCTTTAAGTGTACCCCGGCAAACGGCTCCGAAACACGCCAGGTAATGCGCACCCGAATTTTTTCGGTGTCCGCAAACACACTGGATTCCTTGCCCACAAAGTCCAGCGTTTCCAGCCGCATCCGCTTGCCTGCGCTGGCGTTCATGCGGGAAACATCCATCAGGTCATAGTGGACAACGTTTACATCGGTGGTTTCCATGTAAACCGCAATGGCCTGCTCTACATCGCCGTCAAAAATCACGCGGCCCTGGTCCAGCACCACGCAGCGGGTACACAGCTGGCGGATGGTGCTCATGTTGTGGCTCACATACAGGACGGTGCGGCCCTCCTGGCCGGCCACATCGCTCATCTTGCCCAGGCACTTCTGCTGGAACTTCATGTCGCCCACGGCCAGGACCTCGTCCATGACCATGATCTCGCTGTCCAGATGGGCAGCTACGGCAAAGGCCAGCTTGACAAACATACCGCTGGAATAGCGCTTGACGGGGGTATCAATAAAATCACCGCACTCGGAAAATTCAATGATCTGGTCAATTTTGGAATCGACCTCGGCGCGGGTCATGCCAAGGATGGCACCGTTCATGTAAATGTTTTCGCGGCCGGTCATTTCGTTGTTGAAGCCGGTGCCGACCTCGAGCATCGAGGCCACGCGGCCACGGATCTTGATTTCGCCCTCGGTGGGGGCGGTGATGCGGGAGAGCAGCTTGAGCAGCGTGGATTT
>ENA-OVGE01002702-OVGE01002702.1-human-gut-metagenome-genome-assembly--contig:-NODE-2702-length-11187-cov-3.389148_pt1 | contig 11187 bp, 7 predicted proteins | sample MGYA00237769_ERZ505417 | MGnify/ENA primary metagenome ERZ505417 (study PRJEB26158, sample SAMN06016403) | human gut metagenome | biome: human gut; feature: ankylosing spondylitis patient; material... | reverse complement strand
CGACCTTGCGGCGGAAGCCGCAGGGTTTACCACCGTATGCCAGTGCGAATGGGCGGATTTCCCGATGGAAGTTTTGAAAAAGCACTGGCCGCAGGTACCAAAATTCCGGGACATTACCACAGTGACAAAGGAGGCATTTTTTGAAAAAACAGGACGAGAAACCACCACACTTATTTCCGGGGGATTCCCCTGCCAGCCCTTTTCCAGTGCCGGGAAACAACGGGGATTTGAGGACGAACGGTATTTATGGCCCGAAATGCTCCGCGTTATCCGGGAACTGCACCCCTCTTGGGTGCTTGGAGAAAATGTTGCTGGCTTCATCCATCTGGGGCTCGACAAGACGGTTTTTGACTTGGAGCAGGCAGGCTACGCCGTTAGGGTTTTCGTACTTCCTGCTGTCGCCGTCGGCGCATGGCATGAGCGCAAAAGAACTTTCATCATCGGCCATGCTGCTTCCCACGCCCCTTGCCAGCGACACGGGGGATGTGGGGAAAACTGTCGATGTGCGGATGACCCCGACTGGGAGCTTCCGAAAATACAATCCCAGCGGAACCGTATGGACGGCGCGGCTGTCATGGGCGGTTTACAAACTGCTGGGCAGCCCGCCGGGGGATGTGAAACTGAATCCCGACTGGGTGGAATGGCTGATGGGATTCCCCCGGAGATGGACGGACATTCCATGTGGGCCAAAGAACCGGCGCAAATCCCGTACTTAATCAGCGACCCACCGGCGAATGTGGCAAAGCGGTTAAAGACTTTGGGAAACGCAGTTGTTCCCCCGCAGGTGTACCCCATCCTGCGCTATATTGCAGAGATTGAAACCGGGCGCTGCCGGAACAGACAGCAAGGAGGTGATCGGATATGGAACCCTTAAAACCCCGCGACAAGGTAACGCAGCACATGACCCGCGACGGCCTGACACTGGATAACCAGACCACCGGCGAAAGCGTCAATGTGTCCAGCCGGGAGGCCGAGCAGGAATACACCGCCCAGCCAGAGGGCGCGGCGGAAAAAATACTGGAACGGGCGGATGAACTGCACGACCGCCACAAGGCAAAGAAAGCGGCCAAGGACGCCGGGGAAACCGTGGCGCAGGCCACCGGCCCTGTTTCCCGGTTGCAGTTTACCGCCGAGGAACGGGCCTCCCCAGAGCTGGCCCCGTATATCAAAAAGGCAGAAAAGCGGGCGGATAAGCTGGAAGCGGCCAAAGAAGCCCTGCCGAAAAAGCGCGTCGTCACCAAGGAAACCGTTTATGACGAGGCCAAGGGCAAGGCCAAAAGCAGGCTGTATTTTGACAAGGTGGAGAAAGCCCCTCCCCAGCTCAAACCAAACCCGGCCAGCCGCCCCATACAGGAAGCCGGGCTTTACCTCCACGGAAAAATCCATGAGGTAGAACACGAAAATGTGGGCGTGGAGGGCGGCCACAAGGGGGAGGAACTGGCGGAACGGCAGGCGGGCCGCATGATCCGCAGCGGCGTCCACCGCCACAAGCTCAAACCCTACCGGGCCGCAGCCAAGGCCGAGCGAAAGTCCATCGCCGCCAACGCCGAGTTTGCGTATCAAAAATCCCTGCGGGACAACCCGGAGCTGGCGCAGGCGGCCAAAAATCCCGTTTCCCGCTTCTGGCAGAAACAGCACATCAAGCGGGAATATGCCAAGGCAGCAAGGGCGGCGGGCCAGACCGCACAGGGGGCGGCAAGCACCGCCAAGACCACGGCTGCCGCAGCCAAGAAAGCCGCAGAGAAAAGCAGACAGGCCGCGTCCTTTGCCGCCCGGCACTGGAAAGGGGCGCTGATCGTCGGCGGCGTAGGCCTTATGCTCCTGCTGGTGATGGGCGGCCTGCAATCCTGCACCGCCATGTTTGGCAGCACCGGGACGGGCCTTGCCGCCACCTCCTATCTCTCCGAGGACAGCGATATGCTGGGAGCCGAAGCCGCCTATGGCGCGCTGGAAGCAGACTTGCAGCACGAACTTGACAACTACGAAAGCCTGCACCCCGGTTATGACGAATACCGTTTCGATCTGGACGAGATCAAGCATGACCCCTATGTGCTGACCTCCATCCTCTCCGCGCTGCATAACGGCGTGTTCACTTTGGGGGAGGTACAGGGCGACCTTGCCATGCTCTTTGAAAAGCAGTACATCCTGACCCAGACCATCGAAACGGAAACCCGCTACCGCACCGAAACGAGGACGGACAGCGAGGGAAACACCTACACCGCGGAAGTCCCCTACACCTCCTACATCTGCAATGTGAAGCTGGAAAACTTCGACCTGTCCCACCTGCCCATCTACATTCTCACCGAGGAACAGATGGGCTTTTATGCTGCCTATATGCAGACTTTGGGCAACCGGCCAGACCTGTTCCCCAACGGCAGCTATCCCCACGCCTCCACCCCGAAAGAGCCGACCTACTATGAAATCCCCCCGGAGGCGCTAAAGGACGAAGCCTTTGCCGCCATGATCGCGGAGGCGGAAAAGTATGTGGGCTATCCCTATGTGTGGGGCGGCAGCTCCCCAAGCACCAGCTTTGATTGTTCCGGCTTCATTAGCTGGGTTATCAATCATTCCGGCTGGAATGTGGGACGCCAGACGGCGCAGGGGCTTTACAACATCTGCACTCCCGTCACGGCGGAGCAGGCCAAGCCCGGCGACCTTGTGTTTTTCGTCGGCACCTATGACACCCCCGGCGTGTCCCACGTCGGGCTGTATGTGGGCAATTCCGTGATGCTGCATTGCGGCGATCCCATCAGCTACACGAACCTCAATTCAAGCTACTGGCAATCCCACCTATATTGCTATGGCAGATTGCCATAAGGGGGACAGACTATGTTGAACCTGACCCCTGTTTCACTTTCCGAGGCCAACGCCTTTGTCGCCCGCTACCACCGGCACCATAAGCCGGTTGTCGGGCATAAATTTTCCATCGGCTGTATGGCAGACGGACGGCTGGTAGGCGTTGCCATTGTGGGACGGCCTGTAAGCCGCTATCTGGATAACGGCCTGACGCTGGAAGTCAACCGGCTTTGCACGGACGGCACTAAAAACGCTTGCAGCTTTCTTTACGCCGCCGCATGGCGGGCGGCGCGGGCTATGGGCTATCGGAAAATTATCACCTACATTCTCGACACGGAAAGCGGCATAAGCCTGCGGGCCGCCGGATGGAAATGCGCGGGGCTGGCTGGCGGTAAACGCTGGACGGGAAGCCGCCGCCCTGCCGCTGACCTTTACCCCGCGCAGATGAAATATCGCTATGAACAATCCATTGACGAAAGGAGCTTTTGACTATGGCAACCAACAAACTTGACCGTATTGAACGGGACATCCAGAAAACCAAGACCAAGATCGCGGAGCTGCAAAAGCAGCTTCGGGAGCTGGAAGCGGCCAAGACCGAACAGGAAAACTTGCAGATCGTCCAGCTTGTGCGCGGCCTCAACATGACCCCGCAGGAGTTCGCCGCCTTTGTGCGCGGCGGCGCGTTGCAGGCGGCCCCGGCCCCGATCCCGGACTTTGAACAGGAGGACAGCGCCCATGAAGAAATCTAAACTGTTCCGCACCTTGACGCTGGCTGTGGCCGCTGCGCTCTGCATGGCGACCATGACCGTTACTGCCTATGCCGGGGGCGCTGACCCTGACCCGGTGCCGCTGCCGGAAACCACCGAAGCCCCCGCAGAAGTGCCGGAGGAAACCGAAGAACCCACCACCGGCGGCATGGAGCCGGAGGGCGTACCTGTTACCCCGCAGGGCAACGCTGCGCTGGTGGATGATTTTTTCGGGGATAAGCAGCTTATCACCGTCACCACCAAGGCCGGGAATTATTTTTACATCCTGATCGACCGGGCCAACGAGGACAAGGAAACAGCGGTGCATTTCCTCAACCAAGTGGACGACGCCGACCTGCAAGCCTTGTTGGAGGACGGGAAAAAAGAGCCGGAGGTCTGCAACTGTACGGCCAAGTGTCAAGCCGGGGCCGTCAATACGGCCTGCCCGGTCTGTAAAAACAACCTGACCGCCTGCAACGGGCCGGAGCCTAAACCCCAGCCGGAGGAAGAAAAGCCGCAGGAGGAAAAGCCAAGCGGCATGGGCGGCCTTGTGGTGTTCTTTGTGGTGGTGCTGCTGGGCGGCGGCGCAGCCCTCTACTTCCTGAAATTCAAAAAGGAAAAAGCCGACACCACAGGCAATGACGATCTGGCCGAGTATGACTTTGGCGAGGACGAGGACGACGAGGACGAAGCCCCGGAGCCGGACGAGGATATGACAAGTGAAGATGGAAATAAGGAGGACGAAGTATGAGCTATCAGTTAGTAATTGCAGAGAAACCAAGCGTAGCCCGCAGCATTGCGGGCGTGATCGGCGCGGACAAGAAACAGGACGGCTACATGGAGGGGAACGGCTATCTGGTGAGCTGGTGTATCGGCCACCTTGTTTCCCTTGCCGACGCTGGGACTTATGACGAGCGTTTCAAAAAATGGCGCTATGACGACCTGCCGATTCTGCCGCAGGAATGGCAGTACATCATTCCCGACGATAAGAAAAAGCAGTTTGACACCCTGCGTTCTTTGATGGAGCGCCCCGATGTTACCGGCCTTGTGTGTGCCACCGACGCCGGGCGCGAGGGGGAATTGATTTTCCGTTTCGTCTACCAGATGGCGGGCTGCAAGAAACCGTTTCAGCGCCTTTGGATTTCCAGCATGGAGGACGCGGCCATCAAAGACGGCTTTGCCCACCTGAAACCGGGAACCGATTATGATAACCTGTATCAGTCGGCCCTTTGCCGGGCGCAGGCGGATTGGCTGGTGGGGATCAACGCGACCCGGCTGTTCTCCATCCTCTACCACAAGACCCTGACCGTGGGCCGTGTCCAGACACCGACCCTCAAAATGCTGGTTGACCGGGAGGCCAAGATCAGCAGCTTTCAGAAAGAGAAATACCACATCGTCCAGATCGCGGCGGGCGGCATGGAGGCGGCCAGTGAACGCATGGGAAACGCAGACGACGCCAAGGCCCTGAAAGCCGCCTGTGAAACGGCGCAGGCCGTTTGTGTGTCGGTAACACGGGAGAAAAAGACGGAGCAGCCGCCCCGCCTCTATGACCTCACCACCTTGCAGCGGGAGGCAAACCGGCTGTTTGGATTTACCGCCAAGCAGACCCTTGACTATGCCCAACAGCTTTACGAAAAGAAGCTGCTGACCTATCCCCGCACCGACAGCCAGTATTTGACCGATGATATGCTGCCAACGGCGGAAAGCCTTGTGTCCGGCCTGTGGCCGCTGCTTCCCTTTGCGGCGGGGCTTGACCTGTCCCCGCAGTTTGGCCGGGTGCTGAACAGCAAAAAGGTGAGCGACCACCACGCCATTGTCCCGACGATGGAATTTGTGCAGAAAGGCTTTGACGGGCTGACCGAGGGCGAAAAGAAACTGCTGTCCCTTGTGTGCTGCAAGCTGCTGTGCGCCGTGGCCGCGCCCCATGTGTATGAGGCCGTCACCGCCACATTCACCTGCGCCGGGAACGAGTTCACCGCCAAGGGCAAGACCATCCTGACGCCGGGCTGGAAAGAGATTGAGCGCCGTTTCCGTGCTTCCTTTAAGGCCGACGCCGACGAGGACGCGCCGGAGCTGGCGCGGGAGCTGCCGGAGATCACCGAGGGACAGACCTTTGCCCCGGTGGAGGCCAGCATCACCGAGCATTTCACTACACCGCCCAAGCCCTACACCGAAGATACGCTGCTGTCTGCTATGGAGCGGGCCGGAGCCGAGGATATGCCGGAGGACGCCGAGCGCCAAGGTTTGGGAACCCCGGCTACCCGCGCTTCCATTCTGGAAAAGCTGGTGCAGATGGGCTTTGTGGAGCGGAAAGGCAAACAGCTTCTTCCCACCAAGGACGGCCACAACCTTGCCTGCGTGCTGCCGGAGGTGCTGACCTCTCCCCAGCTTACGGCACAGTGGGAAACAGAGCTGACGGCCATTGCCAAGGGGCAGGCCGACCCGGAGGGCTTCATGGCTGGCATTGCAGAAATGACAAGGGGCCTGATCGCAAACTACTCTCAGATCAGCGAGGACGCGCAGAAGTTGTTTCAAGCCGAGCGTGTGGTTATCGGCAAATGTCCGCGCTGCGGGGAAAGCGTCTACGAGGGCAAAAAGAACTACTACTGCGGAAACCGAAGCTGCCAGTTTGTCATGTGGAAGAATGACCGATTTTTTGAGGAACGGGGCAAGGCGTTCACCCCGAAAATCGCCGCCGCGCTCCTTAAAGACGGAAAGGCAAAGGTAAAGGGCCTGCGCTCCATGAAAACCGGCAAAACCTATGACGGGACGGTGCTTTTGGCCGATACCGGCGGCAAGTATGTAAACTACCGCGTGGAACAGAGGGGCAAGAACTAAAAACAGCAAGCATAGGGAGTGTAGCCACACTCCCGGCAAAATCCCTGACCCGGCGCACCTGCCGGGCCGGGGATTTTCTCTTTGGGGAAGCCCCAAACCCCTTGTATCAGATCACCGCCATAGAAAGGATGTGAACCCAAAATGTCTTACAGCTCCTACGACCACGACGATTTAGAACCGGCCAGCACTATGCGGATCGAGCGTCGGATTTACTTTGAAAGCGGCAAGGCCGATCTTTCCGAAATGGTAAAGCTGCCCCTTGCGGAGCTTCTTTCCCTGCGGGCGGAAAGCGCCGCCGCAGAACAGGAAGTGTTTGACCGCCTGAAAGAACAGGCCGCCGCATGGGAGGAACAGGCCGGAAGAACCCTGTTTCTGGACAAAGCCCTTGAATATGCCCGGACGCTTCCCGTCACCCACACCGCAAACCAGTGGGAGGCCCCGGACGAATACCGCCATATCCGCAGCAACATGGTTTACCAGATGGATTACTCCATTTCCGAGAACACCCGGTATGACAGCGCCGCCCAAAAATCCGTCCCCTACTCGTGGACGCTCCGCTGGGGTCTTTATACCAACGCACCCCACGGAAACCCGATGGAAAAGATCGCCGGACAGGAACGGAAAGTCTTTTCCAGCCGGGAAGAACTGGACAAGTACCTGAATGGCCGGATCAAAGCCCACGACCATTACTTTACCGAAATTTCCCCGGCCATCCCCAAGGAATACGCCGACTGTTTTAAGGTCAATGGCTGCCTGCTCCCCGGCTATACCATCGAGGGGGAGGAACCGGCAAAAGCCGCAGCACTTCCCACACAGGAGGAAGCCGCACAGCCGCAACAGACCACAGCCACCCCGGAAAGGAGGGAACCCGTGAACGAAGTATTTTCCATTTTTCTTGATAACCGCGCCGAGGCGCAGACCGGCGGGCCGCATGGGTACTGGCTTTCCCTGCCGACTTCCGCCGAACAGGTACAGGAAACCTTAAAGGAAATCCATATCACCGCCGACAACCAGCAGGACTTGTTCATTGGCGACTTTTCCGCCCCGGAGGGAAAACCGCTGGAACTGCCGGAGGACTTAATCAAGACCGCCAGCGTGGACGAACTGAACTTCCTTGCTGCCCAGCTTCAAAAGCTGGACGCCGTGGAGCTTGCGGAGCTGAACGCCGTCATGCAGTCCCCGGCGAAAATGCAGACCATCGGGCAGCTTTTGGACTACGCTGAAAACACCGATTGTTTTGTCTTAATCAACGCCAAGGACAACCGCAGTCTGGGGGAATATTATCTGAATGATTCCGGGCTGTTTGTCGTTCCCGACCCGTGGAAACCGGCCATTGACACCGACCGGCTGGGAAGTTTTATCGCCAACGAGGAACAGGGAACCTTTACCGATTACGGCTATATCCTGCGAACCAGCGACGAATGGCAGCGCGTCCATGAGGGCCAGCCAGTGCCGGAACAATACCGGGTGATGGCCTATCCTGCGCCGGAAATTCTGCGGGAGGAAAGCAAGGTACAGCCGGAGGCGGCAGCGCCTACAAAGGCCCCGCAGCCTGTCACCCCCATTCTCTTAAACGGCCAGAACAGCGCCGAGCGCATGAAAGAGATCACCGACCGGCTGGAAACCGGCATACAGGAGCTTTTCGAGAGTGAACGCTACAAAGCCTATCTCACCTCTATGGCGAAGTTCCACAGTTACAGCTTCAACAACACCCTCCTGATCGCCATGCAGGGCGGACAGCTTGTGGCGGGCTACAACAAGTGGCGGGACGATTTTCACCGCAATGTGAAGAAAGGCGAAAAGGCCATCAAGATACTGGCCCCGGCCCCGTTCAAGGCAAAAAAGGAAGTGCAAAAGCTGGACGCACAGGGCAGGCCGGTGATGGGAAAGGACGGAAAGCCTGTTACCGAAGTACAGGAAATACAGGTTCCGGCCTTTAAGATCGTTTCCGTCTTTGATGTGAGCCAGACCGAGGGAGAACCGCTGCCCTCTATCGGCGTGGAAGAACTGACCGGCAGCGTGGAACGCTACGGGGAATTTTTCAAGGCGCTGGAACAGACCTCCCCGGTTCCCATTGGTTTTGAGGACATTCCGGGCGGTTCCCACGGCTACTACCACCTGACGGAAAAGCGGATCGCCATTCAGGAGGGCATGAGCGAATTACAGACCCTAAAGACGGCTATCCACGAGATCGCCCATTCCAAGCTCCACGCCATCGACCCGGAAGCCCCGGCCATTGAGCAGGCCGACCGTCCCGACAGCCGCACCCGCGAAGTGCAGGCCGAAAGCGTGGCCTATGCCGTCTGCCAGCACTACGGGCTGGACACCTCCGACTATTCCTTTGGCTATGTGGCCGGTTGGAGTTCCGGCAAGGACTTGAAAGAGCTGAAAGCCTCCCTTGAAACCATCCGGGCCACCGCCCATGAACTGATTACCACCATTGACGGCCACCTTGCCCAGCTTCAGAAAGAACGGCAGGCCCAGCAGGAGCAGCCGCAGGCCGCGCCGCTGGAACAGGCCGCCGAGCAGCCAGACCCGGACAGCGTATTTTCCAAGCTGCCCCCGGAGCAACAGCAGGAAATGACCGCCAGCGTAAAAGCCATGCTGCAAACCCTCATTGACGCGGATTTGAAATCCACCGGCGAAGTGTCGCAGGGAACCAAGGAGGCGGCGCAGGCGCAGGGCTTTACCATTGCCGGGGATGGAACGCTGGAACAGGCCAAAGCCCCGCAGGAGGCCGCCTACCGTCTGGAAAGCGGCGATTACCTGTATATCCAGACATCGGAAACCGGCTATGACTACACGCTGTACGGCCCCGACTACAAGGAACTGGACGGAGGCCAGCTTGACAATCCCGACCTGTCCCTTGCGGAAGCCGGAAAAGAAATCCTTGCCATCCATGAGCGACCGGCTGGGACAATAGAACCCCTGACCGGCGACGGGCTGGATGATTTTCTGGAAGCAACCGAACAGGCCAACGCCATTCCCCAGCCGCAGGCGTGGAATGGGATCGACGGCCTTTTGAATGGAAAGCCGTTCATGCCGGAGGCGTCCCCGGCTGACCGGGCTGCCGCTCTGATTGAACTGGCAGAGAAAAACGCCCCGCGTTTGGGCAGCGAGGAACGGCAGTTGATCGTGGCCTATGCCGAGGCCGTGGGCGATAACGACAAGGTAATCGGGCTTATCAACCGCCTGTGTGAACAGGGCTATGAGCTGCAAAAGGGCCAGATGGATTCCTTTGTGAAAAGCGAGATCGAAAGTGAGATTGCCGTTGCAAACGCCAAGCGGCAGATCGCCCAGAATCCGGCAGCGGAGCCAGTTGTCACGATCCTTTGGAGTGAAAGCCCCCATCTGAAAGACGGCCAGCAAATGCCGCTGCATGAAGCCGAGGCCGTTTTTAAGGAGCTGGACAGCGCCAGACGCCATGAACGGGAGCAGCCGGGCTATACGGGCCATTGGTACGACAAGACCAAGTTCCGCATTGACTTTACCATGCAGGGCCAGCCGGACAGCTACGAGGGACGGCAGGACTTTGGCGACGGGGACGGTTCCCTGATCCAACATATCCGGGGCTACCACGAATACTATGCACAGGATGAAAGCTGGAAAAACCATGTGCTGCACCATGAGGGGCCGGAGGCATGGGAGGCGGACAAGGCCCAGCGGGATATGCTGCTGCATGAGTTCGTCCCATATATGGAACTGCATTGCAATCTGGCCGCTATGGAGCAGGAGGCCCGGCGTCCCCTGCGATCCGGGGAAACCCTGACGCCGGAACAGACCGCTTATTTCAACGCGGTTCTGGACTATGTAAAAGAGTGCCGCCCGCTTCTCAATCAGGGCCAGTACCACTTGCCGGAGCCGCCGCAGCTTGCCGACTTCGACCAGAGCTTGCAGGACTACAAAAAACAGATCGAGGCAGAGCTGGAACAGGAGGCCGCCGCTGCCGGGCTGACGGTGGAGGAATATGTTGCCTCTGATTATGAAGCACCGGCGCAGCCCAACTTTTCCATCTACCAAGTGCCGCCCGGCCCGGAGGGGCGCGACTTCCGCTACCGTTCCTATGAGGACTTGCAGGCGGACGGGCTTTCGGTGGACAGGAAGAATTACCAGCTTATCTACTCCGCGCCGCTGGACAAGGACACCACACTGGACGAGATTTACCGCCGCTTCAACATAGAACATCCCGCCGATTACAAGGGACATTCCCTTTCTACGGGGGATATTGTGGTGTTCCGGCAGGATGGGAAACAGACTGCCTACTATGTGGACGAGGGGGCCGACTACCGGCAGGTGCCGGAGTTTTTCGCCCAGCCGGAAAAGCAGCTCACGCCAGACGAGTGCATGACCGGCGAACAAATCCAGACGCCGAGAGGCCGTTTCTATCTGACCGACAGGAGCCGGGAACAGATGGAGGCCGCCGGGTATGGATTCCACCACCAGTCGGAGGACGGCAGGTATCTTATTATGGCAAACGGCACAAGGGCCTTTGCCATCCCCGCCCAGCAGGAAAGCCATATCAAGACGGCAGAAATGTCCACCGAGCAGAATTACAACATGATCGACGGCCTGCCGAACAACGCCCCGGCCCTGCCGCCCCAGCCCCCGGAAAAGGAGCTGGACAAGGTGAAGGAGCCCCCCAACAAGCACAGGAGCCGGGAGCGTGAGGAGCGGTGACAAAGAAACGCCGCCGCTGTGTCCATCTTCATGTCATGGTGACGCCGGAGGAGCAGGCGCTGATCCGGGAACGGATGGCCGAGGCGGGCATTTCCAACATGGGGGCCTATATACGGAAAATGGCCTTGAA
>ENA-OVGE01002701-OVGE01002701.1-human-gut-metagenome-genome-assembly--contig:-NODE-2701-length-11187-cov-7.429662_pt1 | contig 11187 bp, 7 predicted proteins | sample MGYA00237769_ERZ505417 | MGnify/ENA primary metagenome ERZ505417 (study PRJEB26158, sample SAMN06016403) | human gut metagenome | biome: human gut; feature: ankylosing spondylitis patient; material... | reverse complement strand
GGAGGTTCCTGGTGAGTCTTTGGTGACTTTCTTCTCATAAGAAAGTCACCCGGGGTATGGGGCGGAGCGCCCATACATGGGAGGAGCGCAGAGGAGGGCTTCAGCCCTCCTCGCAAAGGGAGTGCAGAGGGGTGCACCGGAGGTGCGGCCCCCTCGCAAAAAGCCCCCCCCCGCTCCCGCGGGGCCGCGGGGAGACGCTGACGCTGTCCCCGCAGGGGAAAATGCAATTCGTGCACCCACGGCTACCATTCGTGCACAAATTGCGCCGCAGGCCCCGCCCTGTGCTATCATAGAGCCAGAAGGAGGAACACCCCATGAAACAAACCCAAACCATGCCAAAACGCTATACTTCCATCTGGCAGAACATCGTCTACGCCTACCGGCTGCTCTTTAAAAGTAGCCCGATCGCCATCCTCGCCGTCCCGGCAATGGTGGCGCTGTCGGTGCTGCTGCCGGTCATCCAGAACGTCCTGCCCGCCCTCATCGTCGCCATGATCGAGCAGGGCAGCATCCGCCGCTTCTTGCTGGCGCTCGCCGGAGCAGGCGTCCTCTTTGCCGGGGCCAAGTGGCTGCAGAACAGCCTGCAGCAGAAAAATCTGGTCTATGCCCAGAAGTGCCGGATGGAGGCCATCACCCGCTTCTACCGCAAGTATGCCACCACCAGCTATCAGAACGTCGAGCCGCACGGCAAGCAGGTCGATTTTCAAAACGCCTTCTCGGCGCTCAACGGCGACAACTGGGGCATCGGGCAGTTTTTTCGCAAGACCCCGCTGTTTGTCTACAACCTGATCGGCCTTGTGCTCTACGCCGGTTTCCTCACCGCGATCGACGTGAAGATTCTGCTCATCCTCATCGCCATGACGGTCAGCTGCCTTGTCTTTGAGCGCGTCTCCTACCGCTATCAGCAGCGCTCCCGCTCCGAGGAGGGCGCGTGCAAACAGGACACTTTTTTGCTGCGCAACTACTGCTGCGGCATCGAAAACGCCAAGGACATCCGCCTGTACGGGATCGAGAACTGGTTCCCCAAGCGGATGAAGCAGGTGTACGACAGGCGCATCCGCATCAACGCCAACATCTGGGGCCGCATGAAGCTGATGGACATCTCCAACGCCGTCTTTCTGGTGGCGCGGGACATCGTGGCCTACGGGCTGCTCATCCGCCAGGTGCTGGCCGGGCAGCTGAGCGTCGCCGAGTTCACCTTTTTCATCGGCATCATCTCCGGCTTCACCGCCTGGCTGACCGAGATGGTGACAAACTTCTCCTACCTGCGCAAGGCCGCCATCCAGCAGGGCTATCTGCGCGCCTACATGGAGATGGACGACTGTCTGATGCAGGGCAGCGGGGAGGAGCTTGCGCCCCTGTCCTGCCCGCCCTCCATCGAGTTCCGGGACGTCACCTTCACCTACCCCGAGACCGACAGGCCGGTGCTGGAACACCTGAACCTCACCATCCGGCCCGGGCAGAAAATCGCCCTGGTGGGCGCCAACGGCGCGGGCAAGACCACGCTGGTAAAGCTGCTCACCGGCCTGTACCGTCCGGACAGCGGGGAGATTCTGCTGGGCGGGCGCAACATCGAGAGCTACTCGCAGGAGGAATACTTTGACCTGATCGGCACCGTCTTTCAGGAGCCGTTTCTGATGGCCTTCTCGATTGAGGAAAACGTCGCCTGCTGCGACGAGCAGCAGGCCGACCATCAGCGGGTCTGCCGGTGCCTGCAGCGGGCGGGGCTGTGGGAGCGCATCGAGCGGCTGCCCAAAGGGGTCAAACCCCCCTACTCCAAGGAGCTGTACGAGGACGGCGAATCCTTCTCGGGCGGCGAGGCGCAGCGGCTGATGCTGGCCCGCGCCCTCTACAAGGACGCCCCGGTGATGGTGCTGGACGAGCCGACCGCCGCCCTGGACCCGCTGGCCGAGGCGCAGATGTACGCACAGTACAACGACCTGACCGCCGACAAGACCTCCATCTTTATCTCGCACCGGCTTTCCAGCACCCAGTTCTGCGACCGGGTGCTCTATCTGGAGGGCGGAAAGATCGTCGAGGACGGCACCCATCAGCAGCTGATGGCGCTGGGCGGCAGCTATGCCAAAATGTTCGCCTACCAGGCTTACTACTATCAAAAGAGATTGGGGGAAAGACCGGATGAACAATAAACCAACCGCCAAATGGTGGCACAAAATCATCAGCCCCGAGGTGCTCGACGTCATCAGGCTGATTCATTTCTGCAGCCCGTGGGGACTGCCGGTCATTCTGGGCAGGAATATTGTGGAGGCGCTCAAGCCCTTCATCAACATCGTCTGCTCGTCGATGATTCTGGAGGGGCTGTATGCCGGGGAGCCGGTGGGGCAGATTATGCGGGTGGTCATCTGGATGGCCGCGCTCAACCTGCTTGCCACCCTGCTCATCTCGCTGCTGGACTGGCTGGCCAACGGCTACCTGCACGTCTGGTTCGCCTATGACCAGCGGTTTGCCGCCAAGACGCTGACGCTCGACTATGAGCGGATGGAGCAGACCGAGGTGCAGAACATGCTGCGCCTGCACGACGAGGTGGACAACATGGGCGGCGTCTTTGTCTTTGCCGAGAGTCTTGGCCGCACCGTCAAGTGGCTGGTCTCGGTCGTCTATGCCATCGTGCTGATCGTGCCGTTTTTCTTCACCCGCACCGTCACCGGCAGCGGCATCCTTCCGCTGGTCTTTACCTCCCCGCTCAGCGCCCTGCTTCTGGCGGCGGTGCTGGTGGGCTCCATCTGGGGAGCCCTGCACAACTTTAAGCAGAAGGAAAAGATGATGCAGGAGGACTGGGAAAAAAGCCTGGTGTTTAACAGGACGCTCCGATACTTCCACAACACCCTGCTGAAGTATCAGATCGGCAAGGAGCTGCGTTCCTACCGCTTGGGCGATTTCTTTGTCAATCGCTTCTCGCAATTTGGAGATTTGGTCACAGATTATCAGCGCGATGTCAGCAAGCTGGAAGAAAGGTACGGCGGCCGCATCATCCTCATCAGCCAGCTGGCGGTCACCCTGTTTTACATCCTGGTGGGCGCCAAGGCCCTGCTGGGGGTCATCACCGTCGGCAGCATCCTGCGGTATGTCGGCGCGCTGTCCAGCTTCCACGAGGGCTTCCTCTCGCTGCTGACCGAGTTCACCAACATGAACATCTATGCCGCCCACCTGAAAACCGACGTGCAGTTCTTCCGCCTGCACAACCAGAAGTATGAGGGCCAGCTGCCGGTGGAAAAGCGCGACGACAACGAGTACGAGCTGGAGTTCCGCGACGTCAGCTTCCGCTATCCCGGCAGCGGCCACAACGTGCTGGACCACCTCTCCTTTAAACTCAAGGTGGGTGAAAAGCTGGCGCTGGTGGGCCAGAACGGCGCGGGCAAGACCACCTTTATTAAGCTCCTCTGCCGCCTGTACGACCCGACCGAGGGGGAGATATTGCTCAACGGCATCGACATCAAAAAGTACGACTACCAGGAATACCAGAGCCTGTTCTCGGTGGTGTTCCAGGACTTTAAACTTTTCTCCTTCGAGGTGGGGCAAAACGTCGCCGCCAACACCGACTATGACGAGCGTCGGGTCTGGGACAGCCTGGACCGGGCCGGTGTGGGCGACCGGGTGCGCCGGATGAAGCGCGGCCTGCAGACGGTGCTCTATCAGTCGGGGGACGACGGGGTGGAGGTGTCCGGCGGCGAGGCGCAGAAGATTGCCATCGCCCGCGCCCTCTACAAGGACGCCCCGATCATCATCCTCGACGAGCCGACCTCGGCGCTCGACCCGATCAGCGAGTACGAAATCTACTCCCGCTTTGACAACCTGGTCAGCGCCCACGGCGTCAATAAGACCGCCATCTACATCTCCCACCGCATGTCCAGCTGCCGCTTCTGCGACAAGATTGCGTTCTTTGCCGGCGGCGGCGTCCGGGAGATTGGCAGCCACGACGAGCTGATGGCCCTGCAGGGCCGCTATTACCGGATGTGGCAGGCGCAGGCCCAATACTACCAGGAGGACCAGAAGATGCACGACTACCTGCGCGAGCGGCAGCAGGCGTAAAAAAAGAGGCTCAGGATTTTTTCCGGGCCTCTTTTTTGTGTCATCGAGCAGAAAATCCATCATCCTGTTAAAAAACTATGAATCCTTTTCAGGCATATTGACAATGAACCGGGCAGGCGATAAAATACTTAAGTAAGATAATTAATCAGGTTAAATAATTGCGGAGAAAGGAGAAAAGCATGGAGCAGGAGCAGAGCCGCTCGATGCGGATGTTTCAAATCATGGACCGGCTGCGCCGCGCGTGGTCGGAATTTCACCCGTCGACCGACCTAAATAAGTCCCAGCTGGGCACCCTGCTGATTCTGCGCCACGGCACGGAAAAGCCCTGCGCGCCCGCGCAGCAGGCCCAGCACAAGCCGATGACCATGTCGGAGCTGGCCGCCAGGATGGGGCAGAGCATGCCGGCTGTCAGCCAGCGCATCAGCAAGCTGGAGGCGATGGGATATGTCCGGCGCCAGAGCGACCCCAGGGACCGGCGCACCACCTGGATCCACCTGACCGATGCCGGCATCGAGCAGCTGGAGCAGACCTACCGGAATATGGTCCGGCGCATGGAATGGATTATGGAGCGGATGGGGCAGGAGAACACCGAGATGATGTTCCAGGGAATGGAACGTCTGGCGCAGGTGATGGAGCTGATGAACAGCGAAAACCGCTCGTCCGCCGCCGCCAAAGAGGGGGATTCCCACCCCGCAGACCCCAATGGGGAAACAAAACAAACAGGAGAGGTTTGATAACATGCTGAAACTAAAGCGATACCTGAAGCCGTACATCGCCCTGTTTCTGGGGGCGATCATCCTGCTGTTCGGGCAGGCGCTGCTGGAGCTGACGCTGCCCAACTACATGAGCGACATCGTCAACGTCGGATTGCAGCAGGGCGGCATCACCTACTCTGCACCGGATGCCATCGACGCGCAGAGCATGCAGCTGATGCAGCTGTTTATGTCCGAGGAGGACAGGGCCACGATTGATGGCGTCTATACCCAATTGAGCGAGGGCGAACAGCTCACCGAACTGCAAAAGACCTTCCCCAAATTGCAGCCGGGCGACTACGCCCTCATCGAAGAGCACGCCGGAGGAATCGACGGAGCCTTCTCCCGCGCCTCCTACGCACTGGTACAGACCATGGAATCGATGGCTGCACAGTCTGGACAGTCGGCCCCGTCCGGCTCCTCCACAGAGGGCACCATCGACCTCTCTGCGGTCGGTCAGCTGCTCTCCGTGCTGCAAAACCCAGCCATGCAGGACACCATCGAGCAGTCCATTCAAACGGCTGCCGTCACCCCGGAGAGCATGATCTCCCAGACCGGTCCTGTGCTTGTCAAGAGCTTTTACAAGGTTCTTGGCGCTGATACCGACGCCATCCAGACCAACTACATCATCGTGGACGGCCTGAAGATGCTGGGCCTGACCGTGCTGCTCACCTGCTGCGCCATCGGCGCGGGCTTCTGCCTGGCGCAGCTGGGCGCGGGCGTCGGACGCGACCTGCGCCGGGACGTCTTTGCCAGGGTCACCTACTTTAACAACAACGAGATGGATCAGTTTTCCACCGCCTCGCTGATCACCCGCTCGACCAACGACATCACCCAGGTCCAGAACTTTCTGAGCATGGGCCTGCGCATGATGTGCTTTGCGCCGATCATGGGGCTGGGCGGCCTGATTATGGGCCTGTCCAAGTGCGTCAGCCTGGCATGGGTGCTGGCGCTGGCGCTGATCATCATGCTGGGACTGATTCTGATTCTGTTCGCCGTCGCGCTGCCCCGCTTTAAAAGGATGCAGAAGCTGGTCGACCGCCTGAACCTTGTCAGCCGCGAGGAGCTTTCCGGCATCATGGTGGTGCGCGCCTTCGCCAACCAGTCCTTCATGCAGAAGCGGTTTGACAGCGCCAACCGCGACCTGACCGACAACACCCTCTTTGTCAACCGCGCCATGGCCACCATGATGCCGGTGATGACACTGGTGATGAACGGCATCTCGCTGATGATTGTCTGGTTTGGCGGCAAGCAGATCGAGCAGAGCAACCTGCAGGTCGGCGACATGATGGCCTTCATCCAGTACGCGATGCACGTCATCATGAGCTTCCTCTTTATCAGCATGATGTTCATCATGGTGCCGCGCGCCTCGGTCTCCGCCGACCGCATCAACGAGATTCTGGAGACCGAGAGCAGCGTTAAGGATAAGCCGGACGCCAGACATCTGGGCAGCGATTTTAAAGGCGTCGTCGAGTTTCAGGACGTCTCCTTCCGGTACGAGGGGGCCGACGCCGACGTGCTCGAGCACGTCTCCTTCACCGCACGTCCCGGCCAGACGACCGCCTTCATCGGCTCGACCGGCTCGGGCAAGTCGACCTTAATCAACCTCATCCCGCGCTTTTATGACGTCACCGGCGGGCGGGTGCTGGTCGACGGGGTCGACGTGCGCGACATCCCGCAGAAGGAGCTGCGCGATAAAATCGGCTATGTGCCGCAGAAGGGCCTGCTCTTCAGCGGCACCATCGCCACCAACCTGCGCTACGGCGACGAGGACGCGCCGGATGAGCTGCTGGGGCAGAGCGCGGACATCGCGCAGGCCACCGAGTTTATCAGCGAGCTGGAAAAGGGCTTTGACACCGAGATCAGCCAGGGCGGCACCAACGTCTCGGGCGGACAGCGCCAGCGCCTTTCCATCGCGCGTGCGCTGGTGAAGAAGGCGCCGATCTACATCTTCGACGACACCTTCTCCGCGCTGGACTTTAAGACCGACGCCAGGCTGCGCCAGGCGCTCAAGGGCTACACCGAAAACGCCACCGTCTTTATCGTGGCGCAGCGCGTCTCCACCATCATGCACGCCGAGCAGATTGTGGTGCTCGACGAGGGCAGGGTGGTCGGCATCGGCACCCACAGGGAGCTGCTGCAGAACTGTGAGACCTACCGCGAAATCGCACAAAGTCAGCTTTCAAAGGAGGAATTGGCATAATGGCAGGACCAAGAAACAGAATGATGCCCGGCGAAAAGGCCAAGGACTTCAAGGGGACGATGGGCAAACTGCTGACCTATCTGAAAAAATTCTTGCCCAGCATTGTCCTTGTGCTGGTCTGCGCCGCGGCCAGCACCGTCTTTTCCATCTTTGGCCCGAAGGTTTTGGGCCAGGCGACCACCAAGCTGTTTGAGGGATTGATCGCGATGCTCACCGGCACCGGCAGCATCGACTTTGCAGCCATCGGGCAGGTGCTGCTCTTTTTGGCCTGCCTGTACCTCATCAGCGCCCTGCTGACCTATGTGCAGGGATGGATCATGGCGGGGGTCGCCACAGATTTAAGCTATTCGATGCGCAAGGACATCAGCGAGAAGATCGACCGGATGCCGCTTGCCTACTTTGACCGGGTGCCCAACGGCGAGGTGCTCAGCCGCATCACCAACGATGTAGACACCATCACCCAGACGCTCAACCAGAGCCTCTCGCAGATTGTCACCAACGTCACCATGATGATCGGCGTGCTGTGCATGATGCTCTCCATCAGCCCCCTGATGACGCTGGTGGCGCTGTGCATCCTGCCGCTGAGCGTGCTGATTGTCACCCGGGTGGTAAAGCGCAGCCAGCCGTTTTTCCGCCGCCAGCAGGAATATCTGGGCCACGTCAACGGCCATGTGGAGGAGATGTACGGCGGGCACGTCATCGTCACCGCCTTCAACGGACAGGAAAAGAGCATCGAGACCTTTGACGAGCTCAACGAAAACCTCTACCACGCGGCCTGGAAGAGCCAGTTTTTTTCCGGCGTCATGCAGCCGCTGATGAACTTTGTCAGCAATTTGGGCTACGTTGCCATCTGCGTGCTGGGCGGATTTCTGACCTTAAACGGCAGCATCACCGTCGGCGACATCCAGGCCTTCACCCAGTATGTGCGCAACTTCACACAGCCGATCAACCAGATCGCCAACATCTCCAACGTCCTGCAGATGACCGCGGCGGCGGCCGAGCGCGTCTTTGCCTTTCTGGAGGAGGACGAGGAACCGGCCGACCCGCAGCCTTCGGTGCCGGCGGAGCAGATCGACGGCTCGGTCTACTTTGCGCACGTCCACTTCGGCTATGTACCGGAAAAGACGATCATCAATGACTTTTCCGCCATCATCAAGCCCGGCACCCAGGTGGCCATCGTCGGCCCGACCGGCGCGGGCAAGACCACCATGGTAAAGCTGCTGATGCGCTTTTACGACGTCAGCTCGGGCGCGATTCTGCTAAACGGCTACGACGTCAAGCAGTTCACCCGCAAGGATTTGCGCGACAGCTTTGGCATGGTGCTGCAGGACACCTGGCTATATAACGACACCATCCGGGAGAACATCCGCTTTGGCCGTCTGGACGCCACCGACGAGGAGGTGCTGGCGGCGGCAAAGGCCGCGCAGGTCGACCACTTTGTGCGCACCCTGCCGCACGGCTATGACACCGTCCTCAACGAGGAGGGCACCAACGTCAGCCAGGGCCAGAAGCAGCTTTTAACCATCGCGCGCACCATCATCTCCAACCCGAAGATTATGATTCTGGACGAGGCGACCTCCAGCGTCGACACCCGCACCGAGATCCTGATCCAGAAGGCGATGAACAAGCTGACCGAGGGACGCACCAGCTTCATCATCGCCCACCGCCTGTCCACCATCCGGGATGCGGACATCATCCTGGTCATGCGCGACGGCGACATCGTGGAGACCGGCAACCACGAGGAGCTGCTGGCCAGGGGCGGCTTCTATGCCGAACTGTACAACAGCCAGTTTGCCGGCGCAGAATAAGATCCTTTCCAGGGACCGGTTCCCCTTTTGCCAGTCAAGGCGGGAAATCGGTCCTGCTTTTTTGTCCGCCAGCCGCGAAAAAAGCGGGGACAGGCCCTTGCTATTTGCCCCGTTCTTTTGTACAATAGAACAGAAATAAAGCTTTGGAAAAGCAAAAAGGAGGAGAAGGGAATGGAAATGATCCCTTTGCTGGAAAAGCTGACCCAGGCCTGCGGCGTCGCCGGAGACGAAGGGCCGATTGCGGACCTGCTGGAGCAGGAAATAAAGGACATCGGCCCGGTGCGCCGCACCCCGCTGGGCAGCTTAATCTGTACCGTCAAACAGGAAGCGCCTGAAAAGCCCCACGTGGTGCTGGAGGCGCACATCGACGAGATCGGCCTGATGGTCTGCGCCATCGATGAGGAAGGCTTTCTGAAAGTGACCCGCTGCGGCGGCATCGACCGCCGGGTGGCCACCGCCTCGCCGGTGCTCATCCACGGAAGAAAGGGCGCGCGGCGCGGCATCCTCTGCTCCGAGCAGAGCGATCCGAACAAGAACCCGACCCTCGAGCAGCTCTTTGTCGACGCGGGCATGAGCAAGGAACAGGCCGAGGAGGAGTTCCCCATCGGCACCAGAATCTCCTATATCGGCAGCCTGAAGCACCTGCTGGAGGGCAAGGTTTCCAGCAAGGCGCTGGACGACCGCTGCGGCTGCGCGGCGATGATCGAGGCGGCAAGGCTGCTCAAAGGCATGGACACCGACTGCTCGATCACCCTGCTGCTGAGCGTCATGGAGGAGGTCGGCGGCATGGGCGCGGCGACAGGCGCCTTTGCGCTGCAGCCGATCACCCACTGTGTCTCGGTCGATGTCAGCTTCGCCCTCACCCCGGAGCTGCAGGAGCACCAGGGCGGCAGGCTGGGCGACGGCCCGATGGTCGGCCACAACCCGATCTTAAGCCGCGAGGTCTCCGAGCAGATGCACGCGGTCGGCCTCGAGCAGAACATCCGGCATCAGGTCAAGGTCTACGCGGGCTACCGCACCGGCACCGACGCCGACGGGATTATCCTGGCGGGCGCGGGAGCCAGGGGCGCCTGCACCTGCGTGCCGCTGCGCTATATGCACACGCCGGTGGAGGTCATCAGCGTCGCGGATGTGGAAAATACCGCCCGGCTGGCGGCGGTCTATGTGGCGCAGATGGTAAGACCGGAAGGGGGCAGATAAGAATGGTACAGGAAATGACAAACTTCATCGAACAGCTGTGCATGGCGGACGGCATCTCCGGCCGGGAGGACCAGGTGCGGGAGCGGATTATCCGCCGCATCGACGGTCACTGTGAGTGGAAGGTGGACGCCAGAGGCAACCTGCTCTGCCACAAAAAGGGAAACAGCCCTGCGGCCAAAAAGGTGATGATCACCGCCCACATGGACGAGGCCGGCTTTATGCTGACCGGCATCCGTCCGGACGGGCTGCTCAGCTTTGCCAACGTCGGCGACCTGGACAGCCGGGTGGTGCTGGGCAAGGCGGTGCGCATCGACGGCAAGACCATCGGCGTCATCGGCACCAAGCCGATCCACCTGCAGACCAAGGACGAGCAGGACCGCCCGGTTCCGTTCGACAAGCTCTACATCGACATCGGCGCCTCCACCCGCGAGAGCGCGCAGCAGGCGGTTGCCCTGGGCGCGCAGATCACCTTTGCGGGCGAGGGGACAGCGGCCTTCGGCGACGGCTATCTGACCGGCAAGGCGATGGAGAGCCGCGCCCTGTGCGTGCTGCTGGCCGAGCTATTGCGCCGGGAGTGGGAATTTGACATCGATGCGGTCTTTACCACCAGCGCCCTGACCATGACCTCGGGCGCTGCCAACGCGGCCTTCGCGCTGCGGCCGGATGCGGCGATTGTGCTGGGCACAGCGCAGGCGGACGACGTGCGCGGCGGCGCGCGCCGCTGCCGGTTGGGAGGCGGCCCCGCCATCTGCCTGCACGACGCGACCACCTACTACGATCTGGGTCTCTACAACACCTGCGTGCAGACAGCGCAGGAGAAGGGCCTTGCCCTGCAGCAGCTGGAGAGCAGTACGCTTAAAAACGAGAGCCGCCAGATTCAGACCGCCTGCGAGGGCGTGAAGGTGCTGTCGCTGTCGCTCCCATGCCGGTATCCGTACTCCATCTCCGCCATGATTCAGCAGGAGGACCTGGAGCGCACCGGCTGCCTGCTGCAGGCGCTGGCGGCGGCGATCGCCGGGTAGCCTTTTTGCGAGGGGTTGCCCCTCCGCGCTCCCCGATATGCAGGCGCTCCGCCCTGCGCCCCGGGGCTTTTGCGGGACGGCAGTCCCAGCACCCACTTGCAGGCGCTCCGCCCTGCACCCGGGTGACTTTCTCCCCGATGAGAAAGTCACCA